>Ga0182079_1421118_pt1 | contig 8322 bp, 6 predicted proteins | sample 071ome_14_FD_127750 | JGI IMG/M metagenome (GOLD analysis project Ga0182079, IMG submission 127750) | Metatranscriptome of coastal salt marsh microbial communities from the Groves Creek Marsh, Georgia, USA - 071410CT metaT (Metagenome... | ecosystem: Environmental > Aquatic > Marine > Intertidal... | reverse complement strand
CCGACCAACATCGCGTTGCCGCCGGAAGTGTTGATAATTCTGCAAATTTTAAGCAGATGGGCAAGCGCATCATCGAAGATGACAAGTGCCATCTTCTTGGACGGGAACTTCTCGTTGTAGCCCTCGAGTTTGGAGTTGGCGAGCTTGCGGCAGGTGTCGAGATCGGGACAAGCTTCGTAGACGAATGGAGCAACAGACACGAGCTCACCGTATTCGTCATAAATGTCCTTACGCTGGAAGTCGCAGAAAATCATGTCAGTCATAAGCTGTTCATCGTCGTAGCCGAGCGACTCGCGGAACTTCTCTTTGGTCACCTTATTGAGGATCTCAGTGAAGATCTTCTTATCGGCGTTGTTGGTCAACTTGTCAATGAAAGTGCGGTCGCATTCGTGGCGCCAGAGACCAATAAGGAACAACTGGGGTGCGATCTTTTCCTTCAAGTTGGACACGTTCTGGATGACCTTGTGTTCGTGGGCCTGAGCGACTTTTGCAATACCCTGGAAGACACGAGCCAGCTCACGAATGGTGAACAAGTAGTGGAACTTCGCGGGTGTTGGCAGCAAGCGCTTGCCGACAGTTTCCCAAACTGCGATGGTGGCATCGATCAGGTAAGTCTTCATGTTTGTGACTTCCTGAGCGTATTTCTTGGGGGTGAAAAGGGCACCGAGCACCGAACCATAAATGTCTCCAACAGACTTGTTGCTGGGTGGAGTCATGTTGATAGAGAAGAATTGACGCTTAAGACGGTTGGGAATGTCGTTGCGACCACCTCCAGGGTGATTCATGGCACCCAAGAATTGAAGGTTCATGATTTGTTTAAAGTTGCCTCTCATGTCCTTGTCCAGGAAGTAGAAGCCCTTTTGGTCAATCAGCTGACGAGTGATCTCAAGAGTAATCTGGTCGCCCCAAGCATTCACGAAGGGCATCGACAAGTCATCAAGGAACACGGTCATGAGTTTGTTGTTGGGCGGCTGGTAGATCTTGGCCTGCTTGCGCTCAATTTCGGCCTCGATCGAGTCTTGGAAGTTGCGAGGCTCAGTGGCCGAGGAGAAGTTGATGCGCTTGAAGGTCATCACTTGAGGGTCGAACGAGTTCGAGAACATGATGCACACTGAGGTCTTTGCGGTACCAGAACCACCAACCAGCAGAGTGTTCTTGAGGTAGGCCTCGTTACGTTCTTTGTGACGCATCACGGGCAGGTCGCCAACGACCTTCATGATGAACTCAGCACGGGTAGAGTCCTGAGTAGGAATAAGAAGCTGGGAGAAGACCATGCGCTTTGGTGGAACCCACTCAGCGACATCCCACTGCTTCCAGGACTTGGTCTCGAAGTTCACGCAGTAGTCAAAGAGCGTTTCTTTCTCGGTCTGAGCGCGGGCGGCAGAGATTTGAGGCAGAGGTGCGTTGCTCTTCTCAAGAATCTCGCGCTGGAACTTCATCCTGTCGTCGACTTCGAAAAGACCAGCAAAAGCCCAGGCCATCGAGTAAATGAAGTAGAGCTCGAATTGCTTTCTGTCGACCGGCTCCTATCTGTCGACGTGGGGCTTAACGACAGCAGTGAGGAGGGTAAGGAACTGAGAAACCCTGATAATCATGGGAGCGGGCATCATGTAGTTGTAGCCCTTTGCGAGGACAGTTTCAAGGTTGGTCTTGATGATGTACTTTTCAACCATCTTGTCAAGCCAATCACCTTCTTCTGGGTTGCAATAAATCTTCGCTTCAGCTCTGTCTTTGGACCAGGTCTTGAAGAGAGGTTCCCAACCCAAATCAGGAGGCGAAATGTAAATAATACCGCAGCGAGACACCGTAGCAGGGGAGGCGTTATCCAGGTTTTCGACTTCGAAGGTCATCTTGCAGTAATCTGACATGGGGATACGCTCAGCGTTCGCAAGAGTCAGAATCTTGTTGTCATCGAGCACAGTGTTGAGGTTTTCAATCCAAATGGCGTCGACAGGACCGTCGCAATTGATCCAGGTGATGTGCTTGTTGGCCTTTGCGTTGGCACGCTTCCAAATCTCTGAGTAAACGCCGGGAATCCATTCTTGGGAAATTGGGTTCATAACACCGTACATTTCCTGGCCCTTGATAGCCTTCGGGTTCATCTTCTGCATTCTGATCTCAGTTGCAATCTAGCTCCAAGCCGCAATTAGAGTTGCATAGATAGTGGACTTGCCGCAACCAGCAGCGCCAACCAACATGAAGCCGTGACGCACCTGAGCGGTCTCGTAGAGCTGGATGCACTTCACGAAGAACTCTCGCTTATTTTCGAGGTTCTTGCTTGCAAGGTACTTCCTGATGGCTTCTTCCATCTGAGTGTACTTCTTCTGAGGAATGTTGGTCTGCTTAGGGAAAATATCTCTAATCAGAGATGCGAAGAGAGGCAGATCCTGGGCAACGAACTTGGACAAATTCATGTCACGCAGAGTTCTCGCCACAATCATTTCCTCGTCAGCACCTGGTGGCTCAGCTCTCTTTGAATTACCAGCAGTACGGAGAACGGAAAGAATGTTTCTCAGACCGAAATCGTAGTGGCGTTGCTTAGAAAGCTGCTCTTCGCAAAGCTTGTACAAAATGTTGAACTTAATGGACAGGGGCTTGTTTCTGTCGTAGCCGACGGAGGCAAGTTTGACCATCATAATGGTTTGTCTGTTTGGCACCATCATAGTCACACCACGGAAGAGCACCTTCAAGTTTTCAGGGAGCTCTTGACGACCGGCATAACCTGGGTTCATCGTGATGAAATAAGCGCATGCGTGAACAAGTCTGATCTTTGATGGCTCACCAGGGAAGTTGAACATCATCAACTTTTGTTTCTTAGCATTGGTGATGGACTCAACCTGAGCAGCGACCACAGAAAGAGTGGGCAGTGAAATACGGTTGAACTCGTCAAAGCAACCCCAGAGACCAGATTGGCAAACACCCTTGAAGATCTTGGCCATATCTCTGAACTTGTGTTCATCAGAGCAGTTCGTAACGACGACGAAGATACCAAGAGTACGACCCAAGTCCTTCACAGTTTCGGTCTTGCCAGTTCCGGCGGGACCAGCTGGCGCACCACCGTACATCATACCAAGAGCTTGGGAAAGAGTGACGTAGCATCTATCGGTGAGAGTCGTAATGCAAAGACGTTCTTTAGCGCCAAGGAACTCGTATTGGTAGATGAATTCGACATCAGTAACAGACACTGCGACTGTGGCTTCTTCAACCTTCCAGTAGCAGCGAGTGTTCTTGAGCCAGTCGAAATCGTGTTCATCTTTGATCTTGTCGCCCTTGACCCAGCCGATGATGTCATCGAAGCGATCACGCTGGTAAACCTGAATCGTCACAAGGGTCTCAACCTTGGTTCGTTGGAGTTTTGTGAGTTTGTCATCCAAGCACATGTTGGTAAGCTCCTTCATAATGCTGTCATTGTCCTTCTTCTTACGGTCAAGGTCTTGAGCCTTGTCAGCCTTCTTGCCTTTAGAAAGAGCTTCCTGGATGCGGGAGGTCCACAAGAACTGAATTCCGAGAAGAGCCACCTGAGACTGGTATGCATCAGTGAACTCGCGAAGTGGCATTGAGTACGCGTCCTGGGCAGCCGACTGGCAAATCTTGCGCATAGACTTTTGCATTTCCTTCTCGAGCTTGTTGAGCCAGTCTTCAATCTGGCCCTCAGCCTTGACACCCTCATCCAGGTTGACGTCTTCCTTTTCGCCGGCGAAGTGCTGGTGAATGGTCACAATAAGCTTGCGGTCCTACTCGTCGAAAGTAACGGAGTTGATGGCATCGAACAGTTTCTCAAAGTCGTCCTGCACAGCATTGGGGTCAGAGCCCTGGGACAGGATCTTAAGCAAGTCGTCGTTGGAACAGAAGTAGAAACGAGGGAAAATACCTCTCTTTTGCTCGAGGTAAGAGTCGAGTTGCTTCTGGCACTTTTCGAGGTCACCCATCATCTACTCGTTCGAGGTCTTGAGGAGTTCGTTCTGGCAGCAGGCAACAACATTCTTGGTCTCAAAGGCACGCTCCATGTTCTTGAGCCAGATCTTGTCGATCTGCTTGAACAACTTGGCTTCAGTGGGCAAGTTGCGGGCAATATCGCCGGAAGTGAAGACCGAAACCAAGTTAGCCCAGAGCTGCTGAACCTTAAGCCACTTTTCAATCACATCGGCAACGTCGGACAGGAGAGCAATCCGATCAGTGACTTCGGTCTTGAAGGGCGTAACGTACTTCATAGCGTTCATTTAGTTGAGCTGATTAAGGTGCTCTTCAAGCTTCTCCTAGATATCAGTGATGTTGCCACCCAAGTAGCAGGGCACTTCAATGCCCTTCCACTGCTTGATCTGGAGCTCTTGCTCCTCCCAAGTGGCAATGATGTCGTTCTTAAGCTGGTTTTCGAGCTTGAGCTGCTTGTCGGCCGACTCGGTGATCTCCTCGATTTCTTCCTGGAACTTGAGCAGGGGGCACATGAACAGCTGCTGGAGGGTGAAATTCTCTGATTCGTAAGGGATTGGAGTCTTCATCAGCTCGATAACTTCGTCCCAATGACGGTTGCGGATGGAGGGCTTGGCCATTGCAGTCACAAGGGGCAGGATTTCGGTCATGTCGTCGATCTCCTGTTTCATTTCCTTGTAGGCGTCCCATTGCTTCAGAGAGCCAGGAAGCTTGGTGCAGTCACGAGCAAACGCATCACAGGTTTCAATCATCTTTTCAATTTCGTTTACAACCTCAGTCCATGGGATTTCACGCCACTTGGCAATCGTGTCCTTGACTTTCGAGTAAAGGGAGTAAAGTTTGTCGAGCAGCTCGATCTCATTAGCAGACTTCACGAGCAGAGGGTACTCAACGTGAGGCAATCCAAAGAGGATCTCACCTGCGTAGTAGGAGTCATACTTGCGCTTGCGGATAGAGTACTCGTCGGAGAACATCCGCAGACGGTTGAGAGCTTCGCGAGGCTCAAGGCCAGGCACGGTTGGGCCTTTTGTCTCAAAGTTGTGTCTGAACTCCTTGACATCGACAACAAGAGCCTTGATGCCCTTGATAAGGTTCATCTTGTACTCTGCGTTCTGGTCAGCAAGATTGTTGCGAATGGACTCAGATCGAACGACAAGGGTTTCCCAGTTGCTCTGCATGGCGAGCTTCTCCTCAATCTCATCCTTGTCCATGATGTTCTGGAAGTAGGTATCGATGAGGGCGTACATGTCGTTGATTGGCTTGAACTGGAGAGCAATCTCGGACTGCTTGGCGCGGATTTCTTCAAGGGCTCCCATTACGCCTCCCAGTGAATCAATGTCTTTGACGGGCTTGTCAAGCTTCAGTTTGATCTGCTTGATCTCGTCAGTCAAGTTTTCCAGGAGGGTCTTTGCCTTCTTGTGCAGGTCACGGGAGAAGGCGTCCTTCCAGGAGTCGATCCAGCCTTTGAGACTGGACTTCACGCTCTCAGTCTTGAGTGAAAGCGCGCCAATCTGGTTGGAACTCTCGATTTCGCTGATCTGCTGAATGATTCCATCGAACTCCTTTAGCTTCTCCTCGAAGTCCTCCAACTGAGGGTTGCCTTTGTTGAAGTGCTTGAGCGCTTCATCAGCACGCTTGGTCCAGAGCCAGCTGTATTACTCAAAGCTCTCCAGGAACTCATTAACCTTGTTCTTGGTGCCCTGGATAGAACCGGTCAAAAGCAAAATAACCTTGACAATCTCCTTGTCCTTGGCAATCCAGTCATAGAAGGGCTCACGCTCATCTTCAGGCTGGTCCTTCTGGTTCCAGTTTTGCACCTTCTTGGTGGACTTGAGCACGTGAGAGGCAGCACGGTTGATAGCCGACTGGACTTCCTCGAGCGAGGGCTTCAAGACAGACTCACCGCTTTCGAGGTGCACGTTCACCTCGAAGAAGGGCTTCAAAATTTGCTTGGGCGCGTTGCGGCGGCCGCAAATGCGCTCCTTCATTTGGTTCAGCGAGTACTTGGTGGCGTGGAGAAGGGCCTGGTACATGGACCAGTTGTAGTACTTCGAGAGCTTTTGGATCTCCTCGGCGGAAATCGGCTCCACATGCTGGTCGAGCTGATAAGAACAGATCGTCTGGATAAGGTCCTCGACGGCACCTTCGACCTCGTAGTTCTTGCTGCGGAGCTTGCGGGACTCAATGGCAATCCACTCCTCCTGCATCTCGACGAACTCGTCAAGCGTGTAGGTCTGTGCTTCCTGAGGCAGGTTGACCAACACAGTTTTGGAAAGGGTCTTGAGGTTGTTCTCAATACGGTTCTCCATAATGTCGTTGATGTTGATAATCAGCTGCTCCAACTTGGCAAGGCCCTGGTGCACGTGGTTCAGGTAGCCATCGATGTTCATGGAGGTCCAGGTCAGTGTGACCATGCCCGAACGCAGCTTGTACTCGAGATCCTCCAGGTGGGGAACAAGGAGCGACTTGGTGTTTGGTCTAATCTTGTTCACAATTCTGTCGTACTCGCGCAGCACGAATTGCAACTCGGAGTAGTAGTGCTTGAACTTCTCCTCCTGGAGAAGCACAATCTTTGCGCTCTCGGGGATGTCGATTCCAATGCGCGAAAGGCACTTGGCCTCACGGATCAGGGTCAGGATCTCGGAGTCGAAGTTCACGTAGAGACGGTTGTTGTCTGGGTGGCGAATTATAAGGGTGGCCTGCAGACCAGCCTTGGCCTTCTCGACCTCGATCTGCCACTTTTAGCGCCAGAGGTACTCGTACGAGAATAGGGTGTAGCCGATCTTGTTGTACTGCTTGAGCGGGCGCTTGAACTCCTTCTGCTGGGGGTACTCGGGTGGGAACTGCTCCATGGGCGCTGAAATGCGGTGGAACAGGTGGCGAGACCAGGTGATGGAGCCCGAGACAGTGGGCAGGTTGCGCACAATTGGAGGGGCCGACTTGTACTTGTGGTACTGCTCCTCAATCTGCACGATTTGGTACTGGTAGTTCTGGAACAGCGTCGTGTACTTCTTGTCCAGGTTGTTACGCAGGTTGTCGCGGTGCAGAATCGCCTTGAACTTGCGCAGCAGCTTCAAGGAGTCCTCGATGTTGGTGATCACCGTGAAGTTCTGGTCGATGTACTTCTGCAGCTGGGTCTCAACGCTGGAAACGTCCACGTTGAATTCCACGAAGTCACGGTCGAAGGTGTTGTTGTTGAAGTCAAGGAGCTTGTGGTTCTTCTTCTTGAACTGGGCAACGAAGTTCTGGAAAGTGTTCACAATAGGCGAGATGTGCTCCAAGTTGTGCTTCTCCAGAGTCTTGAACTGCTTGATCGTGGAGAAAAGCTCCTTGAGCTTGTTGACACGGCGGCAGAACAAGTCAAATCGGCCAAAAATGTGAGTGGGGTTGAAGTCAAACTGCTTGGCCTTTGGAACGTTCTGCAGACGCTCCTTTGTGAATTCGTACTGCTTGATGTACGCTTCGTGCAGGTCAAGGCACTGCTGCAGCATGGTGATTAGTTCCTCTGGAGGGTACTGATCGTGATCCCACAACACAGTGTCGTCGACAGGACCGGGCTTCTTGCCAGCAGCGATCTGGGCAGCTGTCAGCTAGCCGACGGGCGTAAGACCCATCTTGATTCTGCGGAAGTTAATGATGTTGAAGCGGCAGTTCGCAATCATCTGGTTGGTGATACGCATGAAGAGGCCAGTCATGCGCTCATTGGTGTTGTAGTACCGGGCAATCGTGTGGATCATTTTGATCGAGTTCATCAGGGCGGGGAGCGTGTCCTTGATGGTTTCAGGAGTGCCGTCGTAAAGGGGCTCGATGAACTTCTCGAGGGTATGAAGGTACTTAACGTTGTCCTTGGCTTCGTTGAGAGCTTCAGTCACGCGCAGCTCAATAGATCTCCACTTGCTGGTTGCGAGGTAGATCTTGTCGCGGGGGCGCTGCTGATTGTCACTTCCGCCGGAGGAAGCGTGCTGAAGAACGTCGAAAACGGTACGACAGTTCTTGGAGCGGAGCTGCTCTGACACGCAAGTCAATTTGCGCATGCGCTGCTTCCAGTACTCAAGCTCTTGTCTAGGACCAGCGTCCTTCTCGTCTTTTCGTTCAGCCTCAGCCTCTTCCAAGGTCTGCTCGATCTTCTCGGACCACTCGTTGAAAATGGTCTCAAAGTGGGAGATCATATCAGCGTTTGGCGACTTAACGCTCTGGGGGTTCTGCTGAAGCTGCAGAGCCTCCTTGGTGAATGCCGGGTTGTAGGGTTCAAGCACGATGTTGTTGGCGAGCGACTGGATAGCCTCACGGACTTCCTTGGCGAAGCCATCGAAGGTTTGCATGAACTCCTTCTTCTGTTCGGGCTCGCAACTGCCCCAGTCTTCACCGCCAAGGCGGTCAACGAGCGGTTTG
>Ga0182079_1187715_pt1 | contig 8412 bp, 8 predicted proteins | sample 071ome_14_FD_127750 | JGI IMG/M metagenome (GOLD analysis project Ga0182079, IMG submission 127750) | Metatranscriptome of coastal salt marsh microbial communities from the Groves Creek Marsh, Georgia, USA - 071410CT metaT (Metagenome... | ecosystem: Environmental > Aquatic > Marine > Intertidal... | reverse complement strand
GCGGACGCGGAAGCAAAAATGGCTGAAGCCCTAATTGCTGAAGCAATGTATCATGACAATCAAGGCATTATGGATTTATGATCGATAATTCTTTTTAGATGTTATTTTGATAATTCATCTACACTTTCGCCAGGTTTTTATAGGAGTTGAAGATTGACTGAAATAAAAGACACTAATCATTGGGATTTTGTTTTGTCCAAAGCAAAAGACGCCCAATGGACACCAGGACTTCGGGAAATATTCGACTACAGGGATGTTGGAGTAAAAGAAGGAACAAAAGGCGACTTCATTGCTCATGTAATTAAATGCAATGGCAAGAAAATGAGCGATGAAGTGCAGGAATGGCACATTCATGAATGTGACTTTCAACTGGTCTATGTTATTAAAGGATGGGCCGAATTTGAATTTGAAAATGAAGGTGTGCGTCGACTAGAAGCTGGAGACGTCATCCTGCAAAAGCCGATGATTAAGCATCGTGAAGTTGCTATTTCTGATGACTACGAAGTGCTTGAGATTGTTTCACCTGCAAACTTTGCGACAAAACTTGTGGAAGGACCAAACGAATAAAAAGAGCTATTACCGGTATCTGGATATGGCCTTCTCAATTGAACCCAATATCATTGGGGCATCTAAAAATTTAAAATTTGCCGGCCTGGATTTGTAAAAGTGCTAACAATCACTAACTGCTCCAAGAGGCATACTTTTAATTATTTTTTTGCTTTGCGAGCTCATAGATTTCTTGCAACGGTGGCATAGAAGCTATGATATCGCGATCGATAAGCGACCATTCAATTTGAGAAGGTGCATCCTTCAGATCTACCCCTGTGAGCCAAACTGAACTTGGCGTTGCAATGGAGTGCAGGCGCTGATCTGTGGTCTCAACAGGGAACCCTTCAACAATTTGTGCCTCATGGACAATTGTAGCGACGGGAACAGGGGAATGACCAAGTTCCCTAAGCAAGGCAAATTCTAAATCACTGTATCCAGCACCCTTTCCAGCTCTGCGCCCGTCTTTTGTTACCGCGACAGAACCTGCCACGATGCCGTCAAAATGTGGGAGATCAGATAGCCCAACAGCTTTGGAATATTCAGCGAAGTTCTCTCGAGCACTAGCATGCACAATTTGCTCCGCCACAATTTTTTCTGGATCAAGCAACATGAAGGCTCCTGCAAGCCTTGGTGTTGGCACGTATACCTTGATTCCCCGTCTAAGGGCTTCAACTCTGACATAAGCTAGGGCTGAGTCTGGACCTATCTTTAACGAACTAGCAGATGACCAAGGCTCAAGTCTAAAAAGCTTTCTTGCCGCTGCTTCAGCACCCTTAAAATTGGGAATTCTATTCCAGACCGGAAAGGGCTCTAATGCGAAGAATTCAGTCTCTAAGCGCTGCCAGACATAGTTTCTGGCAGAATTCTTATCTTTAAAAATCCCGTTCAAATAATTGCTTCCAGGAGCGCATTGGCGGAGCCACCACCCAAATCGACGATAGCCTCAAGCTTAGATGCCTGACTTTTTGTATCCAGATCCTTAAAAAGAGAATTAGCTTTTTCGCGAAGCGCAGCTTCCCGGTTTGGATTTGCTATTGATCCAGCAGGATCTTTTATGAAGCTCCTCACGTTCCCTACTTCAGCCCAGCCGGCGTAGTGAGTTGGGTACAAGCCATCAAGCTCAGCATCAGGCACAAGTTCTATACGTCCAGCGAGATCTATTACAGCTGGATCAGCCAGACGTTCCTCTCGGAATTGAGCTGGTAGAGCCTCTCCGTCAAGGAGCGCGACTGCCAAACAATACCGTAAGCTCATTTGTGAATTTAAGACGGTACCTGGGATATAGTCATAACCACACTGGACATCGACAACCTTAGCAACGCCGGCCCGCACTAACATGTCTGCTTGGGGAGCGCCACCAAGCTCTGCTCGAATTTGCTTTGCCGCATCTACATAAGCATGAACACTACCGCAACACGCATAGGGTTTAAAATTAACCTCTTCAGATCGCCATCGAGACCCAAGCTCGTCCAATATTGGATCTACTGACCAATGGTCAGAAAATGCCCGCAAGAAACCACCATCTTCCACCTCCAATACTGTTGAAGGACCCGTGAAGCCACGGATAGCAAGCTCAGCGGCAAGAACGCCAGATTGCGCTGCCTTTCCAGGATGCAGTCGTTTTGACATCGCTCCATCCGCATTAAAAGCGAATAGACCGGCTCCCTGAGTGCCCGCAAGACCCAATGCCCAAAGTGTCTGCTCTTCATTTAGACCCATGAGTTTTGCGCATGCTATGGCTGACCCAAATGGGCCTACAACTCCGGTTAAATGCCAACCCCTTAGCCGGGCCATATTTGGGTCAAGAGCTAGACTAATTCGGATCATTATTTCATAGCCTAGTGCTGTTGCAGTCTCCAAATCCTCTAGGGAGGAGCCACGTGCTTCAGCAACTGCTAGCGCCGCTGGGAGAACCACCGCACCAGGGTGTAATTTTGCTGCAAAATCATCTAACTCAAATGCATGGGCGGCAACACCATTCACAAGCGCAGCATCCGCAGGTCGAACTTCAGCCTTCACATCTCCCCAAAAACGCGCAAGGCCCTCAACCGAAGCTGGCTTGTGTTCCTCCACATAACTGCGCACCATCCGCGTCCATGGCTCTGGCATTCCATACCTACCCGCAACCAAGGTATCCAGAATTGCAAGGCGTATGGACTTTCGTGTTGTTATCGGCAGATCACTATTTTTGAAATCCGCAATAAACTTGGCAATGTTGGCAGTTGGGGAATGCAATTTGTTCATTGGTTACTCCGCGGCAAAGATCATTTGATCAAGGCTAGGGGTCAACTTAGCAGGGACATAGACATAACCAGAGAACAAACGCCTCTGGGTTCTAACAACGCTTGCGCTGTCAGCAAAAAGGTTACCATCAACCACGCTCATTTTTGCTTCAACTACGGTCAAACCTGAGGGTTGACCAATTCTAACTTGTGTGCGCCCTGGCCTGCACAAACCGTGTGGAATCGATCCATTGAGTTGGGTGGCCACCGCTAGGCAAAGTGCTCCGGTAAGAGGAATGGCTCTGTGGGGCTGACCAACGGAAATCATTCTGGCAATTATATCCGCTTGGTCGCCACTCATCTTTTCGCCAGTCAAAAGATTTTGGTCTTGCGTCTCAGAGACAACACAAACTTTGGGTATGCTTGGGATTTTTGCAGCTTGGCTCAGGTCAGATGCGATACCCATAGCTACGCTTGCTGTTCGTCGCACTGCCTCCATACGCTCAAGGAAACCAGCGTCCGCTTCTAATATCTCTGGCATCTCTGTACCAACTACGCCCAGGTCTTCTGAACGAACAAAAACGCAAGGATTGGCGGCATCGACCATACTGGCTTCGATTTTGCCAACGCTCTCAACCTGCAGAATATCGCTAGGGTTTCCTGTGGGTAACAATTTACCAGTTTTAGCCCCCCCAGGAGCTAAAAAGTCCAAGGAAACAGGTGAGCCACTTCCTGCAACACCTGGTAGGATAAAATCCCCATCTACAGCTGCGTTCTCTTCATCAATTTGGAAACGAGCTGTGATAATTTTTCCTGTATTAGTATTGTGAATTTTGACTTCAGCCTGACCACCTTTACCTTTCACCAAGCCCTCATCTAAAGCGAAAGGACCCATGGCACTCGACATATTTCCGCAGTTGCCAGATACATCGACAGAGGAATCCTTTGGTGCAAGTTGGAAAAATGTATAGTCAATATCGGCTTCTGGCCTGCTGGGTGGTCCGACTACGCAAACCTTAGATAAAGATGAGATGCCACCGCCCATGCCATTCAGTTGCCGCCCATTTGGATCGTTAGCCCCTATGGCTGCAACAAATAACTCCGGCCACACTCCACGATCATCTGGCAAGTCTTTTTCATGAAATACGATTGCCTTGCTAGTGCCCCCTCTCATGAAAACTGCTGGTATCCTTCTCTGCCGCATCTAGCATACCTCTGTTGTGTAGATATGATTGATGGCAGTTTATAGTTCGTCCGTCATCTATTAAAGCGCTGGAGTTTTCAACCATGACATGGCTTGTCGCAGAAAACTGGGAATCAAAACCGATGGGAGAGCGCTTCCAAGCGCTTCTTGATCGTCCTGGAATTGTTAAAGCTCCAGGGGCCCACAACGCCATGGCTGGCTTGCTAGCAAAGGCCGCTGGTTTTGATTGTCTTTATGTCTCCGGAGCTGCAGTTACGGCAGCAATGGCATTGCCTGATTTAGGCGTCATTCAGCTGAACGAGCTTTGCGATACGGTGCGCCAAATACATAGAGCTACGCAACTTCCTCTCATAGTAGATGGAGACACCGGTTACGGAGAAGTCCTCAACGTTATGCGAACTATCCGAGAGCTCGAAGATGCAGGAGCGGCTGCAATACAAATGGAAGACCAAATCCTCCCCAAAAAATGTGGCCACCTCAACGATAAGTTACTAGCAAGCCCGGAAGAAATGGCTCGCAAGGTAGCAGCGGCTCGAAAGGCGCGCCGTCATCTACGAATCATTGCTCGAACAGATGCTGTGCAATCCGAAGGTTTAGAGGCCGGTTTAGCCCGAGCACGATTATATGCCGAAGCTGGAGCAGACTTAGTATTTGCTGATGGAATAAAAACGCCTGAGGAATTCCGTCGTTTTTCTTCAGAATGTGGCGTCCCCTTTATGGCTAACATGACTGAATTTGGTCGGACGCCCTACTATACAGCCCAACAATTCCAGGAGTTTGGATGCAAGGTGGTAATTTGGCCTGTTTCCAGCCTTCGCGTTGCAGCAAAAGCTATGGAATCTATGTATTCAGAATTGGCTGAAAAAGGAACGCTCATAGACAAGCTTGAAGAGATGCAAACTCGCGCCCAACTTTATGACACCATCGGATATCACTCGTTTGAGGAATTAGACGATAGTGTAGCAGCAACCGTAGTACCTGATGATATTCGTACTGCCGGGCCTCGCAACACCTGATGCCAAGATACAACATTCGTAGCCTGTCATCTGCCGAAACGCCGCCTTGGCGTGAGCAGCTTGCTGGCAGGATAGCCACTTTCAGCACAGCAGCTCTTCCACCAGAATCGGTGACCCTGGAAATGATCCAGTGTCGCCTTTTAGATAGTTTTGCTGTTGCACTCGCTGCAATAAATAGAGGGCCAGTGGCATCAGCCCGAGCGATGGCGCTAGCTCATCTGCGCAGTGGAGGAGCGCCTTTATTTGGTTTGCCAAACTCCATCACTGTCGATTGCGAATGGGCGGGATTTGCAAATAGCGTGGCTGTTCGCGAATTAGATTTCAACGATACATTTCTCGCCGCCGACTTTGCACACCCAAGTGACTGCATAGCTCCACTTCTGGCTGTCGCTCAACAAACGGAGCAAACAGGTACTAGTCTCGCTCAGGCTATTGCTGTTTCGTATGAAATCCACATCGCACTCGTTAAGGCTATAGATTTACATTCTTACAAAAAAGACCACGTAGCTCATCTAGCTCCCGCAATTGCTGCGGGCCTGGGAGCCTTATTAAAACTACCTGCCGAGATTATTTTTCAGGCAGTCAATCAAGCTGTTCACCTCTCTTTTTCAACTCGGCAGTCACGCAAAGGGCAAATCTCTTCTTGGAAGGCTTTTGCCCCTGCACAAGCTGGTAAAACGGCCATTGAAGCAGTTGATAGGGCAATGCGAGGAGAAGGTGCCCCGAGCCCAATTTATGAGGGAGAGGATTCTGTCATTCCATGGATGTTGGCGGGTAAAGAAGCAAAATACGCAATCACATTGCCAGGACCAGGCGAAGCCGCAAAAAATATTTTAGAGAGTTTTCCTAAGGCTCACTCAGCAGAATATCAGGCGCAAGCTATCATAGACCTGGCCTTTGAGGTTCGGAGCAAAGTTGATATTTGTAGGATTTCGAAGGCTGTCCTCTACACTTCTGACCACACCCATTTTGTCATAGGCACTGGTGCAAATGACCCACAAAAAATGGACCCAAAAGCAAGCCGGGAAACCCTTGATCATTCAATTATGTATATCCTTGCAGTGGCACTTGAGGATGGCTCATGGCATCACATAGATAGCTATACCGCCGAGCGCGCCAGCAGACCTAGCACCATTGATCTTTGGCAGAAAATAGAAACCGCAGCAGATCCCGAATGGGACCGTCGCTATCACGCCGAGGACCCTGCAATGCGGGCATACGGCGGGCGGCTTGAACTAAAGATGACTGATGGTGCAACGCTTGTTTTTGAAAAAAGTATTGCAGATGCCCATCCAAACGGAACAAAACCTTGGAAACTTGAGAACTATTCGCGCAAATTCACAAGCCTTGCAGGGCACCTGCTAACTGAACCAGAAATTGACCGTTTCTTAACTGCTATACACAACCTGTCAGCACTGGACGGGCGGGGTGTCACCGCCCTAAATCCAGAAGTAACAAAGCAAGCTATCGTGCCCGATTCGCCAACTGGTCTTGGGCTTTTCGATTTTAACGAAGGAAACTGACTCTCATGACTAGTTCTTTAACGATCGCAATTCTTGGCGGCACAGGCGATCTCGGAACCGGACTTGCTCGCCGTTGGGCAAAGGCGGGACATAAAGTTGTAATAGGCTCGCGCACAGCTGAGAAAGCTGAAATAGCAGCCGCTGATCTTTCAAGTTTTGGCGTTGAAGGTTTGGAAAACACAGCAGCTGCTGCAAAAGCCGATATAGTTGCCATAACAGTCCCTTATTCTAATCAGCTTGCAACACTTGAAACTGTAAAAAGCCAGCTATCTGGCAAGATATTGATTGATGCAACCGTCCCCTTAATGCCGCCAAAGGTTGGTACGGTACAACTACCTGAAGGCGGCTCGGCAGCGGTAAATGCTCAGAAAGCACTTGGGGAGGATGTCACTGTTGTTTCAGCTTTTCAGAATGTGGCTGCAGAGAAACTAAAATCAGATATTGACCTTGAGTGTGATGTCTTAGTTGCCGGAGACAAAGTTGCAGCACGCCAAACGGTTATTGACCTTGTAGAAGACGCTGGGATGCGTGGATGGCACGCGGGTCCGCTTGCTAATTCGGCCGCAGCAGAGGCCCTAACTTCACTTATCATTCAAATAAATCGTCGATATGGAATTGCGGGCGCCGGGATTAGAATAACAGGAACGCCTACAAAGGATGGAAGGCATCAACCAAAATGAAGAAGCGAGTGGGTGATCCATGGATACCCGCAAGCGAGTATGGGCGAGCATTACGGGGCTTTGGCGTTAATCTGCTGGTAAAAGAAATTGCCGTCTCTGTTGAATTCGCTAAATCAGTCCTCCAAGCTGAGATATTATACGCGGATCCCGATTTTGCAGTGCTACGGCGCCAAGATATGGAGTGGATGCTTCATGCCGACCATACCTATGAGAAGCATCCAATGATAAATTGTCTTAGCTCCGACGGCTCCCGTGGCTCAGGCATTGAACTCCGAATACATGGCCTAGACCCTGATGAAGCGGAGAGATGTGCCCGTAGCCGCGGAGATCGGATCCTTGCTAGCGCAATAGACAAAAAACACGGACTGCGCGAAGTATATATTCTCGACCCAGATGGATATCTCTGGGTACCCGACGTGCCAACGCGAGATTGAATTATCCTCAGGAGAGTTCTGCATGAATGGCGATGAATTCGTATGGAACCCTTCGAAAGATCTAATAGACAACGCCAATCTGACTGCATTCATTCGAAAGTGTGATGTAGCTGATTACAAAAGTCTTGTTTCCTGGTCGGATGAAAACCCCGAAGAATTTCATCAAAAGCTATTCGATTTTATAGATCTTCGTTTCTTCAAGTGCCCGGATCAAATTGTTGATGAAGCTATGGGGCCAGCATTTGCTCAATGGTGTAAGGGCGGAACCACTAACGTAGCGCTCAACTGTCTTGATAAATGGAAAAATACGCCAACCGACAGCAAGGTAGCGATCGATTGGGAAGGAGAAGACGGGACCACAAAGCAGTTAACGTACGCTGAGGTGCGAACACAGACAAATCACCTTGCTGGAGGTCTTCGCAAGCTTGGCCTGGGATCTGGTGACGTGATCGCAATGTATCTTCCAAATATACCGGAAGCTGCAATAACACTTTTAGCCGTCGCTAAGATTGGCGGTATTGTACTCCCTATGTTTTCCGGATTTGGTGGTGACGCTCTACTTGCCCGCCTGAATGACAGTAAAGCCAAAGCTATCATTACAGTTGACGGCTCTCCACGAAGAGGGCGTGCTGTTCCAGCTAAGGCAATTGTTGATGAGATAGCAGACCAAGCGCCCAATCTTCAGCATGTTATAGTTGCAAAGCATTGGGAAGCACCTCACGACTGGACGGAAGCACGTGACCACTGGTGGGGTGACTTGACGAGAGATATGCCTGACGAGGTG
>Ga0182079_1537080_pt1 | contig 8543 bp, 7 predicted proteins | sample 071ome_14_FD_127750 | JGI IMG/M metagenome (GOLD analysis project Ga0182079, IMG submission 127750) | Metatranscriptome of coastal salt marsh microbial communities from the Groves Creek Marsh, Georgia, USA - 071410CT metaT (Metagenome... | ecosystem: Environmental > Aquatic > Marine > Intertidal... | reverse complement strand
TAGATGTAGCCCACGACGACCTTCTGGTCGAAGGCCTCTCCGGTGCGCCCATCGTAGAGCTGCGCCTTGCCGTCCTCGGTGACGAGCACCGCATTCTTCTCTTTCCGGATCGACTGGTCGGCCTCCTCCATATACTGTCGGATATCCGACTCCTTGATGCCGTCAAAGACAGGGGTCGCAAATTTCATGCCAAGAACATGGGCCGCCCAACCCAGGTGGGTCTCCAGCAACTGTCCCACGTTCATGCGGGACGGAACGCCCAGCGGGTTGAGCACGATGTCCACCGGAGTGCCGTCCTCAAGGAACGGCAGGTCTTCTTCCGGAACGATCTTGGCGACAACACCCTTGTTGCCGTGACGACCGGCCATCTTGTCCCCGACAGACAGCTTGCGCTTCGAGGCGATGTAGACCTTCACCGATTTGATGACGCCGGGATCGACCTCCTCACCTGACTCGGTCCGTTCGACCTCTTCGTCGTGCTGCATCTGAAGGTCGTCGAACTTGCGTTTGAAGGTCGCGATGATCTCGTTGATCTTGTTGCGGATCGGCGAAGGATCAATCTCGATCCGGTCGTAGACCTGCGCCAGTTTGCGCAGCAGCGTTTTGGTGATCTTGCGGTTGGCGGGAATGATGATCTCCCCGGTCTCGCTGTTCACCACGTCCAACGGAATCTTTTCCCCGAGCAGGATGTTGGAAAGCGCCTCGGTCAGCTGCTCACGCAGCGTTTCCATCTTGCCCTTGTAATCATCCTCGATCTGCTTGTTGGCGCGCTTGCCTTCCTTCGATGCGGTCGAGGACGAAAGCCCCCCACCGGTGCCGTCGAGTTTCTTCGAGGAGACCTTGACGTCCATGACAATCCCGTAGGTTCCGGACGGAACCTTGAGGGAGGTGTCTTTGACATCCGCCGCCTTCTCACCGAAGATCGCCCTCAACAGGCGCTCCTCAGGCGCCAGCTCGGTTTCGCTCTTGGGCGTGATCTTGCCGACCAGGATATCACCGGGCTTGATCTCAGCGCCCACCCGAACGACGCCATCCGGCCCGAGGTTCTTGAGAGCCTCCTCGCCCAGGTTGGGAATATCGCGGGTGATCTCTTCCGGACCCAGTTTCGTGTCCCTCGCGCCAACCTCATACTCGTCGATGTGAATCGACGTGAAAATGTCGTCCTTGACGATGCGTTCACTGATGAGGATGGCGTCCTCAAAGTTGTAACCGTTCCAAGGCATGAACGCGACCAACACGTTGCGTCCAAGCGCAAGTTCCCCGCCCTCGGTGCTCGGTCCGTCCGCGATCACCTGCCCCGCCTTGACCTTGTCGCCCTTTTGGACGAGAGGCTTCTGGTTGACGCAGGTTGCGGCGTTCGAGCGCATGAATTTGCGCAGCGGGTAAATGTAGATCCCGTTAGCCGGATCGTGCTTCAGCTTCTTCTTGGTCTCCGGGATGCTGCCGTCGGATGTCACGATGATGCAGTCGCCCTGCACCGAGGCGACAATGCCGTTGCCTTGGCAAAGAACGACGGCCATCGAGTCTTGGGCGACCCGGCATTCCATTCCCGTCGCGACATAAGGGGCCTGTGTCCGCAGCAGCGGCACCGCCTGTCGCTGCATGTTCGAACCCATCAGCGCGCGGTTGGCATCGTCGTGCTCCAGGAACGGGATCAGACCCGCGGCGACGGAGACCAGCTGCTTCGGCGACACATCCATGTAGTCGACCTGCTCGGCCGGCACATCGATGAAATCGCCACGGCAGCGGCAGGTCACATTCGGGTTGATAAAGTTACCCTTCTCATCGATCGGTGCATTGGCCTGAGCGATGATGAACTGCTCTTCACGGTCACCAGTCAGATAATCGATCTGCGTGGACACCCGTCCCTTGGTGACTTTGCGATAAGGTGTTTCGATGAATCCAAACTCGTTGACGCGGGCAAAGCAGGCCAACGAGGCGATCAGTCCGATGTTTGGACCTTCCGGTGTCTCGATCGGGCAGATGCGGCCGTAGTGCGAAGGGTGCACGTCGCGGACCTCAAATCCGGCGCGGTCGCGGGACAGACCACCCGGTCCAAGAGCCGAAAGACGCCGCTTATGCGTCAATTCAGCGAGAGGGTTGATCTGGTCCATGAACTGCGACAACTGGCTGCGACCGAAGAAGTCCCGGACCACCGCCGACAGCGCCTTCGGATTGATCAGCTTGGCCGGCGTCATCGTGTCGGTCTCCTGATCGAACAACGTCATCCGCTCCTTCACAAGACGTTCGGTGCGGGCGAGCCCGACACGGCACTGGTTTGCCAACAACTCACCAACCGTCCGGATACGACGGCTTCCGAGGTGATCAATGTCGTCAACCGATCCGTCGCCCAGCTTGAGCTTGAGAAGGTAGCGGGTCGCCTCGACCAAGTCTTCCTTGGTCAGGATGCGGGTGTCGGTCGAATCCTCGAAGCCAAGCTTCTGATTCATCTTATAGCGCCCCACTCGGCCGAGATCGTAGCGTTTCGGATCGAAAAACAGGCGCTTGATCAGGGCTCGCGCATTTGCGGCGGTCGGAGGATCGCCCGGACGCAGACGCCGGTATATGTCCTTGAGCGCCTCCTCCTCGTTCTTGGTAGGATCCTTCTTGAGGCATTTGATAACGATGCCGTCGTCGACGGAGGTATCAACAACGCGGATACTCTTCACCCCGATTTCCGAGATTTGCTTTATGACCGCCTTTGACAACGGTTCGAAGGCTCGAGCGACCACGATGAACTTGTCCTCGTCGATCACATCCTCCACCAGCACACGGCTGGCGATGTCATCCAGTTTTTCAGCCTTTTTGACCGAAATTTCCTCGATGTCGTAAAAGAGTCGGATGATCTCGTCATCCGTGCCCCGCACCTCGCCCTTCTTCGGCTTGCGATCCTCGTCAAGGCCACTGATTGCACGGAAGAATGTGGTTGTCAGGAACTTGCGACGACGCTTCTTGCGATCGAGATACACATAAAGCATGTCGTTCGTGTCGAACTGGGCCTCATACCACGAACCGCGGTCAGGGATGATGCGGAAACTGTGCAACATCTTTCCATTGGGATGCTGCGTGGCTTCAAAGGCGATACCCGGTGAACGGTGCAGCTGGGACACGATCACGCGCTCCGCGCCGTTGATCACAAAGGACCCCTGAGGGGTCATCAGTGGGACCTCACCCATGAAAACCTTCTCCTCACGAGCATCGTTTTCATCCCGCAGGCGGAAGGTCACATGCAACGGCGCCCCGTAAGTCACGCCTTCACGGAGTGACTCAATCCAGTTGAGCTTCGAGTCGCCGATCTCGTAGCCAACGTATTCCAACACGGTCTTGCCATCGTAGCTTTCGATCGGAAAAACCTCGTTGAAGACGGCCTCAAGACCGAGATTGCGGCGTTTGCTCACCGCGACTTCGGACTGAAGAAACTCCACGTAGGAATTGACCTGCACTTCGATCAGGTTGGGCGGAGTGATGACTTCCTTGATTTTGCCGAAGTTGATCCGTTCGCTCATTTTTTACGTTCCGTTTTGTTTAAGGCCGGTAGCGACACCGTTCCGTTTTCTGACGACAAAAGCAGGCAACCTCTCGCCTCAACCGGCGAAAAGTTGCCGAAAACTAACGCTTGTTTGCTTCAAACAATCGACTGCTTCACAGCCTTTCAAACTATCTAATCGAACCGAAACCAAACCTAGGAGGGACAACGACGGCAGTCGCCGTCCCTCCACAAGGTCGGTTACTTGACCGAGACTTTCGCGCCCGCTTCTTCGAGCTTCTTCTTCGCGTCTTCGGCTTCGTCCTTAGAAACACCCTCGAGCAGGGGCTTCGGAGCACCCTCGACCAGCGCCTTGGCTTCAGCCAAGCCGAGACCAGCCTTCACGGCACGAACTGCCTTGATGACGTTGATCTTGTTTCCACCGAAGTCTTCGAGAATGACGTCGAACTCGGTCTTTTCCTCGGCCGGGGCCGCGTCGCCGCCGGCTGCAGCGCCAACCGCCGCCACCGCCACGGGTGCTGCGGCGCTAACGCCCCACTTTTCTTCGAGCTGTTTCACGAGATCAGCCGCTTCCAGAACGGTCAGCTTGCTGAGCTCTTCCACCAGGTTTTCCAGGTCTGCCATGTTTTTTTCCTATTTCAGTCTCGTCGTGGCAACGGCCGCCGCCATTTAAGTTCGCTGCCCGCGAACCGACAATTCACTCTATGGTTTCGGTTCATCCGCGGCCGTCGGTGACCACGGAAATCTTTCTACGAATCAGTCGCCCTTTTCGGCTTTTGCCTTGATGACCTGCGCCAACTGGGTGCCAGGGGTGTTGATGAGTGTAGCCAACTTTTGAGCCGGGGCATTCAGAACGCCCAGAATCTTGCCACGGAGCACGTCGAGCGGCGGCAGATCAGCGATCTGCTTCAACTCTTCGACATCCAGGCGGCTGTCGCCCATGTAGCCGAACTGCATCTTCGGCTTTTCAAATTCTGACTCAAAGGTCTTGAGGATCTTCGCGGTAGCCGCCAGATCCTGCGTCCCGGTGACCACCGCCAGCTGGCCGCGCATGGTTCCGGTCAGGTCGACGCCCGATTCCTTGGCCGCCACCTTGAACACGCGGTTTTTAACGACGTGAATCTCGGCGGAAGTGCCGCGCAACCGTTTCCGCAATTCGCCGAAGTGCCCCACCTTCAGACCGGTGTAGTCAACGACGACAAAAAACGGGGATTCGGACAGTCGCCCGAGATACTCTTCTGTGATGTATTTCTTCGCTTCGCGCATGGGTAATTCTCCAATTGTCGGACCGAACTCAGGCAGCGGTCACTTCCTTGACGTCAATGCCGATGCCCGGGCTCATCGTGGCCGTTACCGTGGCGCTCTTGATGTAAACCCCCTTGCTGCTGGCGGGCTTGGCTCGAACAACAGCATCGAAGATCGACCGAATGTTCTCCTCTAACTTCTCCGCAGAGAAGGAGCGTTTACCTGCCACCACGGCCAGATTGGAGGTCTTGTCGACCTTGAACTCCACACGGCCGGCCTTGACGGCCTGCACTGCACTTGCCGTGTCGTCAGTCACGGTGCCAGTCTTAGGGTTGGGCATCAACCCACGGGGACCCAACACTCGACCCAGCTTACGAACCTCCACCATCGCCTCGGGAGTGGCGATGGCAACGTCGAAGTCGGTCCAGCCATCGGTGCACTGCTTGATCATGTCGTCGAAGCCAACGTGATCGGCACCCGCCTCCTTCGCCGCGTCCGCAGCCGGGCCGGGCTTGGCAAACACCAGAACCTTGACCGTCTTACCCGAGCCGTTCGGCAGCGGCACGGTGCCGCGAACCATCTGGTCAGATTGGCGGGGATCAACACCGAGCCGGAAAGCGATTTCGACGGTTTCGTCGAATTTCGGCTTCGGGAGCTTTTCCAGAAGGCTCAGGGCCTCTTTCAGCTCATAGGACTTGGTCTTATCGACCTGTTCGAGTGCTTTCTTGTAGCGTTTGCTTGGCATTTTGTTTGATGCGGTTCATGCGAGCAGATCACCGCTCTCCCGCGTTGTTTCTTCAGTCGATGATCTCGATTCCCATGCTCCGGGCGGTGCCGGCAACAATGTTAAAACCCGCGTCTTCGTCATTCGCATTCAGGTCTTCCATCTTGGTTTTGACAATTTCCAAAACCTGAGCCCGTGTCACCTTGCCGACCTTGTCCTTATTGGGCGTCTTAGACCCTGAGGCAATCCCGGCGGCTTTTTTCAGCAGAACGGCCGCGGGAGGGGACTTGGTGATGAAGGTGAAGCTCTTGTCCTGATAGACCGTGATCACCACCGGAATGATGAGACCGGCCTTGTCCTTGGTCTTGGCGTTGAACTCCTTGCAGAAGCCCATGATGTTGACGCCCTTCTGACCGAGGGCTGGGCCCACCGGGGGAGCCGGATTCGCCTGGCCGGCCGGAATCTGCAGCTTGATCTGTCCTGTTGCTTTCTTTGCCATTTATCTAAGTCGGTTGCGGCTCAGGATTTCTCCACCTGCCAATATTCGAGTTCGACCGGCGTTTTTCGGCCGAAAATATCCACGGTAATCTTGAGTTTTCCACGCTCCGGATCGATTTCCTCAATCAATCCGCTAAAATTCAGAAATGGTCCGTCATTGATCTTCACGGTCTCGCCAACTTCGAAGTTGACCCGCGGTTTCTCGGCATCCTCTGAGTCCGCAATCTGTCCCTTGATGCTGTCAATCTCGGAAGGATCGAGCGGGATCGGGCGCTCTCCACCGACGAACCCTATGATGCCGGGTGTGTCCTTGATGAAATACCAAGGCTTGTCGAGGATCCGGTTGTTTTCATCCAACAACGAAATGTGAATATAAACATAACCAGGATGCAGCTTGCGCTGAGAAACAGTCTTTTTCTGGTTCCGCACCTCGACCACCTTCTCCATGGGGAGCAGGACCTCGAGGATATACTCCTGCATCTCCTCGGCCTTCATGCGTTTGAGAATGCTGTCACGCACCTTCATCTCCTGTCCGGAGAGGGTGTGCAAGGCGAACCACTGGGGCTTGGCTGTCAGTTCTTCAATCATCGACAATCAGCGCATGAGGACTTTGATGAGGGACGAGATCAAAAGATCGGCCCCGAAAGTGAAGAAACCCACCAGAACCACCGATGTCATCACCAAGACGGTCGACGACTTTAACTCGTCGCGACCCGGCCAGTTGCACTTCTTGAGCTCAACCCTGGTTTCACCGACATAAGCGGCCATCCGCAACAGGTGCCCCTTGCGCCAGGCAAACCCGAAGGCAATGGCAGCAATAACACTCAGGATGATCTGAAAAGTGCTCACGTTGTTCTATGTCCGTTTCATTGGCGGAGGGGGAGGGATTCGAACCCCCGTTCCGGTTTCCCGGAAAGCGGTTTTCAAGACCGCCGCATTCGACCACTCTGCCACCCCTCCGGTAGCAGGATGTTACATTTGTGGCAGGGCGGGAGGGACTCGAACCCCCAACCGACGGTTTTGGAGACCGTAACTCTACCGATTGAGCTACCGCCCTACCAAAGGCTCATTCGTCCTGTTCGGGAGACGAAAAAGGAGGCGGGGCGAACCCCGCTCTCCCAGTCCGGTTCAAACCTGCGTTATTCGAGGACCTCGGTCACCTGACCAGCACCGATGGTGCGGCCACCTTCGCGGATCGCGAAGCGTTGACCGCGCTCCATCACGACCGGCGCGATCAACTGAACAATCAGTTCGACGTTGTCCCCCGGCATCACCATCTCGGTGCCTTCCGGCAGACTGATCGTGCCAGTGACGTCGGTGGTGCGGAAATAGAACTGCGGGCGATAGTTGGAGAAGAACGGGGTATGACGTCCACCTTCTTCCTTCGACAACACGTAGAGCTGGGCCTTGAACTTCGTGTGCGGCTTGATAGAACCCGGCTTGGCAAGGACCATACCGCGCTCCACCTCGTCCTTTTTCACACCGCGCAACAGCACGCCCACGTTGTCACCGGCCTCAGCCTGGTCAAGCAGCTTGCGGAACATCTCGATGTCGGTCGCCGTCGTCTTACGGGTGTCACGCAGACCAACAATTTCAACCTCTTCCATCTTCTTGAGAATGCCGCGCTCAACACGACCCGTGAGCACCGTGCCACGACCTTCAATGTTGAACACGTCCTCAACACACATCAGGAAGGGCTTGTCCACCTCACGGGGAGGCAGCGGAACGTGCTCATCAATCGCATTGAGCAACTGCTGAATCGCCTCTTCACCTTCCGGCTTGCCCTCGAGGGCGGCCGAGGCGGATCCGCGAATAACCGGAATGTCATCACCGGGAAACTCGTACTTGCTGAGTAGGTCACGCACTTCCATCTCGACGAGATCCAGAAGCTCGCTGTCATCAACCAGGTCGCACTTGTTCATGTAAACGACGATTGCCGGCACACCAACCTGGCGGGCAAGAAGAATATGCTCGCGAGTCTGAGGCATCGGACCTGAATCGGCGGCGACGACCAGAATGGCACCATCCATTTGAGCGGCACCGGTGATCATGTTTTTCACGTAGTCGGCGTGACCAGGGCAGTCGACGTGCGCATAGTGACGGGTTTCACTCTGATACTCAACGTGCGATGCAGCAATCGTGACCGTCTTGGACTCGTCACGCACCGTACCACCCTTGGTGATGTCTGCATACGAAATCGGTTCAGCCAGACCGCGACGGGCCTGGGTGGCGACCAGCGCCGCAGTGAGGGTGGATTTGCCGTGGTCGACGTGACCGATGGTACCAACGTTTACGTGGGGTTTAGTCCGTTGAAACGCTTCTTTTGCCATGTTGGTGTCCTGTTGTCTTACTAACTGTTGTTTTCTGCGTTCTGCGTTGAGTCCGACCTCGCGGTCGAAATGGAGCCCATGACCGGGCTTGAACCGGTGACCTCATCCTTACCAAGGATGTGCTCTACCAGCTGAGCTACATGGGCTAAAATCCATGCGTCCATTTGCCTTGGTTCCGAAAATAGAGCAAAAAAGACCATCAACCCTCGTCCTGACCAATCCAGAACACTGGTTGAAGGCTTGGCTCCTGCTTGTTTCC
>Ga0182079_1528690_pt1 | contig 8567 bp, 3 predicted proteins | sample 071ome_14_FD_127750 | JGI IMG/M metagenome (GOLD analysis project Ga0182079, IMG submission 127750) | Metatranscriptome of coastal salt marsh microbial communities from the Groves Creek Marsh, Georgia, USA - 071410CT metaT (Metagenome... | ecosystem: Environmental > Aquatic > Marine > Intertidal... | reverse complement strand
TTGAGCTCAAGTAGTCTCAGTCCATACCCCACAAGGTTTAGGCTTTTGGATTTATCCAAAGGCCTATCCCTTTTTATTGTCCGCCCCTATTTTAAATGACCAAAAAAATACAGTTAGATGCCTAGTAAACAGAGTCAAAGAACCAACTTCGCAGGAGCACAACACACTCCAGATTATCCCGATTTTCTCGATATTCAAATTAAATCTTTTCAAGATTTTTTCCAACTAGAAACAAAATCTGACGAACGCAATGAGGAGGGACTCTTCAATACGTTTAAAGAAAACTTCCCTATCTCTGATACAAGAAACCAATTTGTTCTTGAATTCTTAGATTATTTTGTTGATCCACCACGATATACCATACAAGAATGTATTGAAAGAGGATTGACCTATTCAGTACCTCTAAAGGCACGTTTAAAGTTGTATTGTAACGATTTAGAGCATGAAGATTTTGAAACCATCGTTCAGGATGTTTTCTTGGGAACTATACCTTACATGACTCCCAGTGGAACTTTTGTAATCAATGGAGCAGAACGGATTGTCGTTTCTCAGCTGCATCGTTCACCGGGTGTTTTCTTTGGACAGTCTTTCCATGCAAACGGTACAAAATTATACTCTGCCCGAGTGATTCCATTCAAAGGTTCATGGATTGAATTTGCAACGGACATCAACAGCGTCATGTATGCCTACATTGACCGTAAGAAAAAATTACCTGTCACCACACTTTTCAGAGCCATTGGTTTTGAACACGATCGTGATATTCTTGAGATTTTTGATCTTGCTGAAGAGGTGAAGGTGACCAAAGCAGGGCTCAAACGAGTGCTTGGTAGAAAATTGGCTGCTCGTGTTTTGAAAACCTGGCATGAAGACTTCGTAGATGAAGATACAGGAGAAGTTATTTCCATAGAGCGAAATGAAATCATCATAGATCGGGATACGATAATTGAAAAAGAACATATCGATGAAATCATTGAAGCTGACGTAAAAAATATACTGTTGCATAAAGAAGACTCGCATATGTCTGATTATGCAATCATCTACAACACTTTACAAAAGGATCCAACCAATTCCGAAAAAGAAGCAGTAGAGCATATCTACAGACAGCTTCGTAACGCCGAACCACCAGATGAAGACACTGCTCGGGGAATCATAGATAAACTCTTCTTCTCTGACCAACGTTATAATCTAGGTGAGGTAGGTCGTTACCGAATGAATAAAAAACTAGGCTTGGACGTTGAGATGGACAAGCAGGTTTTAACCAAAGAAGACATTATTACTATCATCAAATATTTGATTGAGTTAATCAACTCAAAAGCAGAGATTGATGATATCGACCACCTTTCCAACCGACGCGTGCGAACGGTAGGAGAGCAACTTTCTTCTCAATTTGGTGTTGGTTTAGCTCGAATGGCAAGAACCATTCGTGAGCGTATGAACGTTAGAGATAATGAAGTGTTTACTCCTATTGATTTGATCAATGCAAAAACACTTTCTTCTGTTATCAACTCTTTTTTTGGAACCAATCAGTTGTCCCAATTCATGGATCAGACTAATCCTTTAGCAGAAATCACGCACAAGCGTCGTCTTTCTGCGTTAGGACCAGGAGGACTTTCCCGTGAGCGTGCCGGATTTGAAGTTCGCGACGTACACTACACTCATTATGGTCGTTTGTGTCCTATCGAGACCCCTGAGGGACCAAATATTGGTTTGATTTCCTCTCTTGGTGTTTACGCTAAGGTGAACAACCTTGGATTTATTGAGACTCCGTATCGAAAAGTAGAAAACGGAACAATCAATTTGAAGGAAACACATTATCTAAGTGCTGAGGAAGAAGAGAATCAATTGATTGCACAGGCCAATATAAACTTTGACAAATCTGGTAAGATACTCGATGAAAAAATCATTGCTCGAGATCAAGCAGATTTCCCGGTGGTGAGCCCGGATCAAATCAACTACACAGACGTTGCTCCAAACCAAATCGCTTCCATTTCTGCTTCTTTGATTCCTTTCTTAGAGCACGATGATGCTAACCGAGCACTGATGGGATCTAACATGATGCGTCAAGCGGTACCTCTTTTGCGACCTGAATCACCTATTGTAGGGACAGGACTAGAAAAGCAAGTGGCTTCGGATTCTAGAGTATTAATTAATGCAGAAAATGATGGGGTAGTTGAATATGTAGATGCAAATAAAATCTCGATACGCTACAACTTTACTGAGCAAGAAGAATTGATCAGTTTTGACGGCAGTCTAAAAACCTATAACCTTGTAAAATTTAGAAAAACAAATCAAGGTACATGTATTAACCTAAAACCAATTGTCAAAAAAGGAGATCAAGTTTCTAAAGGGCAAGTTTTATGCCAAGGATATGCTACAGAAAATGGAGAATTGGCATTGGGAAGAAACATGAAAGTAGCCTTTATGCCTTGGAAAGGATATAACTTTGAGGATGCAATTGTAATTTCTGAAAAAGTGGTACGTGAGGACATCTTTACTTCTATTCATATCGATGAGTATTCTATCGATGTGCGTGATACTAAACTCGGTACAGAAGAATTGACCAATGACATTCCAAATGTTAGCGAAGAAGCTACAAAAGATTTGGATGAAAACGGTATGATTCGTATTGGAGCAGAAGTCAATTCAGGAGATATTTTGATTGGAAAAATCACTCCCAAAGGAGAGTCCGACCCAACTCCAGAGGAAAAATTACTACGTGCCATTTTTGGGGATAAAGCGGGAGATGTTAAAGATGCTTCATTGAAAGCACCACCATCTCTGCGTGGCGTTGTAATTGATAAAAAACTTTTCACTCGATCCGTAAAAGACAAACGCAAGCGGAATCAAGATAAAGAAGCTCTAGAAGCTCTTGAGGATTCTTATGATGTTAAGTTTGATGATTTGAAAGCTGTACTTGTAGAAAAACTTTTTGCAATTGTCAATGGCAAAACATGTCAAGGTATTGTAAACGATTTGGGTGAAGAAATTCTACCCAAAGGAAAAAAGTACACTTTAAAACTTCTCTCCTCGGTGGAGGATTACACACATCTTGCAAAAAGTACTTGGACCACTTCTGATGAGACCAACGCTATTATTGCAGACTTGATCCACAATTATAAAATCAAAGAAAACGACCTACAAGGTGCTTTGAGACGGGAGAAGTTTACCATTAGTGTAGGAGATGAACTACCTGCAGGAGTTAAAAAACTCGCAAAAGTCTACATCGCTAAAAAACGCAAGTTGAAAGTGGGAGATAAAATGGCAGGGCGTCATGGAAATAAAGGAATAGTAGCTCGTATTGTCCGTGAAGAAGAGATGCCTTTCCTTGAAGATGGAACACCCGTGGACATCGTATTGAATCCACTAGGTGTACCTTCTCGAATGAATATCGGTCAGATTTATGAAACTGTTTTAGGATGGGCTGGTCAAAACTTAGGAGAGAAATACGCTACTCCAATTTTTGATGGAGCTACAATTGACGAGATCAATGCACTGACTGAAAAAGCAAATGTTCCGCAATATGGACATACCTATTTATATGACGGTGGTACTGGAGAGCGTTTTGATCAACCTGCTACGGTTGGGGTTATCTATATGTTGAAATTAGGACATATGGTTGATGATAAAATGCACTCGCGATCCATTGGCCCTTACTCGCTTATCACCCAACAACCTTTGGGAGGTAAAGCACAGTTTGGTGGACAACGTTTTGGAGAAATGGAAGTATGGGCACTAGAAGCGTATGGCGCTTCCAGCACCCTACAAGAAATTTTAACTGTAAAGTCTGATGATGTCATAGGAAGAGCAAAAACCTATGAAGCTATTGTAAAAGGAGACACCCTCCCGGAACCAGGTTTACCGGAATCCTTTAATGTATTGATGCATGAGTTAAAGGGATTAGGACTTGACATTCGATTGGAAGAATAATTTTTAAAGACGAGATTTAGCCATGGCTAGAAACAACGAAATAATCACACAAAAAAAATTCAATAAAATCTCTATAGGTTTAGCCTCACCAGAGATTATTCTAGGAAATTCTAGAGGAGAGGTTTTGAAACCAGAAACAATCAACTATCGAACACATAAACCCGAGCGCGATGGACTCTTTTGTGAGCGTATCTTTGGTCCTGTAAAGGATTACGAGTGTGCCTGTGGAAAGTACAAGAGAATTCGCTACAAAGGGATTGTCTGTGATAGATGTGGTGTTGAAGTTACTGAGAAAAAAAGTACGGAGAGATCGTGTTGGTCACATAAATCTAGTTGTTCCTGTTGCACATATTTGGTACTTCCGTTCCCTTCCCAACAAGATAGGTTATTTGTTAGGATTACCATCCAAAAAACTGGACATGATCATTTACTATGAACGTTATGTGGTCATCCAACCCGGTATTGGTAAAAACGAAGAGGGAGAACCTTTGCAACCAATGGATTTCTTGACAGAGGAAGAGTATTTGAATGTCATGGAGCAAATCCCAGCAGAAAATCAATACCTTGAAGATGATGACCCAGATAAGTTTATTGCTAAAATGGGTGCTGAGTGTTTGATAGAATTGCTTTCTCGTATTGATCTCGAAGCCCTTTCTTATGAATTGAGACATAAGGCAAATAACGAAACATCAAAGCAAAGAAAAACAGAAGCTCTAAAGCGTTTACAAGTAGTCGAGGCTTTCCGTGAAGCAAATGAGCGAGGTGAAAACCTACCTGAGTGGATGATCATGAAAGTGATTCCAGTAATTCCACCAGAATTACGACCTCTCGTTCCACTAGATGGAGGCCGATTTGCGACTTCAGATTTAAATGACCTCTACCGAAGAGTCATCATAAGAAACAATCGTTTAAAACGTTTGGTGGAGATTAAAGCACCAGAGGTGATCTTAAGAAATGAGAAACGAATGCTACAAGAGTCAGTCGACTCATTATTTGACAATACGCGTAAGGCTTCTGCAGTAAAAACAGATGCCAATAGACCGTTAAAATCTCTTTCAGACTCATTAAAAGGAAAGCAAGGACGATTCCGTCAGAATCTTTTAGGAAAACGTGTGGATTATTCTGCTCGTTCTGTAATTGTCGTTGGACCTGAGTTAAAGTTGTTTGAATGTGGATTGCCTAAAGATATGGCAGCAGAGCTCTACAAGCCTTTTATTATTCGTAAGATTATAGAAAGGGGAATTGTAAAAACAGTAAAATCTGCTAAGAAAATAATTGATCGCAAAGAACCTGTGGTTTGGGATATTTTGGAAAATGTTTTAAAAGGACATCCTGTACTTTTAAACCGCGCCCCCACACTACACCGTCTCGGAATACAAGCATTTCAACCCAAATTGATTGAAGGAAAAGCCATTCAATTGCACCCTCTGGTCTGTACTGCTTTTAATGCAGACTTTGACGGAGACCAAATGGCTGTTCACCTGCCTTTAGGTCCAGAAGCTATATTGGAAGCGCAGCTTTTAATGTTGGCCTCTCACAGTATATTGAACCCTGCAAATGGTTCACCTATAACAGTACCTTCTCAAGACATGGTTTTGGGATTATACTATATGACCAAAGAGAAAAAATCAACACCCCAAGTAAAAGTAAAGGGTGAGGGACTTGTTTTCTACTCTGTTGAAGAGGTTCACATTGCCTACAATGAAAAAAGAGTAGATCTTAACGCAATGATTAAGATAAAAACCAAAGTTCTCAATGAAAAAGGGGAATTGGTTTACAAAATCATTGATACAACAGTAGGCCGAGTCTTGTTTAATGAGGTAGTGCCTGAAGCTGCAGGTTATTTCAATCTCGTATTGACTAAGAAAAACTTACGTGAAATCATCGGTGATATTCTAAAGGTGACCAGTGTTCCAGAAACAGCGGCATTTTTGGATAAAATCAAAGCAATGGGATACGGTTTCGCCTTCAAAGGGGGTCTTTCTTTCAGCTTAGGAGATATCATCATTCCTCCGGAAAAGCAACAAATGATTGATGAGGCAAATGGACTAGTTGATGGCGTTATTGGAAACTATAATATGGGATTAATTACAAATAACGAACGTTATAATCAGGTAATTGATATTTGGACTTCAACAAACGCAAAACTCACTGAACTCGCGATGAAACGCATCAGTGAAGATCAGCAAGGGTTCAACTCAGTTTATATGATGTTGGATTCTGGAGCCCGTGGTTCTAAAGAGCAAATAAGACAATTGACAGGTATGCGTGGTTTGATGGCAAAGCCTAAAAAGTCCAATGTTGGCGGAGGGGAAATTATCGAAAACCCGATTCTTTCAAACTTTAAAGAAGGTCTCTCTATTTTGGAATACTTTATTTCTACACACGGAGCCAGAAAAGGACTTGCAGATACTGCCCTGAAAACCGCAGATGCGGGATACCTTACACGACGTTTACACGACGTTTCGCAAGATGTTATTGTCAATATTGAAGATTGTGAGACTTTACGCGGTGTAGAAGTAAAAGCCTTAAGAAAAAATGAGGAGGTCGTTGAGACGCTGGGCGAACGGATTTTAGGACGTGTTACCCTGCAAGACATTGTTGATCCAAGAAGCAACGAAGTAATTGTTGCTGCTGGAGATGAAATTAAATATGCTCATATTTCACGCATTGAAGAATCGCCCATTGAAGCGGTAGAAGTTCGTTCACCACTTACATGTGCTGCTCAACACGGAATATGTGCGAAATGTTACGGAATAAACCTAGCCACAGGAAAAATGGTACAACGTGGTGAAGCAGTTGGTGTTATTGCTGCTCAGTCCATTGGGGAACCTGGGACACAGTTGACATTGAGAACCTTCCACGTAGGAGGTGTAGCCGGAAATATTTCTGAGGAAAATAAACTCATCACTAAATTCGAAGGAATTGCTGAAATCGAAGATTTAAAAACCGTAAAAGGTAAGGATTCAGAAGGTGCAGATGCAGAAATCGTAATTTCCAGAACAACAGAGATTAAGATTGTAGATGCAACTACTAAAAGTATACTGAGTACAAATAATATTCCTTACGGATCCGTCCTTCACATCAAAGATGGTGCAAAAGTTAAAAAAGGAACCACGGTATGCCAATGGGATCCTTTTAATGGTGTTATAGTCTCTGAGTTTACAGGTAAAATAGTTTTTGAAAATATAGAACAAGGAATTACCTATCAAGTAGAGATTGATGAACAAACAGGTTTCCAGGAAAAAGTAATTTCTGAATCAAGAAACAAAAAACTCATCCCTACCCTTTCTATTGCAGACAAAAAAGGAAACATTCTTCGTTCGTATAACCTTCCTGTAGGAGCTCACTTAATTGTAAATGAAGGAGATGAAATCAGTGAAGGTAAAATACTAGTTAAAATACCCAGAAAATCAGCCAAGTCAGGTGATATTACTGGGGGATTACCTCGTGTTACCGAATTGTTTGAAGCGCGTAATCCTTCGAACCCTGCAGTGGTTTCAGAGATTGATGGCGTCGTTTCATTTGGAAAAATTAAACGTGGAAACAGAGAAATCATCGTTGAATCAAAATTTGGTGACATCAAAAAATATTTGGTGAAGCTTTCTAATCAAATTTTAGTTCAGGAAAACGACTTTGTTAAAGCTGGGATGCCTTTGTCGGATGGTTCTATCACTCCGGCAGACATTTTGAATATCAAAGGTCCTTCAGCAGTGCAACAATACTTGGTAAATGAAATTCAAGAAGTTTATCGACTTCAAGGGGTGAAAATTAATGACAAGCATTTTGAAGTAGTTGTTCGTCAAATGATGCGTAAAGTTAGAATTTTGGATCCAGGAGATACCATTTTCCTTGAAAACCAGCTTGTTTTCCGTTATGACTTTATGAAAGAAAATGATGATTTATACGGAATGAAAATTGTTGAAGAAGTGGGTGATTCAGAAAATCTGAAGCCAGGTCAAATTGTTTCCTCACGACAATTGAGAGATGAAAATTCTCTATTAAAACGCGAAGACAAAACCCTTGTGGTCGCAAGAGATGCCGCCCCTGCTACTGCTCAACCCGAGCTTCAAGGAATTACTAGAGCATCGCTTCAAACCAAGTCCTTCATTTCGGCGGCTTCTTTCCAAGAAACCACCAAGGTGTTAAACGAAGCTGCTGTCAATGGTAAAGTTGACTTCTTGGAAGGTTTGAAAGAAAATGTGATTGTGGGTCATAAAATACCTGCAGGAACTGGACTTAGAGCTTATAATAACGTAATTGTTGGATCAAAAGAAGAGTATACGAGCCTTTTGATCGACAAAGAAGAGGAAATTACTTTCTAAAATATGGATGATAAAAAGACATCAGAACAGAATCAGTTGAACATCGCTATAGACGAACACGTTGCTGATGGAGTATACTCCAATTTGGCAGTAATCAACCATTCTGCTTCAGAGTTCATTGTTGATTTTATCACGGTAATGCCAGGAGCGCCAAAAGCAAAGGTGAAATCTCGAGTAATATTGACTCCAGAACACGCCAAACGCTTTAAAAAAGCATTGGAAGACAATATTCGACGTTTTGAAAATGCAAATGGCACTATAGAAACAAACGAGCCTCCTGCAATACCGCTCAATTTTGGTCCAACGGGAAAAGCA
>Ga0182079_1117331_pt1 | contig 9393 bp, 7 predicted proteins | sample 071ome_14_FD_127750 | JGI IMG/M metagenome (GOLD analysis project Ga0182079, IMG submission 127750) | Metatranscriptome of coastal salt marsh microbial communities from the Groves Creek Marsh, Georgia, USA - 071410CT metaT (Metagenome... | ecosystem: Environmental > Aquatic > Marine > Intertidal... | reverse complement strand
GATGATCAAAGGCAACCACGTCTCCGGATTTGCGATCAACAATCAGTGGTTTTCCGTTGTCATCGCGCAGGAATAGACCCGTTTCCGGATCTAATAGGACGGGCGCGTTTGTAAAACGCGCCAAATATGTCAGATCGATTTTGCCCGCCTCAATCAAACAATAGATTAGGGACAAAATGAAACGCCCGTCAGTACCTGGCGTAATGCCCACCCATTCGTCCGCCACGGCGTTATATCCTGTGCGAATGGGGTTCACACCGATAACCCGCGCACCGCGTTCTTTGATTTTGCCGATGCCCATTTTGATGGGGTTACTGTCGTGATCTTCGGCCACACCAAACAGCATGAACAGTTTTGTATGATCCCAGTCAGGTTGGCCAAATTCCCAAAACGCACCGCCCATCGTGTAAATGCCAGCAGTGGCCATGTTCACGCTGCAAAATCCGCCGTGCGCGGCAAAGTTTGGCGTGCCAAACATCTGTGCCCAATAACCAGTAAACGATTGTGATTGGTCACGGCCTGTGAAAAACGCCAGCTTTTCGGGTGATTTTTCGCGTAAGGGACCCAACCAGTCCGTCGCAATGCCAAGCGCCTCTTCCCAAGAGATTTCCTCGAACTGACCAGAGCCGCGCTCGCCAACACGTTTCAACGGGGCACGTAGGCGGGATGGCGCGGTGACCTGCATAATGCCCGCGGACCCCTTGGCGCATAATACACCCTTGTTTACGGGGTGATCGCGGTTGCCTTCGATATAGGCGACTTTGCCGTCCTTTAAGTGGACGTTAATTCCGCACCGACAGGCACACATGTAACATGTGGTCTTGCGAATTTCGTCCGATACTTTTGGGGACGTATCAACGTAGGGTTGGTCTTTCACGTGCATCTCCTCGGGTTCATGTTGCCAATCTGATCAATCCGACCATGGACAGACCGACCAATAGCGACAAGCATATTGGGCGATAGTAGGGTTCAAAGTTGGGTGTGAACAGGCGTTTACCTGCAAAAACACCAAGTGACGTAGGGATAGTTAGGGCCGCTGCGCGCAGCATAGCGATTTTGTCCAATACCCCAAAAAATAATAGTGTTGCGAAAGTCGTAATTGTTCCCAAAAACAGGAACATGACCAGCGCGGCGCGCATCTGGCGCGGGTTACGGTCGGATGACAAAACATAAAGTGCAACAACCATTCCGCCGACAGAGGCAAGGCCAGTTGCGATGCCTGCGCCGATCCCTGCGCTAACCAGTCCCGCGCGCGTGTTCAAAAAGGCCAAACGCATGTTCGCCAATTGTGTCACTGCCAGCACCAATATCAGGCACAGGGCCACTGTTTGGGACAGTTCGGCAGAAACGTTTTGTGTAAAATACAGCCCAATCGGCACCGCAATCGCGGACCCCAACCATAGGGTTACGGCCGCGCCTTTGTCCGCATCTTTCCAACCGCCCCGCAACATCATGGCGCTGGCTACAAGTTCAAGCCACCAACAAATCGGGATCAGGGCAAGCGGCGATAGGATCAGTGCCGCCGACGCCATTACAATCGCAGAGAGTGCAAACCCCGTGAAACCGCGAACCAATCCCGCGCAAAAACAGATCACTGCCAGCAGTGTAAATTCCGCTTGGGTTAGGGTCAGCAGCTCTTGCATGTCCTATGACTTATCCGCGGCCTGACAGCGCGACGTAGTCACGCGGTTCGGCACCGTTATACAGTGTCAGTGGGCGGATCAGGATGTTGCCCTCTAACTGTTCGATACACTGGATGATCCACCCTGGCATACGTCCGATTGCAAAAATTGGGACGTACAGATCCATTGGAATTCCGTGCAATTGGTAAACAACACCGGAATAGAAATCCACATTTACGTTCAGGCCGTGGCGGGCATAGGGCTTCATGGCGTCAACCACACCTTGAAGGATTGCATACCATTCTGGTGCCCCCATTTCTTCGCCAAGTTTGCGAACACCTTCACGCATGTGGCGTGCACGGGGATCTTCCGCGCGATATACGCGGTGACCAAACCCTGTTACGGCTTCGCGATTTGCACGCTTGGCTTTAACATAGGCGGCGGCATTTTCTGGAGTGCCGATTTCTTGCACCATTTTCATCACGTCTTCGGCTGCACCACCATGCGCAGGACCCGCCAGTGTCGACAGGGCCGTCACGATGGCACCGTGCAAATTCGCCTCGGTTCCGATTGTGACGCGTGCTGCAAAACTGGATGCGTTTGATCCGTGTTCTGCGTGTAGGATAAAGTCCACATCTGCCAGACGTGCCGCATCCTCGGATGGTTTTTCGCCCTTTAGCATCCATAGCCAGTTGGCTGCGTGAGATAGCGTTTTGTCCGCTGCAACGGGTTCTAATCCATTGCGAATGCGATCATGCGCTGCGATGATCATGGGGACTTGGGATGTTAGTTTAATGCCGTTTTCAATGAAGGCTTCAACCGAAACATCTTGGCTTGTTGGGGTTAGGGCGGCCAGTGCGGATGTCGCTGTACGCAAAACATCCATTGGATGGCCGTCTTTTGTTGCGCGAATGACATCGTAAACGGACGCGGGCAATTCGCGTGCGTCTTTCAGTTTCGCATCAAAATCTGCCAACTCTGCCTGCGTGGGAAGATCGCCATAGATCAGCAAATAAGAGACTTCTTCAAATGTGGATTGCGTCGCAAGTGCGTCGATGGAATATCCACGATAGCTAAGTGTGCCTGCCGACCCATCGATATGGCTCACGGCGGAGCGTTCGAAATAAATGCCCTTTAGGCCCCGGTTGATCTTGACGTTTTCGCTCATTGCTGGCTCCTTTCACAAAACGGAGGCGATATGACGGTACTTGAAACTTCACGCGCATCTGCGCGCAAAAGGCCGCTAAGAGTGGTTTTCCCAGAACTTGGGTATGATGAACGCGTGGCAGAGGCCGCGCGTATGTTAGAAACAGATGGTTTGGCGCACCCAATGGGACTGTCCGATCCAACACCTGAACAAATGGGGGCGTTGGTTGAAGGGCGCGGCATGAAAGAAGCCATTGCCAAACGCATGTTGAATAAACCGCTATATCGCGCCGCTGCAATGGTTGCCGCAGGCGAAGCCGATGTCATGGTAGCAGGGGCAGATAGCCCCACACGCCGCGTGATCGAGGCCGCGTCAATCGCGATTGGGTTGGACGAAGGCGTGCATATGCCGTCGTCATTTTTTCTGATGTGTTTTCCAGATGGGCGCGAATTGATATTCGCCGACTGCGCGGTCAATGTTTCGCCCAATAGCGACGAATTGCTCAGCATTGCCATGGCCTCTGAAAATACCGCCGTGCGTTTATTGGGTGCAGCCAACGTTGCGATGTTGTCATTTTCAACGGGCGCATCGGGCACAGGCGAAAGCGTTGATTTGGTACGCGAGGCGGCAGAGGCAGGCGGATACATCGGTCCAATCCAGGCAGATGCCGCGTTGAATGCAACAATTGCCGCGAAAAAGGGGTTGGGACAAGGGGATGCGAATGTGCTGATTTTTCCTGATCTGAACTCTGGCAACATTGCATACAAGCTCTGCCAAGAATTGGCAGGCGCACAGGCGATTGGACCATTCTTACAAGGCTTCAAAAAACCTGTTTGTGATCTCAGCCGCGGGGCAACTGTTGATGATATTATTGCTGGTGCGATCATTACATCCGCCATGTTTGCCGATTAAAGGTCTGGCCAATTCTCGGCTGCGTCGTTCGTAGCATTTTAAAACCGCGCCTCGTTTGGGCGCGGTTTATTTCGTTCATGGTTTGATTAAACCGCTGTTTGTTTGCGCATGTCTGCCGCGTCGATGCCTGCGACAGCCACTGGTTTCTTCATTGCATCACGACGGAATGGTTCACCCAATTCTTGGTTGATCATCGCTTCGATCAATGTGGTGATACCGTTTTCCATTTGGTCTTTAACCGCCTGATGCAGTGCCTCGGTCAATTCATCCATTGTGCGTGCAACAACACCCTTTAGACCACAGGCCTGTGCGATACCGGCATAGGACACTTGTGTATCCAATTCCGTGCCAACAAAGTTGTCGTCAAACCATAGGGTTGAGTTCCGCTTTTCAGCGCCCCATTGGTAGTTACGGAACACGATTTGTGTCACCGCTGGCCATTCGCCACGGCCGATCGCAGTCAATTCGTTCACCGCGATACCAAAGGCACCGTCACCCGCAAAACCAACTACAGGCACATTTGGCTGACCAATTTTTGCGCCAACAATCGCAGGTAGGCCGTAGCCACATGGGCCGAATAGACCAGGTGCCAATATTTGCGGCCTTCTTCAAACGCAGGATACGCGTTACCGATTGCACAGTTGTTGCCGATGTCAGAGGAAATGATCGCCTCGGTCGGTAGGGCAGATTGGATCGCGCGCCATGCCATGCGTGGGCTCATCCAGTCTGGTTTGTCTGCGCGTGCACGCTGGTTCCATGTTGTGCCTGGATCGTCGTCCTCATGATCCATTGAGCTAAGTTGTTGCGCCCAACGTGATTTTTTCTCGGCGATCTTTGCCTTGCGTTCGGCACGACCATCATCGCCTGCTGTCTCTGACAGGCGGTCCAAAATTCCATTCGCTGCTTTTGCGGCATCCGCGATGATGCCAACTGACACTTTTTTAGTAAGGCCAATGCGGTCTGGGTTGATATCAACCTGAATGATTTTTGCATCCGCTGGCCAATATTCCATGCCATAGCCTGGTAGGGTTGAGAAGGGGTTCAAACGTGTGCCCAGACATAGAACAACGTCTGCTTCGCTGATCAACTCCATGCCAGCTTTCGATCCGTTATAGCCCAATGGACCTGCGAATAATGGGTGTGATCCTGGGAACGCGTCATTGTGTTGATATCCAACACAAACAGGCGCGTCCAAACGTTCGGCCAATGCGCGTGACGCATCAATACCACCTTGGGACAGAACAACACCTGCGCCGTTTAGGATCACTGGGTTCTTCGCATTTGACAAAAGCTCAGCTGCCTGCGCAATCGCCTGTTCGCCACCAGATGGGCGTTCGAATTCCACGATTGCAGGTAGTTCTACATCGATCACTTGTGTCCACATGTCGCGTGGGATGTTCAATTGCGCCGGCGCTGATGCGCGTTTCGCGTTCATAATCACACGGTTCAACACTTCGCAGACGCGAGAAGGATCACGAACCTCTTCCTGATAGGCCACCATGTCTTCGAACAATTTCATTTGTTCAACTTCCTGGAAACCACCTTGACCGATTGTTTTGTTCGCCGCCTGTGGTGTCACCAACAACAACGGCGTGTGATTCCAATATGCTGTTTTAACAGCAGTCACGAAGTTTGTGATACCTGGGCCGTTTTGCGCAATCATCATGGACATGTCGCCAGTTGCGCGTGTGTATCCATCCGCCATCATGCCTGCGGACCCTTCGTGTGCGCAATCCCAGAATTGAATGCCCGCTTGTGGGAACAAATCTGAAATTGGCATCATGGCTGAACCAATGATACCGAATGCATGTTCAATACCGTGCATTTGCAGAACTTTTACAAATGCTTCTTCTGTTGTCATTTTCATGAATGCGACTCCTGATGGGCGCGTGAAATACGCGGTTTTCCTTGGCTGTGTTTTAGTGTGAAACTGGTCTAAATCAGTAGGGCCAGTTTGGACTATGACACGAGTCCAGTTTGCGCAATTTCATCTGCGATCAAACTGATGCCTGTTTCGATGTGTTCTTGGCCAATTGAGGAATAGGCCAAGCGGTAATGTGAGTCACTTGGCGCCATGCTGGGAAAGAACGCAGTACCTGGTTCAATCAGAACACTGCGATTTCGTAGGCGGTGTGCCAACTGCGCTGTGTTGACGTGATCTGGTGTTTTCATCCATACCGATGAACCACCAGAGGGCGCGGGACCATCAATCGTGAGGTTATATTTTTCAATCGCGTTGATCAACGTTTCACGACGTGCGCGATAGGTGCGGGCCGTGCGTTTAATCTGACTGTCATAATAGCCCAAACTTAGGAAATAAGCGGCGGTGCGCTGAATATGCCCTGGCGGATGGCGTAGAACGCTGGCGCGCAGGGCGCGCGCCTCGCGAATAAAGGGGGCAGAGCCGACCAAGTAACCCAAGCGCAAGCCCGGAAAAAGCGATTTGGAAAAACTGCCCACATAGATAACACGACCATCTGCATCCAGCGATTTTAAGGCAGGCGAGGGGGTGGTGGTGTTTGCGATTTCAAATTCATAATCATCCTCAACAATCAAGGCATCTAAATTCGCCGCACGATCCAGCAAAGCTTTTCGACGCTCAAGTGGCATAGTGTGGTTGGTGGGGCATTGGTGACTGGGGGTTGTGAATATCACCGATGCATTGTCAGGAACCCCACTGGGTACCATTCCATTTACATCCACATCTACGGGATGAATATGACACCGTGATTGGTTTAGAATTTCAAGCAGCGCTGGATAGCACGGATTTTCGATCACCGCTGTCCTGCGCTGTGTCAATAAAACCTGAGACGCGAGCCAGAGCGCATTTTGCGCGCCAAGGGTCACCAGAATCTGATCCTCTTGGGCAAAGATACCCCGCCGCGGCAGTGTGTGACGGGCGATGAATTCAAGCAACATTGGATCGTCGCGGTCAAAGTGATCGCTGGTTAAGGCGTTGAAGTCTTTGGCGCCCAATGCACGAATGGCGCATAATCGCCAGTTCGCGTGATCAAACAGGGTTGGATCGGATTGGCCATAGATGAAACGATATCTGTAACGCGCCCAATCCTGAGGTTTGTTGATTGGATCGCCTTCTGCAAACCGTTGTCCGATGGCTCGCCCCCAATCAACACGATCTGGGACTTGTGTCTTTGCCTCAAATGGGGGCGTTTCTGGTGCGGTGTCCGATACATAATACCCTGATCTATCCTTTGACATCAGATAATCGCTTGCTAATAGTTCGGTATATGCCAGTGTCACTGTTATGCGGCTGATCCCCAAGTGAGAGGCAAGTTTGCGAGTCGATGGGAGCTTTTCACCTTTGCGGAATTGGCCAGACAGAATGCCCTGCGCAATGGTTTGTTGTAACCGCGCTTGCAGGGTGCCACTTTGTTGTGGGTGAAGGATAAAGCTTTCGACAGGTATCGCCATACCCTATCATACTGGATCTATTGCGAATGGTAAACTGGCATTATATCCCTTTGCTTAGATCATCAAATTGAGATTGTGTACAATATGGTTAATTGTATATTTATCCCACATCACAGCAAGAAATATAGTATTTTCAATAGGTTTGGCCTGATTTGTGCGGCTAGACTGTGACTGTTGCACATTCCATCAAATTTTTGGGCGCAACTTGCGCGAATTGTGCAAGAGAACCGACACGATCGCAGAGGTTGCAGATCATCTGGGCGTAAATCGTGTGCAGATGAATCGCATCTTAAATAGCGAAAGTTTCCAAAAACCGGGTTTGACGAAGTGTATATGCGATCACTTTTCCATCAACGCGCGAATTCTTTTGGAGCCGCTTGCCAAGCTTGAGGCCAAGAAACGGAATCAAAGCCCAGGTGATGTACGAGGTATGTCGGGGCCATTTGAATATGCATTTTTTTGGTCAAGATTACTCGGTTAATGAGGGAAACGTGAATCGTGAAATCGTACCCGATGGTCTGCATCTGATGATCCGCTAATCCTTGATGTGGCGTGATTCTTATTGGATTGGGATAGTGCGATTTTTCAACAAAGACGGTGCACAGGTCATGCGTGGGTTTGACCCGATTGCGCGAAGCATGAAACGAATAGACATGACACCCATGAAGGTGCGTGAGTATCGTGGTTTGTTGTTGAATTCTTCGGAATCGATCTCGTTTCTTTATGCCACACGTATTCCAAACACAGTGATCGGCATCGATCATTTCGGCACCCGAACATGGCCGACGCATGGGTTTTTACCTGAGCGGTATTTGGTGATGAGTTCGGCAAGTCCGATCGAAAAAACCGTGGTTCCAAGAATCCTGTAACCGTTGGAGCAGGATACCAAGACAATTTTAGAGGCTGCGCGGCTGTGCGATTTTCGGAATCTCTCCGAAGTGCTGCGCAAATATCATGAGCATCTTAGTTCGGCGGGGATTTGATCAGCCGAACACCTTGGTCAATGAACGATCAACGGCTTCGGTGATTTCGTCGATGTCATCGGTGGTCGCGATCAATGCAGGGCTAAAACATAGCGTATTATTGTACCCGGGAATTGAACGGTTCGTCGCACCAATCAACACGCCTTGTGCGGCGCAATCTGCGACAACCGCTTGGACCAGCTTTTCTTCTGCTGGGTCTTTTGTTGCGCGATCTGCAACCAATTCGGCACCACAGAATAGGCCTTTGCCACGCACCTGACCGATGACAGCGTGTTTTTCAGACAGGGCGTTCAAATTGTCGATCATGCGTTCACCCATCTTAAGGGTATTATCCAACAGGCCTTCTTCCTCGATGATGGCCATGTTTTCAATCGCTGCCGCGGGACCCGCCGTACATCCGCCAAATGTCGAAATGTCGCGGAAATAGTTCATTGGATCGCTTGCATCGTCCTTAAACAATTCAAACACATCCTCTGATGTGACCAAGCATGCAATCGCGGCATATCCAGATGCAACACCTTTGGCCATTGTCACCATATCGGGTTTCACGCCATAGTTTTGGTACCCAAACCATGTGCCTGTCCGACCAACGCCACACACGACTTCATCGATGTGCAATAGGATATCGTATTTTTTTGCAGATCTCTTGCACGCGCTCCCAATACCCCTCTGGTGGCGTGATGACTCCGCCGCCTGCAGTTACAGGTTCAAGGCACAAACCGCCAACTGTATCTGGACCCTCGGCAAGTATTACTTCTTCGATGGCGTCTGCTGCACGACGACCATATTCTTCACCGCTTAGATTCCACTGCGCACGATATTCCAAGCAATGTGGCACACGAATAAATCCAGGCGTGAAGGGGCCGTATTGTGCGTTACGCTCGTCTTGTCCGCCCGCAGATAGAGTTGCGATCGTTGTTCCGTGATAATCTCGTTCGCGATATAGAATTTTGTGCTTTTTGCCGCCATAGCGTTTGTGGGCGATTTGGCGGATCATTTTAAACGCTTTTTCGTTCGCCTCAGAACCCGAGTTACAGTAGTAAACGCGACTCATCCCTGGCATCTTTTCGATCAGTTTCTCGGCAAAGATCGCGCCTGGAACAGACCCTGCAGCGCCAGCGAAATAGTTCATCTTGATCAATTGATCACGTACCGCGTTTGCGATGCGCTCGCGTCCGTAGCCAACGTTCACAGTCCATACGCCACCTGAGACAGCGTCAATGTGCTCTTTCCCTTTTTGGTCCCAGACGCGCATGCCTTTACCCTCGACGATGATGCGAGGTTCTCCGGTTTCCAG
>Ga0182079_1489876_pt1 | contig 9958 bp, 8 predicted proteins | sample 071ome_14_FD_127750 | JGI IMG/M metagenome (GOLD analysis project Ga0182079, IMG submission 127750) | Metatranscriptome of coastal salt marsh microbial communities from the Groves Creek Marsh, Georgia, USA - 071410CT metaT (Metagenome... | ecosystem: Environmental > Aquatic > Marine > Intertidal... | reverse complement strand
GTCAGGATGAACTAAGCGAGGTGACGCTTAATCTGCTTGTCGGCGAAGGAATGCAGGGATATCAAGATAGTCTAAATCTTGCTGTTTCAATTCAGATTTACCTTGAGTCATCGCCCTATTTCGAATGACCGTGGGTTTATCCAAAACGCCATAGTCGGGCACACCATCACCGGCCAAGCGCTTGCGAAGTTCGGTTTGCAGTTCCGCCGTTTTCTTATCTTCATCAAGACCTAAGCCCGTCGCGACAACGGTGACTCGCATCTCATCACCCATTTCTGGGTCGATCACTGTGCCTATGACCACAGTCGCGTTTTCAGATGCAAAATCCTCGACCGTCGCGCCGACTTGCGAGAACTCAGTGAGTGTAATGTCTAAACCAGCCGCAATATTCACAAGCAAGCCCCGAGCGCCAGAAATATCGATGTCTTCAAGTAGCGGTGAACGAACGGCCGCCTCGGCAGCCTCGATGGCACGATTTTCACCTCGAGCGAGTCCGGATCCCATCATCGCCATGCCCATTTCTGACATCACAGTGCGCACATCAGCAAAATCTACATTAATCATGCCCGGGCGAATAATAAGGTCGGCGATTCCCTGAACGGCCCCCAACAACACGTCATCCACGGTGGAAAACGCCTGGAGCAACGGCGTGTCTTGCCCCATGATGCTCAGTAACTTTTCGTTTGGCACAGTGATCAGGGAATCCACATACTCTGAAAGCTCCGCAATCCCCTGCTCAGCGATCTGCATCCTTTTCTTTCCCTCAAACGGGAAAGGTTTGGTCACGACCGCAACGGTTAACACGCCCATTTCGCGAGCAATTTGCGCGACAATCGGTGCGGCGCCTGTGCCGGTGCCGCCACCCATACCCGCGGTAATAAACACCATATCGGCGCCATCGAGGGCTTCGCGCAAGAGCTCCTTGTCTTCGATCGCGGCTTGCTTCCCTCGCTCTGGGTTGGCCCCAGCACCCAAGCCCTTCGTCACATCATTACCGAGCTGCAACAGGGTGCCTGACTTCATGCGCTGCAACGCTTGCGCGTCCGTATTTGCACAGATGAAGTCAACACCGTCAATCTGTCGATCCACCATATGCTGGACGGCGTTACCGCCACCGCCGCCCACACCGATGACTTTAATGACCGCATGCTGCGGTGAATTATCTACAAGTTCAAACATGGATGATTCTCCTGACCGATTTATCCAAGGTTGTTATTGTCCGAGCAACCAGTTCTTGACTGACTGCCAAACAGAAGTGCTCGGCACATCCGCGCGACTCGCGCCATGCCTATGAGCCGTATTTCCAAGACCGTACTGAAGAAGCCCGACTGCGGTTGCGTAAATAGGGTTTCTGACAATATCTGAGAGGCCCGCAACGCTTTTGGGCTTACCAATACTGACGGGCATGTGAAAAATTTCCTCGGCGAGTTCAACCACGCCTTCCATTTTGGATGTGCCACCTGTCAGCACGATGCCCGCGGGGATCAAATCTTCAAAGCCGCTGCGCCTCAGCTCCGCCTGAATCAAATTAAAGAGTTCCTCATAGCGAGGTTCGATAACCTCCGCCAGCGCCTGCCGGGACAGATCTCGATCTTGACGCTCACCAACACTCGGCACCTTGATGGTTTCGTTCTCACCTGCCATCGAAGCCAGCGCACAGCCATACTTGATTTTGATCTCTTCCGCATTCTGGGTTGGCGTGCGCAATGCCATAGCGATGTCGTTCGTCACTTGATCACCGGCAATAGGAATGACGGCAGTGTGCTTGATAGCGCCATCCGTAAAGATCGCGATATCCGATGTGCCACCACCAATATCCACCAGACAGACGCCTAAATCTTTCTCATCATCCGTCAAGACGGCATAGCTCGACGCCAGTTGTTCGAGAATGATGTCGTCAACCGATAGACCGCATTGGCCAATGCACTTCTCGATATTTTGCGCAGCGTTCACTGCACAAGTGACCAGGTGCACCTTCGCCTCCAATCGCACGCCCGACATCCCCAGCGGTTCTTTGATCCCCTCTTGGTTATCAATCAGAAACTCTTGAGGCAGGATGTGTAGGATCTTCTGATCCGCTGGAATGGCAACTGCCTGAGCCGCGTCTATGACCCGATCAATATCCGGCTGGAACACCTCACGATCTCTAATCGCGACTATCCCATGAGAGCTCATGCTTCGAATGTGACTCCCCGCAATGCCGGCATAAACGGATTGAATCTGGCATCCCGCCATCAACTCCGCCTCTTCGATCGCTCTTTGGATCGATTGAACCGTGGAATCAATGTTGACCACCACGCCCTTTTTCAGCCCTCTCGATGCATGGCTTCCGATGCCAATAATTTCCAATTGCCCCTCAGGACTCATCTCTCCAACAATGGCGACAATTTTCGAGGTGCCAATATCCAAGCCCACCACCATACGACCCGCGACGTTTTGATTCATAGCGTATTCCCCGAGGTAATATCTGCGTTGGATGACCACATCTGATCCAGTGTTGGCAGCGGGCCATTAATGGCCACACCGTCTGGGTAGCGCGCATCGATCCGAAGTCCATCCATGCCCTTGTTATGGTTTTGGATGCGTTGAATCACAGCCAGTGCCCGTGCTAGCCGCTCACTGAGATCTTCACTGCCCAGCAAAACGGTCCAACCGTTATCGAGTTCAAATTCAACTGACCCACGATCTAAGACTCTGAGCACCTCGATCCGATGTGAACCCAAGGCTTGGCTCACTTGCTGATAGGTCCTCATCACCAAGTCGATTTGGTCCTCTGGACCGTGCAAGTGAGGCAAGTCAAATCCGGTGAGATAAGGGGACGCAAAGCTCACACCATGTTGATTAATGAATCCAAGATCATTCCAATAAGCGATCGGCGTTTCAGGCACGACCTCGAGCAGCAACTCACTTGGCCAACGCAGCGTAACGTCAATTCGCTCGACCCAATCAATTCGCTCAAGCGTGCCTTTAACCAGCTCAATATTTTCCAGCTCGCTCGCGATACCGGTCATAGCTGAGCGGAGCTCAGATTTCTGCCTCTCGTTAATCTCACCCCGTATAAGTACCACGTCAATTCCGCGCTCAGCTGGCGCGAGCCCTCTTGCGAGGCCAGCCATAGCGATAATGCCCACCAGCACCGCAGCCCAACCAAAAACTCTCACCATGCTAGCGACCTCCTATCTGCTGAGCCGTCTGTCCCTGTTGCGACTGACTCTGCCATTGATTGAATAGACGGGCGGCCAACGCTGCTGTCTCACCCGCACCCTGGGTCAACAGCACATCGCCATCGAGCAGAATGTCGGCAATATGGTCTTGCACCAAGTCCACGTGCTCTAGCCAGTGCACCCGATCACCCATCTCAAGTTTTAATTGGCGATATAAGTCCTCACCGGTTGCGCCTGGAATGGGCGACTCTCCGGCTGCATAAACCTCAGTCAGCAAGAGCACATCGACGGTTTTAAGCACTTCGACAAACTGATCAAAGAGCTCACTGGTCCGCGAGTATCGATGAGGCTGATAAACCATCAGCAATCGAGAACCGGGCCAACTGGCGCGCGCTGCCTCCACTGTGGCTCGCACCTCGCTGGGGTGATGCCCATAATCATCAACCAGCAAAAAAGAGGTTCCCCGGATACTGCATTGCCCCAAAACCTCGAAGCGACGACCCACGCCAGAGAATTCAGCAACGCCTCGCTGCATCGCGCTATGATCTAATTCTTGATCAAGACCAACAGCGATGGCAGCCAGCGCATTCAAGACATTGTGTCGGCCAGGCATCGCGAGCTGCACTCGAAAATCCGCCTCATAACGAGGGGCCCACACATCAAAGCTTGATAAGGTGCCTACTTGTTGCCAATTCCGAGCTTGCACATCAGCGTTTTCTGAAAATCCATAGGTCAAAACCGGGCGCGTAATACCGGGAAGCATTGATGCAACGATAGGGTCGTCAAGACAGGCAATCAGTAATCCATAGAAGGGCAAGTTATGAATGAAACCGTGGAAGGCTTCTCTGAGCTTGCTGAAACTACCCTCGTAATTAACGAGATGATCACGGTCAACATTGGTTAACACCGTAATCATCGGCTGCAAGTGAATAAAGGAAGCATCACTCTCATCGGCTTCCGCAATCAGGTAGCGACCAGATCCCAGCCGAGCATTACTCTGAACCCCCTTCAACAGACCACCAATGATAAAGGTGGGATCCTTTTCAGCCGCAGCAAAGAGACTTGCAACAATGCTGGTGGTGGTCGTCTTGCCATGGGTGCCCGCAATCGCGATACCGAAGCGGTAGCGCATGAGCTCACCGAGCATTTCTGCACGGCGAACAACTGGAATTCTGGCGTCTTTGGCGGCTCGGACTTCTGGATTCGTCTCCAAAACCGCACTCGATGTCACGACCACGTCACAGGATCGAACGTGTGTCGCCTCGTGGCCAATAAAAATCTGAGCGCCTAATGCGGCAAGTCGGTCCGTAACTGCGCTCGCCTTTAAATCAGAGCCTGAAATCAGGTATCCCTGATTAAGCAGCACTTCAGCGATTCCACTCATCCCAGCCCCACCGACGCCGACAAAGTGAATCGCTTGTACGCGACCCATCTCACCGCTTCTAGCGCTGTGCTCGTATTCAGCCATGCTGAGCCCTCCCCTTGCGATTGGGAGGCGGGGGTGCATGGCGAATTTCCCATTCAATGCGGAGCAAGAGACTGATCATCAGCCCGGTGACAAGAAGACTATTTCCGCCGAAGCTCATCAGCGGGAGCGTCAAACCTTTTGTTGGCAGAACACCCAGATTGACGCCTAAATTGATCAGCGCCTGAACACCTAGCATGACTGAGATCGCTGCCGAGAGCGCGCCGTGGTATACAAAATCAAGTCGCAGCGCAATTTTCGAAATAATCAGACCTCGACTGATCAAAACCGCGAATGCAATGAGCGTCACCAGCGCACCGGCAATACCAAGTTCCTCAACCAGAATCGAGAACAAGAAGTCGGTGTGTGCCTCGGGCAAATAAAACAATTTCTGAACAGAGTTCCCTAACCCAAGTCCAAACCACTCACCTCGACCGATGGCGATCAGTGCCTGCGTCAATTGATAGCCACCACCAAATTGATGGGCCCATGGATCGGTAAACGCCGTCAACCGTGCAAGCCGATAAGGCTGCAGGAAAATCAAAAGCGCCACCAAGCCCGCACCAATCAGTATGGTTGGCAAAAAATACTTCATTGGTGTCTTGATCAAGAAGAGAACGGCAAAGACGCCGCTCATCATCACGATGACCGCTCCGAAATCGGGTTGCGCAAGAAGTAGAGCGCTCAACAGCATGGCCAGACCAATGGGCAGGAGGTAGCCCTGCAAGGTCGTCGGGTCCAGCCCCGAAGGACGCGCCACATAGCCAGCGATAAACATGGCAACAAAGACTTTGACGAATTCGGACCCTTGAAGCGTGAAAAAACCCAAGGGGATCCAGCGCGTGGCACCGTTGACTTCTCGACCCACGCCAGGAATCAGGACCAAGATCAACAGCAAAAGCGCCAATAAGTAGGCGATGATATGCAGCTTCTGCCAAACGCGAATGGGCGTTGCGAGCGCGAAGGCAAGCGCGCCAAAGGCGAGCGCCAGAAAAACACCGTGCCTAACGAGCAAATGAAATGGGTGACCAAAACTGCGAGCGGAAATTTCGGACGAAGCAGAGCCCACCATGACGAAGCCTAATAAAAGCAAAAACAAGGTCGACCCAAGGATTGCCCAATCGAGCGGGGCCCCTGCGTTAGACGAAAGGTGAGACATGCGGACGGCATTCATGCGGCCATCTCCAACACCTGCTGACGAAAGGCATCGCCCCGCACTTCAAAGTTTTCGAATTGATCAAAGCTCGCGCAAGCCGGCGAGAGCAAGATAACGTCACCGGATTCAGCCGATTGAAAGGCCAAATCCACCGCCTCTCTGAAGTGGATACAACGCATCGCATGCCACTCATCGCTCAGCTGATCAAAAATTAGCGAGGCAGCTTCTCCGTACAGCACCAGCGCTTTCAACTGAGGCGTGTGACTCAGTGCGTTGAAGAGCGGGCTGAAGTCCTCTTGTTTAGGTCGACCTCCTAGGATGAGGATCAATGGCCCAGCATCACGAAAACTCTCAATCGCGCTCACAGCTGCGCTCACATTAGTCGCCTTCGAATCGTTAATCCAAAGAACCCCATCCTTAGTAGGGAGTACCTCGCAGCGATGGGGTAGACCTTCAAACGTCTCGAGGCATTGAGCACTCGTGACCAATGGCAATCCTAACCCGATACAAATAGCGAGCGCGGCAGCGCCATTAATCGCGTTGTGCCGACTGAGCCAAGGTCCGCGTTTGGCAATGAGGACGGACTCGCCTTCGAACTCAAACCTTAGGGAATCTGCAGAGACTGACACCGTAACCCCTTGAGGCACCGTCGATTGATCTTGACTGGGGGGCGAATACCCAAAAGCTAGCCAAGTCCCAAGACCAGATTGGGACATCCGCTTAGGTTTCCTCTCTGATCTCCAAGCCTCATAGCTCACCCTAACTTGCGCTTGGTTAAAGATGGATTCCTTCGTGCGGTAATAGGTGTCTACAGAATCATATCGATCTAAATGATCGGGCATCAAATTAATAAGCGCCGCAACATCCAAACCTAGCGCGCTGCCGAGCTCCAGCTGATAGCTCGAGAGTTCAACCACCATCAATTCCGGTTGGTCAACGAGCGCATCCAGTACAGGCAATCCGATATTTCCTGCGGCAACCGCCTTAATGTTTAAGGCCTTTGCAATATGCGTAACCATGGTAACCACAGTCGATTTGCCATTGGAGCCTGTGACACCAACAACGCGTCCCTCGATCAGCGGGCGAAACAGCTGGAGATCGTTGATGAGTTCAACCCCTGCAATTCTGGCCGTCTCGAAAATGGCTTTAGATAGCGGAATGCCTGGACTCACAATCCAAGACTGTTCAGCGGAAGGCACCAAGTCATCAATAGAACCAAAGCCAACGCAATGTGGAGCTTGTTCAAGTTGCTCCTTGGCGACATTCGACAACCGGTCCTCCGCCACCCAATAACTAGTCTGAGTGCGCTCAAAATGCCGCGCCACCGATTGCCCAGTTTTTCCGTAGCCAACGATCACTTTAACCATGAGCGCGGCTCCCCTGGGTCATCAGTGATTCGATGGTCCCACGATCACTGAACGCGTGCTTTACGCCATTGATCTCTTGGTAGTCCTCATGACCCTTACCCAGAATCACGAGCAGATCATTAGCAGAAAGGCGAGCCATCCCTTGAGCAATCGCTTCTCGACGATCTAGTTCTATTACCGGACTGAACGAATCGGGAAGGCTGGCGCACATCTCTCTTACTATGGCTAAGGGAGACTCAGATCTTGGATTGTCACTCGTAAAAATCACTTCATCGCTGAGCTCAAACGCGATCCTTCCCATGAGCGAAACGCTTTGAGCGATCTCGGTCGCCCCCACAACCGATCAACGTGACGATTTGACCCTTTGCATGCTCTCGCAGTGTCTGGAGCACGCTCGCCACAGCATCGGGCGTGTGCGCGAAATCAATTAAAGCCTCGCCCACGGGCAGCCCAATTCGCTCCAGTCGTCCTGGCGGCGGCACAAGTCGTGGCAGAATGCACGCGATGTCAGCCAATGCGTGTCCCTGTTCAATCAAACAGGCCACGACGGCAAGGACGTTACTCAAGTTGAAGCGACCGAGCAGCGCAACCTCTGCACTTACTCTTTGATCAAACGCTTCGAGTTCAAATGACACACCCTGATGGGTTGTTCTAACCTTTTGTGCGACAACATCCGCTAAAGGATTGTCAATGCCGTAGGTCACCACCCTCTTCGCCGTGGTTTCACGAGCAAGTTCCACGCCGAAAGCGTCATCAATATTAACGATCGCGACCTCAAGCGCTGGCCAGCGAAACAGCATTGCCTTGGCCTGCCCATAGGCTTCGAGAGTTCCATGGTAATCCAGGTGATCGTGCGTCAAATTAGTGAAGGCAGCGCTATGAATGGACACACCGTCCAGGCGACCCTGGTCAAGGCCGTGCGAGGAGGCCTCAATCAAAATGACCTCAGAACCAAGCCTCTTCAGCGTTCGCAACTCTCTTTGAAGCGTAACGACATCAGGCGTCGTGAGCATCCCCGGCTTTAAGTCGCCCGGCCGCCCGGAACCTAAAGTTCCAATCAAACTTGCTTGAACGCCAAGCAAGTTCAGCGCCTGCGCTCCGAGGTGGGCAACCGAGCTCTTGCCATTGGTCCCTGTCACCGCGAGCAACGTCAGGTCGGAAGAGGGATCTCCAAAGAAACGACCCACTATCTCGCCGAGCCGAGCTCTGAGGTCTTGAAAGACATAGACAGCGTCGAACGCTGAGTCTGGAAGGGGCGCCTCGGTCAACACCGCCACTGCCCCTTTTGATAAGGCTTCAGTGGTGTGACGTAGGCGATCTTCATCACGTTCGGCCAAAGCAATGAAAAGATCGCCGGGTTGCACCGCTCGGCTATCAAGGCACAACTCATTGACCGCAACCATGGGCACAATGCCGTTTTGGGTGATTTCCTGAAGGTTCACGCAGCCTCCCTCACGAAATCAGGCGGAACACTGTTTAAGCGCAGTACACTTTGCATCACTCGAGAGAAAATGGGCGCGGCTATACTCCCACCACCGACGGAAGCCGTTTTAGGTTCGTTGATCACCACCACGCCAACAAATCGTGGTGAAGACAGGGGTGCAAAACCCGCGAAAAAAGCAATATGACGCTGATCATCGTAGCCTTGATCTCCGAGTTTGCGCGCCGTCCCCGTTTTCCCTGCGACCTCGTAAGCATCGATCGCCGCTTTTTTTCCAGTTCCTTCTGTCACTACCCGATGCAGCATGCCCTGAAGGGCGACCGCAATATCCATCGGCATCACGCGCTCTTCCTGAACCTGAGGGTCTTTGATCAGACTCACCGTTCGTTTGATGCCACCTGCAGCGATCGTCTGATAGGCCTGGGCTAATTGCAGTGGAGTCACGGTGAGCCCATAGCCATAAGCGAAAGTCACACGCTCCACATCTTTCCATCGACGTCTGTTGGGCAAAAAGCCCGCGCTCTCCCCCGGAAACCCAATGCCCGTCACCTGCCCAAACCCGAGCTTCTGAAACAGGTTCCAGACGTCGTACTCATTGACCATCAAGGCCAGGCGGCTAATGCCTACTTGACTCGAATGCGCAAGAATTCCGCCTAAATCCAGCGTGCCTCGATTGCGAGGGTCACGGATGACGGCGTCCCCAACCTTCATAAACCCAGGGCTCGTATCGACCACAAAATCAGCGGGAAGGCCGGACCCCAGCGCGATCGCGACAGTCAAAGGCTTAACGGTTGACCCGGGCTCGAACACATCCGTCACTGCCCGGTTTCGAACGGAACCTAAATCTAGCTGGATTCGATTGTTGGGGTTATAAGAGGGTTGATTGACCATCGCAAGAATCTCGCCAGTTGCGACATCCAACAGCACCATGGAACCCGACAGGGCTTCGTATTGCTGAACCGCAGACTTGAGCTCTCGATACGCCAAGAACTGCAATCGTTGATCGATCGACAACTGTAAATTCTTGCCGGGCAGCGCTTCTGCGACCGGCATCAAGTCCTTGACCACCTCTCCATAAAGATTCTTGAGGACTTTCTTCTTTCCCGGCTGTCCCGCCAGCCAATGATCGAAAGATAATTCGACCCCTTCCTGGCCTCGGTCTTCAATATCTGTGAATCCGACCACGTGAGCCGTGACTTCGCCAGCGGGATAGAAACGGTGATATTCCTTCTCACCATAAACCCCCGGCATACCCAAACTTAGAATCAAATCTGCTTCAAGCGGCGCGATTCTTCGACGGAGGTAGACAAAATTGCGCCCCGCCGCTCGATGCATTTTGTCTCGGAACTCATCGAGCGAAACGCC
>Ga0182079_1482948_pt1 | contig 10038 bp, 11 predicted proteins | sample 071ome_14_FD_127750 | JGI IMG/M metagenome (GOLD analysis project Ga0182079, IMG submission 127750) | Metatranscriptome of coastal salt marsh microbial communities from the Groves Creek Marsh, Georgia, USA - 071410CT metaT (Metagenome... | ecosystem: Environmental > Aquatic > Marine > Intertidal... | reverse complement strand
TAAAAGACGTGCGTACCCAAGTCCGTAGACAAGGGTAGCACATTCTATTGAGCATAGCTCGCGCCGAATAGCGCGGACTATTATTATTTATTATTCATATAATAATAGACCAAAATTGATCCGATAGCCAACATAATGATTTGACTTCGGTATCTATTGATTGGGGACACAATGTATCCACCAGTACTTTTCACACCAGTTAACTTTTCCGTCATAGTCGGTGGTTCTTTGTACTTATTATATAACTCCTCAGTTGGCATGATTATTCTCCCATTTTAGAAATGAGAACATCAGCCAAAAGAATAGTAGCATACGCAGCGATTGCTGCGACAGCGGACTTCTTTGCTAAATTTAACATCTTCGCTCCTATTAACGCATTTGTGCTAGTTTGGGTTTAAGTTCTGGTTGACTAAGATTTACAATCCCAGGCTGCTCCTCAGCAACATCAGGGATGTATTGTTGTTTCGGAGTCTGACTCTTCTGGCAACAGCAATCCTTCGAGCCGATCAGCCGGCCCGTCAGACACAAATGCAGAAGAACCGTCACTGACACCGCCATCATCTCGATCGAGTACATCTTCATTTTCGATCTCCTTTTCAAATGTTTCAGGTTCAAAGTTAAAGGGAGTATCATTGTCAGCGATCTCCCCATCAAAGTAAGAGCGCACCTTCTGCTGTAGATCTTCGAGGGCAAGATCAGCTAGTGCACGTACGGTTTCGTCACGCATGGCATGGGCAACAACGGAGCCGACGACAAGGCCGACTCCGAAGCCACTCAACCCCAGTAACACTAAGTCTACTTTCTTATCATTCATATACCAGCCGCGGTCAACATGACAATGGTCTTCGCCGTCGTCAAAGCAACCTTCTTGGCACGTTCAGTTCGAGCACCATGACGAAGCTGCTGCGCAACTTCATACTGGGTGGCGGCCTTCTGCCCCTCAACAGAAAAACCATATCTCTTACCAACAATATAAATACCAAAAGCAAACCCAGTTACCATTAGTAAATTTTCAATCTTCATACTTCTCTCCAACACCAAAATCTTTAACGTCCGAGAAGAGAAGAACCCCTACTCCGAGGCCAACTCCCAGACCAAAGACAAATTTGAGAATCATATCACGCCTCCACCAGCCATGCATTGGTTGTAAGAACGTTCATATTCCTGTTGCCACTCCTTTTCATTGTTGAAAACCCATAGATCAGCCGTGTTGTCAGCCTGTCTTTCAGCATAGGCGCGACAATTCGAAGCAACCTGAGGGTTAGAAGCGTTTTTGGCAGCAGCGGAACTACGGGCGATAAAACCGAGTTCTTTAAGAAGGAAGTAGGCAATTGCACCACCTCCGATCAAATAAATAGGACTAATCTTCATCTTATTCTCCTTATGTAATAACGATAGTCATTTGTGAAATAAACTGCTGTTTGATCAACGCATCGTTCACAACAGCAATATCGAGGCCTCCAAAATGAGGAAAGACCATATGACGCCCCAACTCCCGTTCCGCATGTTTGAAGACAAAACTTCCAACACGTCTCTGAGTGTCCGGTACGTCGAGATGAGCGATCTCTTTGAAAAACCGCCCGTAGATGCTAGAAATATGTGACTCAGTCATAACAACTCCAAATTGCTTAACATTTAGCAACAGAGCGTCATGCTCAACACGGAAAGATATACCTGCACGAATCAATCTCGAAAGAATCGATGGACGAGAAAGCACAGCGAGTAACTGAGGTGAGTCGATGACTGGCATCAGAACAGACCAATTAGCAACCGAGCTCGAATCATCACCCTCGACGTACACACCGACTCCAGGGTATGACAGAAACATAGCATACTGTGCACCCGACACACGTTTCTGAAGCGCCGAATATCCCCATAATCGATGATGAATCGTAGCCACAACATTATCAAAGAACTTAATCAACGAAGTTTCAATGACAAGAGGGTTAAGACGATCATAGGAAGAGCCGACGTTCGTCGAGTTCGGAAGAAGAGAGTAGGTATATAACGCGAACGCATCTTTCAAACGTAACAACCGTGATCTATAGTCAGACACGTTATGTCGATCGACTTCGGTCAAAGCCACGACCGCCGATACCATATCGGAAAGCGTAGTGAGACCGCTGAATCGTACATCGTTCTTAGCAGCATCACTAATTAAAGTGAATCTCTCATCCCACGGATTCGGAACAACCATTGTAGAATGTTCATTACGAACTAAATACTGTGGATAAATCTGCGGAGAGAGTCCAACGGTCGGAACAACGACAGGATTATCATATAAATTATGAACACCAGGAGTAACGATGGGTCCAACATCAAAATTCTGATTGTGTAAGAGCTCAGCGACCGGATTGTCATACGGATATGTGGGAGGATCAGCGATAGATGAGCGTGAAAACGTCGAAGCCTTATGATCATAAGCGGCGATGTAGCCCACACTACCCCGATAGACGGTAGACTCATACAGAACCGACGAAACCCCATAGAAGTCACGCACCATAGTGTACAATCCTACACCCACATTATAACATTCCGATGTCATCTTAGGATTCCCGAGTAAATACATCGACACCATCATTCCGATTTTAAAACCATCAAGATTCGAGAACGCATCGATCATGTTTCGAAATATATAAACGGGTGACGCGGAAGCGTTATTCAACGGATCTCGTCGAACTTCACTACAGAACAAGGCCGACTGAAGCTCAGAGTAAACTGAATCCTCAATCGAATTGGGATACATGTTCTTGACAGACAACCAAGGTTTCATCATCGTACACATAACGTAATACAGACTATAACGAAAAGTAGCATGACCTCTAGCAATATTGACATCCTCAAGGAACTGTTTAAAGAGAGCAGGTTGTTGTTTACCATCAGTGTACCAACTAGGGACGACACGAGCTACCTTAGCCTCCGCGAACTCGCCCGTATAAATTGTATTAGCAATAACAGCCAACAGATCCCGTTTAATAGCGTCACCTTTCTTCCCTTTCGAGTAAATTCCGAATGGGTCAATGGTGTAGAAATCGGACGTGGCCACATTACCAAGAGACTGGGGAACATCTTCACGAGTAATGTCACGCGTATAGACGTCGATCATAAGACCCATCAGTAAGAAAAGTCGTATATGGGAGTCAAGTTCACTGAATAAAACCGCCTCATGAGCACTAGGATCAAATGAACCCTGAAAAGAATCAAGGATCGCATCAATGAGTCCAGAATCAGTCAACGCGGCATCCATAACTTTCGCGGTATTAATAAGGGCAGGTCTGACCGTCCACGTTTTCGCGTCAAGAACGTTAAACCGTGTGTTAAGCTCAGGATTACGTTTACGCCCGATTAATGCATAATGATGAGCATACCGGCAGACATCCTCGAAAGTCCAGTTCGCACAGTTAAGAGTAGTGGGCAAAACGGGATAATCATTACCAGTTATCTGGACCGAGCTAAGTGCGATAGACCGAGGATCAGACCCGATAAGCGGAACGTCGTTATAGAGATGGTTCAGTCGTGTGCTCGCCGAACCCGAAGACATAAAGGGAAAAAGTTTAATAGACATAAAGTCTCCATTGAATAGTTTAAGCAGCAAAGGGCCGAACCTCTTTACGTGCGAGTTTTGAAGCGTATCTGTTAAGATACATGTCAGCCGATTTAGCATCGGCAAAAGAATAAATCGAACATTTCGAAGTGTCCGAATCGAGAATTCGCTTATCTATAGAGTTTATAAGCTCTTCGTAGGCAGGGTTCATCTTCTGAGTGTGTATCCATTCAAAAAGATATCTCGCCTTCGATGGTGCGTCAGCTAACTTACGTGTCGCGTCCCAGAACTGATCAGCAGGGTTGTCGTAAACGTACATACCCAGAGCTGAACGAATCTTACAGTACACAAGCCACGTATATTTAGCACAAGGGTGCGGACCAAACGTCATAAAACGAGCAGCAGCGCCAAGATCACGAATGATGGGTGATTTCATTCTCTCAGCGTCAAGCGATCGCCATAACGTCCGAACAGCTGACCGCGCACCATCTTGATATCGAAGAATAACACGAGAGTTCTCAACAATAACGTAGTTTTGACCTAGTGCGGCAAGAATCTCACAATATCTCTCAGCAATATCCGGATGCATCAACAGGTCGTCACCATAGAACAACGCTGGAAGAGAAGATTCTCGAGATATCTTCTCAACCTCTTCCCAGTTCTTACATTCATAATGTTCGTAAGCCGTCTGCCAATAGACAATACACTGCATATAGTTCGAAATCACAGACGTATCACCTTTACCAGATTTGAGTCCAACAGGTGAGAACAATGCAAGCTTTCCGAAATGAGAGGTACTTGGCGATATGAACAATGACTCATCCCACGTATTAATGACGCCGATCATCATCTCATATGACCAATCATCCAGGACACCAATGTCATGAAGTCTAGTAACCAACTCGATCCAGAACGTTCTAACAGCATCAAGTAGTTCTTCCGAAACATTCTGATCAAAAGCAGAACCGTCACCTTCAACCATCGGAGTAGTCTCGTCACCTATAACCTTATCCACCTTCGCTTTGATCTCTTCAGGAGAGCCAAATTTCATTGACGGACATAAGTTCTTCATAGCTTCGATCACTACAGTACATAACCATCGCATCATCTCGTTCAGAACAGTAGGAACCATATAAATAGCTCGCGTGCGCGCACCGTTATATATAGTCCCGATGACGTTTAAGTTGTCATGATCCCACTGCAACAGATCTTGATCTTTACGATTCTCCTGAGTTCTAGCACCAACCGTATCGAAAAACAAAGAATCGTCAGGTGGCGGATGACCATTTACAGCCTCATAAAAGACACGACAACGCCGTACAAGATCTTTAAAATCTTTCGCACCGCGTATCAATGCCAACGCAGCCATATGGGCCTCAACACCCGACTTAAATATCGGATACCCAACAGACGAATCACGGTTAGCTTCACGCATAATAGACTCGATTGTCTCACCGTCAGCCAATTTCTGCAGCAACACGACCTCAACCTCTTTAAGAAGTGCTTGTCGAAAGAAATACTCAGAAACAGGAATCTTAAAACCAGTTTTAGTTTTACACCTCGATTTAAGCGAACTATACTTCTGCTTCCACTCATGCTCCGTGACACCAGGGGGAGGAGGAGCATTCAATGGCCAGGATGGCGGCTTGAGAAACGTAAGCGTCGTACTGTTCATGACTGTACATTTCGACGCCTCCGTTTTCTCAAACTCAAGCCATTCAGGCCGATCGACAAGTCGAAGGTTCAGATTGAGAAGAAAGTCTTCAAACATCGGAACGACGATCTCGTTCCATTTCTCAACGTCACCTTCGACTATAGTGTTATTCAAGGAGGGCGAACCCGACATCTCCGCACGACGAACTAAGTTAAGTAAGTCAAAGGGAACATGATCGAGCTCAGCGACCTCCATACCAACAAAGTCGGCAAGTCTAACACCCGGGTGGATCTTAATTGTGCTGGTACGTTTAATAGCCATAGTTTACTGACGAATCGACGGTAATTGACTTCTAAACTTCTCAACACGACGAGCAGCAGGACCACCGGATCTGAAGATATAACAAGGAGACCATTCAACCCATTTTCGATAGGTCTTAGGATCACGCTTGTAATCAATCAGATCACGATCATGGTAACGAGCATCATCTACAAGATAGTTGTGTGCCGACCCATTGTCAAGAGCTAACCAAAACGTTTCGACCATCGCCATGTTAGGGACGAGCGGAATACCCGAAGCGTCGAAGAGGTAGGCATATTTAACCGTAATCTTAGGTGGAACGTATGAAAATCCATAATCGGTCGCGACAAAGTAAAACGACGAGTATAACTCTTGGTCGGACCGAGGAGGTTTACCATCGACAAGCAGCGCAGGAAAGTTCATGATCGAACGACGATTATATGCCTTAAACACATCAGCGTTAAATTCATAGTCGTCGAAAGGCGTGGTACGATGAGGTGGTTTCGTCAAAGACAAGAACGCAGCGCTATGCTCCGAATACGCAGGAAGATCACGATTATAGTCATCAGCTACGATTCGAAATCGAAATTTAAGAGCGGCCACAGAACGAGCAGACATCAACATATTAGGTAGCAATCCAATGGCTCCTTTCTGTGCTGAACGTCCACGTGGTTCGTGAACGATAGTACCGAGGTTTTTGTCTTGACGCGCAATCGAAGTGTCAGAGAACATAACATATGGAACCGACAGATCATCAATGTTCACATCAGTATAAACCCCATCGGTATTGACTATAAGAGGATAATCGAACTGATTCTCTCGTGCCGAAATAGATGGTGCCTTAGGAAGACTACGAAGCCCGGCTGTAAACCACATCTTATATGAGGCGGTCTCAAGACTCGGAAGCGTAGCAAGAGCACGAACAGCAATATTCTGCACCCATCTCTGGTACTGAGCTAGAAGGAGATAGCGAAAATCAAGCAGATGTGAGTCAGGCTCGAAAGCAGCGCGAAGATCGGGATACCCGCTAGATCCGTCAGGTATTTTGGGGTTCGCAGGATCCATGCCGTTCAAAAAGAAACCGTTCGCGATATCATAAATATCAATATCAGAACCATAACCACGAACCTCAGGATACTTCTTCCAAAAACAATCAGGTAACATTATCGTACGCCCACTCTGTCCACAAAACTTACGATTATGCTCAGCAGCCCATTCGGTGAAGCCTTCAACAGCAAGCTTCGGAAGGTTAAAACAATCGAACATAGCTTGTAGACTCTCAGGGAAAACTCGTCTGTCGGTCCAAACATCTTCAGACTTATCATCGATGAATTTCGCAAACTCAGGACGAAGAGAGAGCGCAACATGATACTCAAGAAGCAATGAGAGAAGACGTCCATTAGATGCAATCCAGGGCACCAATCGACGCTGCTGCTTAAGTCTTTTGACTTCATCAGCACTCAACTTCTCATTGTCGCTCTTCAAGCTGGAAATATCGAGTAGCGACTTAACATTAAACACGCCAGATTGTTCGATCCACCACAACTTGTGGAGAACATCCATGTTGCGGTTAGATCCAAACGTATCAGTAACAATCGGAGAGAAGGTGTTACTCGCTGCATCATAGTCACACTCCGGTAATGGAGCGAGCTCAGCTTCATAAGTCCAACCGATCTCACGATCTGCAAGGTTAAGATCAAGATGCTGCGCACCGGCAAAGAAATTCAGTGGAAGCGCACGAACCGTATCAGACGAAACGCGTGAGTCTTTTGTAGCTTCAATTTCGGAGAAAAGAACTTCGGCAAGACTCGTTTTCGGGTTAAGATTTCGAATCTGATTAGTAACGTCCCATTCAATAAGACGTTTATCAACGGTGTATTGCTCGCGACATGTCTTAATTTTCTCAAGAAATGAAGCGAAAACGAAGCTCTCATCATAGGTGAAGAAGGTAAAATCAAGAGTCCCACGTTCCAGCGCCACGGAGAACGAGTCAGTGTGGGCGATAGCGTTGGCTCGAAGTTGCTCAGGCAAACGACTGAGACCGTGAGAATCTGCGCGAATTCCTTCAATGTCGAAACCATTCTCAGGGGGTTGATCCACGGCTAAACCAGAAATCGAGTAAAGCCCGGCGTTTTCATTATTAATTAAGCGTTTCTGCGTAAGAGCAGTAGAAGGACGAGTGTCTTTCATAGTAGTAACTCCAAAAAGTTAGTTGTTTAATTTAGGATAGGTATCGGACGCAAAGCGGTACGCCCGAAAAAGATTATAATAGCCGCATCTATAAAATTTTTCTTTTGATAATCTCAAAAAGTAGTTTCGAGAGATAGGTCATGAGACTGGGAAAACTCGTTCAAAATGTTTCACCCATTCATTCTCACGCTCAGGTCCCGCGAAGTTGACCGATTGTTTGTCGAGATCAACGTCGACCTCTCCAATTTGACCTTGTTCAGTACCATAGACCATGGAAGACGTCATAACCGCCTGAAGGAGTTCATCTCCAGCAGCATCGTTAATCGCTTTAGGAATAAAGATCTTAAACAAGGCACGAAGATTAGCGCTAACTGTGCCTGAACCATCGGTTTGGGTTATAGTCCCCATCTTCCATCTGCTCCAAACGATCGGAGTCACAAGGATGACGCACTGGTTCATAAGTGTGTTCAGAGTCACATTATCAGGCTGACCATCAGTCATAACACTGGCCGCAATTTTCGCGTAATCACGAGTATCCGTCCAAGCACCATGACGCGCAATCAGCATCGCAATAATAGGATACTTGCATGCGACATAATAGATAATCCAAGCACAAGCGTGAATGGCGTTGGCGATAGCAGCCTCATCGGCATGACGAGCACGAGCGATAGCACCACCATAAATCTCGATCTGAACCGGTTTGTTACAATGTCTCTCGAAACGACGACCATCAGTGATGTTCGAGTAATCGCGAAGACTCATACCAAACAGCTCTTTAAAAGCTCTGGGACCAATGGCCCCCGCAACAGCATCAACGATGACAATGTCGCGGAGAGTCAATGAACCAGAACGAAGCTTAGATGCAACAGACATTAAGACCCCCAGAAGTTGAGAAGATCCGTAGTACCAGAAGAGCGATATGATAAGAGGCGACCAGTAACAGAAATGGCAGCGTCATTCTGAAGTCTCTTGATCAAGTAACGAACCTTCTTCTGATTTGCAACAGTAGCGTCATAGTAAAGCGTCTGCCCATCCAAGAGCACGCGTTGACTTGACACAGCCTGTTTAATCGGAATAGAGATGAAACGAAAGTGATCACAACGAGGAACTTTAGGAAAAACCCATGAGTTCATTGTTTGCCACGCAGATCCATCCCAAGTTTGAAGATCGATGGTCATCTTACCAATCAGCTTACGAACATCGTCAGATGAGATTTCAAGGTCAAAAGCATGAAAAACCTGTCCATGGATACCAGAATTAGCGTTAGCTGGAAGGAACGTAACTGTGTGACCACCATCGTCGTTGCTGTAAATCCCATCGAACTCAATATCCGACAGAGCCAGACCCTCAGTAACCTGAATGTCCTCGGAAATGCGAAGCTTAGCAACCGTCGGGTTCGAGAGCCCAGCATAATTAAAGGACTCGGGATAAATAGTGCCCAACCAAGCTGGCAAATTCGCAGCACCAACCATTGGCATGCGCATAGTTTGAAGAGACGCAGGAGCACGATTCACGTTAGTAAGACCTTCACCTCCAACGGCGATACCGGGACGTAAAGTCTCACCAACGACAACTGCATGTGCAACGTCTTTTGTTTTAGCGGACGATCCAGTCTTGATAAGACTAGAACGATTTTTGAGAAAAGCGAACATAGAAACCTCCTTACTGTTCGTTGTCTTCGGAATCATCATCAGCTTGATGAATAATATCCTGATTTTCGGATTCTTTATCTTCTTGATCCGATGTATTGTTAGTCATTGCATGCTCCCGAACAAACTTTTCGGGATCAGACAATGCGTTAATGAGAAAGGTAACCTGATTCAATGAATCATGAGAAAAGTCATCAGCGGCCTTCCAACGTGCTGAAACCAGGAGAGCCAACGCAACCGAGATGGCTTGTTCAGGTTCAAGCGCTTCAACGACAGGTAGCTTAAGAAGGGTGACGAGATCAGTGATATCACGATCGCCTTCCTCCTTAATGGTATAATATTGGTCGATCTCCTCGTTCAAATAATATCGATCAAAAGCGTCACGCACAACCGTCCAGTTACCGGACGTCTGTGAAGTGAGACGAATACCAGTTGCAGGTTCAACGTCGTATCCATCTTTAGGAACGGCAGTCACAGCAGTGACTTTTTGGGGATCAACATCGAGGGGGGGTAACATAATAGGCATCATTCGCCTCCATCAGTTGAAAGATCATTGGAAGTGGTCTGAAATGACAAGGACTCATCCGAAGACGGACGTTGTGGAAACTGACATATAGGTTGTAACTGCGAAAACGTCCCAGGCTAAAGGAGATTTAAAGTTTACCCAGAGGTATCGCTCATTCGGGTAAGGAATCAGCCAG
>Ga0182079_1122841_pt1 | contig 10173 bp, 8 predicted proteins | sample 071ome_14_FD_127750 | JGI IMG/M metagenome (GOLD analysis project Ga0182079, IMG submission 127750) | Metatranscriptome of coastal salt marsh microbial communities from the Groves Creek Marsh, Georgia, USA - 071410CT metaT (Metagenome... | ecosystem: Environmental > Aquatic > Marine > Intertidal... | reverse complement strand
GGCAAAAAGTGGAGTTACCGATGGGCGTTTGCGCCGTCCGGTGAATGTTAATCTGCTTGATCTTGGCGAGCGCAAGATATTGTTTGATGTTGGCTCCGGGGTAAATTTTTTGCCAACCCTTGGCGAATTACCGGCCGCGCTTGATGCGGCTGATGTTGATATCAGCACGATCACTGATGTGGTTTTTACCCATGCGCATCCCGATCATATCTGGGGTATCCTTGATGATTTTGACGATCTGCTGATGCCTGATGCCGCCTATTATATCAGTCAGGCCGAGTGGGATTTCTGGGATTCGGATGATGCGATGAGCGTCATGCCAGCTGGCCGCGAAAATTTTGCCGCTGGTGCAAAGTCACGCTTTGACAAGCTGCGTGATCAAATCTCACTGTTTAGGGTCGGGGATGAAATTCTGTCGAACATCGAAGTTGTTGACAGCGCCGGTCATACGCCGGGCCACGCGTCTTTGTTGCTGCATGATCCAGCCGGATCAGTGCTGATTGCTGGTGATGCGCTGACCCATTCGGTGATTTCTTTTGAGCATCCAGACTGGCTGAACGAGTCCGATATGGACCGCGATCAGGGGGCTGTGGCACGCAAACGTCTGCTTGACCGGCTGGCCGCTGATAAGGTCGGGCTGGCGGCTACCCATCTTCCTGCACCCGGATTTGGCCGCGTGGAAAGAAATCAGTTGGTATGGCGCTATGTTGCCGCTGACAGTTGACCAATGTTTATGTTGACCAGTTTTGAATAGGGAATAGATTTATGTTGTCTCGTCGCGAATTTATGCAAATGGCCGCCGTAACTGCGGGCATTTATGGCACTACATCAAACTGGAACCGTGCTGCCGCGCAGCAAGCCATGACCCAAGATGATTTGCTAAAATTTGACAGCAAAGGTCAGGTCACCCTGCTGCATCTTACCGACATCCATGCCCAGCTAAAGCCAGTTTATTTCCGCCCACCATCGGAGAATTATGGTGTTGGTGCTTTTGAGGGACGGCCTCCGCATCTGGTTGCCGAGGATTTTTTGAAACATTTCAACATTGATCCCGGAACACCGCTTGCCTATGCGCATACGATGGTCGATTACGCCAATTTGGCACAGACCTATGGGCGGCTTGGCGGGCTTGACCGTACTGCCACATTGATCAAATCAATCCGCGCTGATCGCGGTGATGACAAGGTTTTGCTGCTTGATGGTGGCGACACATGGCAGGGGTCCTATACCTCACTAAAGACCAATGGCCAGGACATGGTCGATGCAATGGCGATGCTGCGGCCAGATGCGATGGTCGGGCATTGGGAATTCACCTTTGGCGTTGATCGGGTTAATGAAATCATCGGCGCGATGGATTACCCGTTCCTTGGCGGCAACGTGTTTGATACAGAATGGGAAGAGCCGGTTTTTGAGAGCACGGCCTTTTTTGAAAAGGGCGGGGTCAAGGTAGCCGTTATCGGTCAGCATTTCCCTTATACGCCAATTGCCAATCCACGCTATATGGTGCCGCAATGGTCCTTTGGTATTCGTCCAGAAACTGTGCAGAAAAACGTGAATGCGGCGCGTGATGCCGGTGCCCAGATTGTGGTGCTGCTGTCGCATAACGGTTTCGACGTTGATCAAAAGCTGGCAACGGTGGTCTCGGGCATTGATGTGATTCTGACCGGCCATACGCATGACGCGGTGCCGCAAGCGCTAAAGATCAATAAAACATTGCTGTTATCATCCGGGTCGCACGGGAAATATCTTGGCCGTGTTGATCTCGATGTCAAAGGCGGCGAGGTTGTTGATTATAATTCAACGCTAATCCCGGTTTTCTCGGATGTGATCGCTCCTGATGCCGAGATGGCGGCGCATATTGATGCGTTGCGGGAACCCTATGAGGCCGAATGTAACAGGGTGATTGGCACAACGAGCGGGCTGTTATACCGGCGCGGCAATTTCAACGGCACATGGGATGATCTGATTTGTCAGGGCATTATAGAAGAGCGTGATGTTGAAATTTCGCTAAGCCCGGGATTTAGATGGGGAACAACATTGCTTCCCGGCCAAAACATCAGCATTGATGATCTCTATACCCAGACCAGTATGAATTACCCGAATGTCTACCGAACCGAAATGACCGGCGCACAGATCAAAACCATCCTCGAGGATGTCTGTGACAATCTGTTTAATGTCGATCCGTTCTATCAGCAGGGCGGCGATATGGTGCGTGTTGGTGGAATGAATTATACCTGTGCGCCAAAAGCCAGCATGGGTAACCGGATTAGCGAGATGACCATGACCAAGACGGGCGAAAAGCTGGATGCCGACCGGAAATATGTTGTTGGTGGTTGGGCATCGGTAAATGAAAATGTTGAAGGTCCAGCCATCTATGATTTGATGGAAGGATATATCAGTCGTAAAAAATCAATCGATTTGCCGGCCCAGCAAGCGGTAAAGGTTATTGGTCTTTAAGAGCTTGGCGCCCTGACCAAGGCGGTAAATATCGCGATGAGTCTGAAAAAGGCTGGCCGATGGGTCGGCCTTTTTTGATGTTGTTTCTAATCATAAATTTTCTGAATTTGATTTGACAAGCCTACGTGAGCATCTTCTAATCAACAGGAGCGATTATCTGTTAATGAACTCTGGATTCCCCCAATGACCCCAAATGTGCCTGATCAATCTGGTTCTGCTCGCATCCTAAATGTCTGCGGCGCAACTCTATGATATCGGGCCTTTTTAGCTGATAAACGGATAGAACCGGATGAAACCTGTTCGCTTTGACTACAAACGCCCAGCCACAATCGACGAGGCTTGCGGCCTGCTTGCTAGTGACGACAATGCCCGGATTCTGGCAGGTGGCCAGTCACTGATCCCGATGTTGTCAATGCGTTTGTCGCGCCCTTCATTGCTGGTTGATATCGCGCATATACCCGAGCTAACCGGCCTCGTCGAAACCGAAACCCATATCGAAATTGGCGCAATGGTTCGCCAAGCCAATGCCCGGGCCTCTGCAATGGTCAAAGCGCATCTGCCACTATTATTCAAGGCGTTGGCGTTTGTTGGCCATCCGCCAACTCGCGCTCGTGGAACGATTGGCGGCTCGGTTGCCCATGCTGATCCATCGGCAGAAATCGCGCTAGTGGCGGCAACATTGGGTGCCGAGATTACCTACCGTGTTGATGGTGCTGATGAAATATTTGACGCTTCCAGCTTTTTCATTGGCCCGATGTTGACCCTTGCCCCGCCTGCTGGATGTTTGACGAAACTATGCTTTACTAAAGCACCAGCGATTTGCGGCACTGGGTTTCATGAGGTGGCACCGCGCAAAAGCGATTATGCGCTGGCCTCGGCAGCGGCACAGATCAATGCCGAGGTCGGCGTAGGCGTGACTGGTATTTATCTTGGGGTCGGCTCGGTTGGCGATTTTCCTGAACCTCTGGATGTTGGTGGGTTAATCGGGACATCACTGGATGATGCCGTGATTGGTGATGTTGTCCATGCGGCGATGGAGGTGGTTGAAACTGTCGAGGATCTTCATGCATCTGCTGCGTATCGTAAACGTGTTGCAACCGAGCTTGCTATCCGCGCGCTTCGTGATGCGCGTGACGAAATATTAAAGGACCTTAATCAATGAATGATGTGACTTTGAGCATTAATGGTAAGGCCGTTTCTGCAGCGACTGAACCGCGCGTGACGTTGCTAGATTATCTGCGCGATGTTGCTGGATTAAAGGGCACCCATGCTGGGTGCGAGCATGGGGTTTGTGGTGCCTGTACCGTGCTGGTGGATGGAGATGCGGTGCGGTCGTGCCTAATGCTGGCGGTGCAGGCAGAAGGCGTTGACATTACCACGATCGAGGGCATTGGCGGGCTGGGCGCGCGTGCCGGCGAGCTTGGCACCATTCAAGATGCCTTTTGTGAGGCGCATGGCCTGCAATGCGGCTATTGCACGCCTGGTATGATCCTAGCGGCCGAGGCTTTGTTATCGGTCAATACTGCCCCAAGCGAACATGATGTTCGCGAGGCTATCTCGGGCAATATTTGTCGTTGTACCGGCTATGTCCAGATCGTCGAGGCAATTATGCTGGCGGCAGAACGGCTTCGTCAGCGCAACGATACCAGTGCGCCAGACATGACGCCGGCTTGATGGGGGCAATCAGATGAGTGAGCCAAAATACAAGTTTCTCTCAACCCCGCGCCGTCCGGTTGAGGATCGCCGCTTTGTTGCCGGACGCGGCAAATATATCGCCGACCTTGAACGGCCAGATATGCTGCATGTCGCCCCGCTGGCGTCGCATTATGCGGCGGCGGTGATCAACAGCATTGATGCCAGCAAGGCGCTTGCCATGCCCGGCGTTATTGATGTGATTACTGGTGACGAGATTGCTGGCGCGGTTCAGCCGTTGATGAACGGGCTGAATACACCCAATGTTCGCCGCTTTCCATTGGCGGTTGGGCGGGTGCGTTATGCTGGTGAATGGGTTTGCGCGGTGGTGGCTGAAAGCCGTGCTATCGCCGAAGATGCGCTGGAAAAAAATTATTGTTGATGCAACGCCGCAGCCATTTGTTCTTGATGCCGAGCAGGCCTTGCTGGATAGCAGCACACCTGTGCATCCCGAGCATGGCAGCAACCTGCTGCTTGATCGGAAATTTGTCTGGGGACCGGTTGATGAGGATTTTGCAGCGGCGGCGCATAGCCTGTCATTCTCGGTAACATGGGGGCGAAACTCTACCGTGCCAATCGAAACATTTGGGGTGATTGCTGAATGGAACGGCTGGGATCAGATGCTGGATGTCTGGGCGTCTATTCAGATGCCGAAATATGCCGATCAGATTGCCCGCAGTCTTGGCCTGCCCGGAAATGCCATCCGCGTTCACTATGATGTTGATGTTGGCGGCAGCTATGGGGTAAAGCGCGGAATTAAACATTCGGTACTGGTCGGCTATATCGCACGCAAGTTAGGGCGCGCCGTCCGTCTGATCGAAGACCGGCTGGAAAATATGCGGGCAGGCGACGCGCATGGCCCGGAACGTAAATTTGATGTTACCGTGGCCTTTGATGATGATGGTACGGTGCGGGCAATGAAAATGCGTGCGCTGGATAATGCTGGTGCCTATGCAGGCCGGGCCCCGTTTCAGCTTGGCAAGCCGATCAGCGCGATTGTCGGCCCTTATCAGATTAATTCGGTGGCCTATCAGGCATTGTCGGTAACCACCAACAAAACCGTTCAAGAAGCGGTGCGCGGATTTGGACAGGCACCAACCAATTATGCCATTGAAACGGCGATGGACCGCGTTGCTGAATATCTTGGTATGGATCGGCTGGCACTTCGTCAGCATAACCTCATCCGCGCGGATCAGTTCCCCTATCTGATCCCAAGTGGAAGCCATTATGACAGTGGTGATTATCATGCGGTGATCGACAAGGTTTTGGCGGCAGCTGATTATCCGGCGATGCTGGCTGAACGTGACCGGCTTCGGGCTGATGGGATGATGGCTGGCATCGGGATTGCTGCCTGTCTTGAGCCAAGTGGCGGTAATTCGTCGTTTGAACCTTTGCTAAATGAAAGCAATAAAACGTCAACATGGATGGAATCCTGTCAGGTGAATGTTGATGCGTTGGGATGTGTCACCGCGCGAATTCACACAACATCATCAGGTCAGGGACATGAAACGCTGGTATCAACAATCCTTGGCGAAGTATTGCAGATCAATCCTGAATTGATCCGTATCACCCGGCCAAATTCGCTTGAGAGCTTGCCCGGAAATTCACCCGTTGGCAGCCGCATGGCGATTATGCTTGGCGGTGCGGCCGCGCGGGCCGGTGAAAAGCTAAAGGCAAAGATTATGGCCATTGCGGCGCATCATCTTGCGGTGGATGTCGACCAGCTACGTTATGAAAGCGGTGATGTAATAGCCCCTGATGGTCGCAGTCTGGTCTGGGATGATATGATTGAGCTGGCGCACCGGCAATATCACAGCCTTCCCGATGGGATGGATCCGGGGCTTGCCAGCTTTGATATTATGCAGGTGCCAACGGGCGAGGCTTTGCCAGCTGATGGCAAAGTTCAGATGTATCCCTGCTATGCGTTTGAATTTCACCTTGTGCTGGTTTCGTTTGATCCAATCATTGGGCGGCCGGATATTCATTCCTATTTCATCGGTCATGATTGCGGAACGGTAATAAATCCGGCGATTGTCAGTGGCATGACTTATGGCGGGATCGCGCATGGTATTGGTGCGGCGCTGTTTGAAGAATTTGCCTATGATGCCAATGGCCAGCTATTGACGCAAAGCTTTCTTGATTATCTGATGCCATCTTCGCATGAAGTGCCCGCCATCAAGATTGTCAAACATTGCACACCGTCGCCTCATACTGTCTTTGGTCAGAAAGGCTCGGGTGAAAGCGGTTATCTTGGCTCACCAGCGGCGGTGTCGGGGGCGATCAATGATGCGGTTGCCGGACTAGGTATTCATTTTGAAAAGCTGCCCATTCGGATGAGTGCGATCAGTGATGCGATTGCTGCAAAAACATCTTAAGGCTGCCCCTATTCTCATTATCTTTTTATTATTGCGAGACCAACCATCATGATTATTGATAGCCACGCACATTTCATTCCCCCCAGCCTGCTTGCCGCAATCGAGGATCGAGCGAGTGAATTTGCCTCATTGTTGCTAGCGCATGATGATACGGGCAGCTTTGGCTTTTCCTTTGCTGGCGGCAAGCCAACGCGCCCTGCTTCAAAGATGCTGTCTGATACAAAGGGCCGGATTGATTGGATGGATGCCAACAAGATTGATTTGCAGGTAATTGGCGGCTGGCTTGATATGTTTGGCTATGAAATGCCCGTTGATGACGGCCAGCGCTGGTCGCGCATGATCAATGATCACCTTCGCCAATTTTGCGCTGAAAATGATCGGTTTATGCCGCTGGCAAGCTTGCCGATGCAAGATGGCGGTGCGGCGGCCATGGTGCTTGATGAGGCGCATCAGCAAGGGTTCAAGGGCGCAATGATTGGAACCCAGCCAAAGGGTAAAGGCGGGGTTCTGGATGATCCGACACTAACGCCATTTTGGGAATCGGCGCATCGCAATAAATCGATCCTGTTTATCCATCCGGTGTTTGACTCAGGCGATGACCGGGTTAATGACTATGGAATGAATAATGCCATCGGGCGCATTACCGATACATTGATTGCGATCTCGCGTATCATCTATTCTGGCCATGTCGAAACCTATCATGATGCCAAGATCGTAATCGGCATTGGTGGGTCGGCATTGCCATATGTACTTGGCCGGATGATGCGCAATTACAATCTCCATAAAGATACGCTTGCCAATCCTTCGAAGGCTCTGTCGATGCTGTATTATGATACATTGCTGCATGATCCGGCGGCATTGGAATTTCTGCTCAGCGCCGTTGGCAGTGACCGCATTATGCTGGGATCGGATATGCCGTTTCCGATTGGTGACCCGTCGCCATTGGCGGTTCTTGATGGTCTGGACACGGCCGTGCGGACCAAGCTGGTCAGCGGTGTCGCAGGCCAGCTATTCGGGCTTTAGGCCGGCTGCAGTCAAACAGGAGAGATAGAGTGAATATTGAGCTAAATGGCAGTGAGCAAATCAATACTAGCCCGAAAACCCTGTGGGCATCGGTGATTGATCCGGTGGTTTTGCAACGTGCGATCCCGGGCTGTACCAGCATGACCGAAACCGGCGAGGGCCAGTATCTGATGTCTCTGGAATTAAAGGTGGCGGCTGTTGGTGGCAGTTTTGAGGGCGCGGTTTCCCTGTCCGAAATGAACCCGCCACATAGCTGTGTTATCACCGTATCGGGCAGTGGCTCGCTTGGGTCTGGTGGCGGTAATGCGGCTGTATCAATTACCGAAGGCGAAGACGGAACAGCGCAGATTTCCTATCAGGCCCAAGGCGAGGTAAGCGGGCTTGTCGCTGGTGTGGGTCAACGTATCTTGATGGGCGTCGCCAAACATCTGGCGCGGCAGTTTTTTGCTGCATTGAAAAAAGAATTTGTCGCCAGCTAATGCGTGCGGCGAGGATTGATCACTTCATGTTTTGTTTCTTTGGGGGCGCATTTGATGAAAACCTATGATGTAGTTGCAGCGGCGATTGAGGCGCAGGAATCTGGCCATTGTTTTGCCCTTCTTGGTGATGGGAATATGCATTTTGCCGGTGCGCTGGCGCATTTGGGTGTGCCGTTTACCTATGCACGGCATGAACATTGTGCCGTGTCGATGGCGATGGCTTATGCCCGTGTCACCGGACGACCCGGGCTTGCCACGGTTACCTGTGGCCCTGGTTTGACCCAGGTTATGACCGGCCTGACTGCCGCAGTGCGCGCGCGCATCCCATTGGTTCTTTTTGTTGGCGAGTCCCCATTAAAGAATTCTTGGTATAATCAGGAAATTGATCAGGCGCCTTTTGTGACGGCGTGCGGTGCGGAATATGTGCGGATTTTGCATAAACCGCGCATTACCCGGCAAATCCAAGATGCGTTTGCCCGCACTCAGATTACCGGTATTCCGGTTGTCATCGGCATGCCATTTGATTTGCAGGAAAGCGAGTGGGGCGATCTTGCCTATAGCGTCTTAAAGGCGCGTGACCTGATCCCGGCGGCAGGAAAATCATTCCCCGACCCGGCTAATGTTGCGGCAATCGCCGCAATGGTGGCGGGAGCTAAAAAGCCGGTGATTGTTGGGGGGCGCGGTGCAATCTTGGCCGATGCTGGCCCTGCTTGTGTTCGGCTTGCTGATCGTATTGGTGGGGTGTTGCTGACCACACTTCCGGCTCGTGGCCTATTCCACCGTTCAGCCCATTCGCTGAATGTAGTTGGTGGATTTGCCTCTGATGCCGCGCGTGAGGCCTGTCTTGATGCCGATCTTGTGATTGCGGTGGGCACGAGCCTTGCATCGCATTCTGCCGATGCTGGCAAGCTATATCCAAATGCAAAAATTCTGCATATTGACACCAAACCAGTGATCTATAGTCAGGGCCGCGTTGCCGCACATTTCCATTTAGGTGCGGATGCTAAAATCGGCGTTGAGGCATTGCTCGCGGCGATCGAAAGTGATTTTGGCGCAACGCCGGCTGATAGTGGCTGGCGTAACGCGTTTGTCGCCAAACAGGATGCGGCTGAATATCCTGATGCAATGCCATTTCAGGTGGCACCCGATGTGGTGGATCCGCGCGCGATGATCAAGGCGCTTGACCAGAAATTGCCAAAAGACTGGTTTATGGTCAATTCATCGGGCCATTGCTCTTATTATGCGGCGCATATGACGGGGCGGTCATCGGATAATTTTCTGACGATCCGGGAATTTGGCGCCATTGGTAATGGCCTGTCTTATGCGATCGGTGTTGCCGCGGCACGGCCCGAAACCCAGGTCGTATTGATTGATGGTGATGGTGGGTTTTTGATGCATGCACAAGAGCTTGAAACGGTTCAGCGGCATGGAATCAAGCTATTAATGATTATGATGAATGATGCGGCCTACGGATCGGAAATTCATAAATTGCGGGTTGACGGCCATGATGAAGAGGGCGCGGCCTTTGGTGCAACCGATCTTGCCTCGATGGCGCGCGGCTTTGGTCTTGGCGGCGTTACCTTCCGCAATCTTGACGGGCTGGATGCGGCGTTTGACGATTTTGTGGCTTCGGATAAGGCGGCATTATGGGATTTTCATATTTCTGATCAGGTGGTCTCGCCGGTGATGCGCCGTCTTACCGCCGCCAAGGCATAATGCACATCTAGGTCAGGCCCGGGGCGCATCTTTTGAGAGGGTGGCAGATTGTTTTTTGCCATACCGGATTGCTGGTACAAACCAGAACATCGAAAGGCCAAGACAGGCAAAGCCAAGGCTGATGGCAAAGCCGGTATTATAGCCGCCGGTAATGTCATAGAGATATCCGGCGAGAAACGCACCAAGTGCCGCCCCGCATCCCTGCCCAATATTGGTAGCGCCAAAAATGGATGCCAGCCCCTGTCCGGCAAACAGCTCGGCCATTTGTGCGGTGATGATCGGGCCACGTGCGCCTGCTGATAGGCCGAATGCCACCACGAACACCACCAATAGAAACCAGCTTGGATATAGCTGCATGGCCGCTAGTGCGATAATGCCGATGATGGTCAGGCCATAGCTGAGGGTTGCGACCAGATGGCGGGCATATCGTT
>Ga0182079_1021225_pt1 | contig 10275 bp, 10 predicted proteins | sample 071ome_14_FD_127750 | JGI IMG/M metagenome (GOLD analysis project Ga0182079, IMG submission 127750) | Metatranscriptome of coastal salt marsh microbial communities from the Groves Creek Marsh, Georgia, USA - 071410CT metaT (Metagenome... | ecosystem: Environmental > Aquatic > Marine > Intertidal... | reverse complement strand
GTCTAAGGAGACACGTATATCGCGTAGAGACGAACAGATGAAGAACTGAGGTTTGTGCGGACACACAAACCTCGGCACATTGCGATGATCCAGGGCTCGGAAAGTCGCAATTTAGTCTCCGCTGCGAGCCCTAGCGCCCCTCCAATCACGCCTCCGGAGGGGCGCTAGTTTTTAACGAGAGTGGCGACGGCTACTCCGTGACCCTATCAGGTTTACGCAGTTCCGAGAACCCCCCAAGTAACTCTCAAGGCTGGAAGGCACCTACACGGATTCGGATAAGAAGTAACCGGGCTAGTCGATTGATATACCGAGGATCTTCGCAGCGTTCTCTTTGAGGATCAACGGTCGAGCTTCATCACGAATCTCGAGGTCATCGAACTGTTCCATCCACGTGGCTGGCGAAATGTACGGATAATCAGATCCAAATAGGACTTTGCGGCGAAGTCTTCCGCCCGCCTCGGATATCAACTCTTTGGGAATGTACTTCGGAGCCCAGCCTGACAAATCGATGAATACGTTCGGTTTGTGTAGTGCGACAGCTACTTGCTCCTGAATCCATGGCCACGCCGGGTGAGCCATGATTATCGTCAAATCGGGATGTCGCGCCGCTAACGAGTCCACATGAGGAATTGGGCGAGCATGAGCGAGTTGGAATCCTCCTCCACCAGGAGTGTTAGCCCCAGCGGCTGCGTATCCCGAATGCATCAAAACAGGAATACCCAACTCTTCAGCTTTTGAAAATAACGGTGTGAACTGTGGATCGTCCGGATAGAAACCCTGGTGGATTGGGTGCAGCTTCAGACCGCGAAGCCCAAGCGTCGAAACTGAACGCTCCAGCTCGTCTATGGAATCTTGCCCTTTCCGGGGGTCGACGGAGCAAAAACCAATTAGCACATCAGGATGAGCGTTTACCGTTTCGGCGACGTAATCATTCGGATCCGGTTTGTCGCCCGTTTCGGTTTCGGCATCGACAGAGAAGATCACCGCTATGGTGTCTATGGCCCTGTAGGTCTCGACCATCTTCGCAACGTCGTCGAGTTCGCCATCCATCCTGAACATCTTTCTCAGTCCGGGTTCAATGCCGAACTCAGGGATGCCGGGCATTCGCGGGATATGAGCGTGGATGTCGATTGCTTTCATAGTGATGATCTCTAGTTCGTCGAAGGATTTTTGATGTCGCTCAGCATTACCGCTTGCTTGAACATATTCAGTTGAACTAAGTCTTCCGCGATACAAAGCTGACGAAGCGATCTAAGACTTACTCTTCATCGGCAGAACTAGTGAAAGAACTGCACCTAGCAGTGCGATTGCTCCTGCGAAGATTACGACTCCGTGGAATCCATTTGACTGGTTGATGATGCCGGCAAAGATTGGTGTAATTGATCCAAAGATCGATCCGCCTGTGAACATGAGTGCCGTCCCTGACCCTTCCGAGCCTGAGTCGATCATATCCATCGCTGCCGCGTTAATGATCGGCATGACTGAGAAGAAGAATAGCCCCAGGACAGCGATCAAAATGGTCATTGGAATTCCTGAGTCGAATTGAAGGAACAGGAAGACCAGCACGGTCATTGCCGACATGGCGAATGAAATTACGGGTCGGCGTCCGATGCGATCGGACATGTTGCCCATGACCGGAGTGGAAATAATTCCGGCCATTGTTATCAGGGCTACGTGGAACCCAACGAATGTGTCGGAATAGTCCAGCTGCTCACGCATGTATATAACGAGGAACACCTGAAACGAGTTGTGTACAGCGCCTCGCATTGCGCCTAGCAATGCCATTCCAATCACGCCCGGGTTACTCAGCAGTCTTTTGGCTGAACCATAGTATTCTCCAAGCGACACGTTGCCTTTGGACTCAGCGCCTGCAGATTTGAACTTGGCAACTACGGTCAGTCCAGTCAGAAACATCGGGATCGAAACGATTACAGCTAGCCATCGCCAGTCGAGCCCACCGAACACAACCCATGACCCGATAGACCCGGCGAGCAGGAATCCAATGATCAGAGGAGAAGTAGTGTTTCCTATTTGGGCGCCTGTGAGGTGAGCAGCCATGGCGAAGCCGCGACGCTCCGGGTACCTGGCAGCTAGGGTGCCAAATGCTGGTGCGTGCCACAGCGATGTACCGAAACCGATGATCGTTACACCGATCAACAGGGTCCAGTAGACCGGTGATACTCCGACAATCAGGTAGCCAGTTCCAACCATCAACATTGAAGCGAGAAGGATCCATGCGATCTTCTTTCGGAACATGTCGGTGAGTATTCCGGCTGGAATGTTGGCAATTCCAGAAGATATCGATTGGGCTGAAGAAATACCACCAATGGCAACATCACCGAGTCCGAGGGTTGCACGGATGCTCGGGATCATGACCAGAAGAGCTCCTTGCCCGAAGTGCTTGATGCCGTGTCCTGCGGACAGGCCGTACATAAGGCCCAGTCCAGCGTCGGTTTTTACCTCTGATTCATCTACCGACATGGATTGGTCGTCTTCGATTGATTCTGCGGAGTCGGAAGTGGTGGAGGCTTGGTCTGTATCTGTCAAAGCAGGCGAAGTGTACTCCCGTTAGTGTCCACGCGGACATTCGTTCTTGTTAGCAGGAAACGTATTTCATCTACCCCAACCCCCTCCATCAACTAAGGGGGAGAGTTTTTGGTCAGACCCAGACTTTGAAGTATGGTTGGGGTGGAAGACGCGAGTAAACGGGGCGGATCAAACTTGCGCCACGAAATATTGGTTAAGGTCACCTGATTATGTGACCGTTGAGATTACCAGTCGAGTTGTTCTACGTCGAAGCCATCTGAATCTCTCGACCTGTCTCGGTTACCCTGTTTGAAGAAGAAGTCCTCGTCATCCCATTCAGACCACCCACAGGCGTCACAAAAGTAGTAAGCGTCGTTCTCCATATTCATCGTTTGGAGATTACCGACAACGCAATCCGGACATTTCATGTCATCCGGCATAACGCCCCACCTTCCCGCTCCCGTCAAGCAACGGAGTAGAATTCAATCCATATTCTGTTTTTCAAGTCCGCTTAGACTGCGTTGATATTGGGTCCTGTCCTGCTGAAATGTCAATAGGTGTGGTTGGTTCCGAGCGTGATCGTGAATGTCCCGGCAGATATGAGTCCTTGGTATCAGATAGCTCAGCAGCCACCCGAGGCCCTCGCTCTGAAGCCCGGACGGAGGGGCGAGCACCTAGCAACTCCACCGAAGGTCCCTCGTGTAAGGTCGGGAATTGACCCCGATTTTCATCGGGGTCACATCGGGAACGAGATCCTGAATCGAGTTCAGGATGACGGTTATACCCCCAACCTGTTTTCAACTGCGGTTAGAGCCTCGTCGATTACAGATAGTAGGGTGTCGGTTTCGTCGGCCGTGATTGTTAGCGGCGGGGCTAACGGGAGGATGTAGGCTGGGACGCGAATCCAGACGCCTCGTTTTCTCAGTTCTTCCGTGAGCATGGAGTTGACACCGAGTGATGAATCGAAGTGTTCTTTCGTCTCACGGTCTTTGACGAACTCGACGCCCTGGATGAGGCCAACGCCTCGGACATCACCAATTATCGGGTGATTGTCTTTCATCTCATTCAGAGATTCTGAGATTTGCTCGCCTCGGATACGAGCGTTTTCGACGAGATTTTCTCGTTCAACGATGGCAAGGTTAGCAAATGCAGCGGCTGCACCACCAGGGTGAGCCGAGTACGTATACATGTGGCTCCAAACGCGGTCGGATCCGCCAGCAAAGGCGTCGGCGACCTTCGAGGTTGAAATAGAGCCACCAACCGGGAAGTATCCAGACGTGATGCCCTTGGCGAAGGACATGATGTCGGGAGTGACGCCAACGAAGTCGGCACCGAACCATTCGCCGAGACGTCCGAATCCAGTGATTACTTCGTCAAAAATCAGCAGGACGCCGTACTTGTCGCAGATTTCTCGCACCATTGGCCAGTAGTTGGATGGCGGAACGACGCCTCCGAGGGGTTGAGAGACTGGTTCGCCAATAACTGCTGAGACAGATTCAGGTCCCTCGAAGAGGATTGCTTCTTCGATTGCTTTGGCGGCGCGTTCTCCGTTTTCTTCAGGAGAGCTTGAGCCGTATTCATCGTGGTAGTAGTGGGGTTGTCCGACGGTTACGACGTTGGCGGGTTTTGGCTGGTAGTCGATCCGGGGGAATCCGGGGTGTCCGCCGAGCCACATAGTTCCGTAGGTGGAGCCGTGGTAGGAGCCTTTGCGTGATATGACTTTGTAGCGTCCTTTGTCACCCATACGGACGTGGTAGGCCTGTGCCATTTTGAGTGAGGATTCGTTGGCTTCGGATCCGCCCTGGCAGAAGAATGTGCGGGTGAGGTCGCCGGGAGTGATTTCGGCAAGTTTGGCTGCGAGCTGGATGGTTTTGGGGGTGGCGCCAGAGTAGACGTTCATACTGACGCTGGTGAGTTGGTCGTAGATGGCTTTGGCGATTTCTTCGCGGCCGTGTCCGGCGTTGCGGAAGTACATGCCTGAGATGCCGTCGATGTATCTGTTGCCTTCGACGTCAGTGACGTAGATGCCTTCGGCGGATTCCATGAGGAGAGGTCCGCCTTCCTCAGCGAGGATGGTGTGGTTGGTCATGCCGACATGCATGTGGTCGATGACGGCCTGTCTTAAGGCTCGTGGGTCTTGGGCGTTTGGGATTGGTGTCACGAGTGACTTTTCCTGATGAGGTTTGGTTGTTGACTGACTCGAGAGATGGTAGCGGTAAGAACGCGATCCTGAAACAAGCCCAGGATGACAACAGAACGTAACTCGGTGCAAGAAGGTGCACAGATTGGACAAGATTCCCCCGCTTCGATCTGGGTGACAAGAGGTTCTCTTGCTGAAATAGTCCGCTTGACCCCGATCCTTTCGACCAGACTCAGGACAGGTTTTTAATCGGGTTAACACCACGCATACAGCGAAAATTCCTCCGGCAAGGCCGGGCAATGCGAGTTCTTCCCGCTGAGTGTGGAGAGGATATTTGCTCGCCGTCGAGCTAAGGTTATTGGGTAATGATTTATTTTCTTGGTCGTAGGCGCCCCGTTTTTGTTGGATTCATTCTCGGCACCGTTCTGGGAGCCGCTGTCGCGCTCGGATACGGATTGACTGCAGGTTGGCTGTGTTCGGGTATTCGCGAGTGCCCGGCGAGCTGGATTCCGTTCGCGTTCATTAGTTCGATTATTTTTTTTATCGTGCTTGGTATGACGACCCTAGTGACCGTGATCCTGACAAAGTTGTACCGGATTTTCGATACGGTGCTGATTACTTATTCTGACAGCGAGTAGGGAATAAAGATCTCTAATTTCGTCCGCCAGGGTGAAGGCGAGCAAGTCCGGGGCGTTGACACCGATTTTTATCAGGGTGACAGATTTGAGCTGGAGGAATCGCACGTATAATTCGGTGATTGAAATTTTGAATTGGCGTGCTGGTCGCGCCGAAAAGTCCCCTGTACATAACTCGAGAGATTTGAATGGCTGAGACGAACTTCGACCTTGTTGTTATTGGTGCCGGTCCTGGCGGATATCATGCTGCTATACGTGGAGCTCAACTTGGATTGAGCGTGGCAGTTGTAGAAAAAGATGACGGATCGGGTATTGCAGGTATTGGCGGAGTTTGTCTGAACTGGGGCTGTATTCCTTCAAAGTCACTCCTCAAGAATGCTGAGATCGTGAACCACTTGAACCATGCTGATGACTGGGGACTCGAGCTGGGCGACTGGTCGGCGAGCATGAGCAAGGCAGTTGATCGCAGTCGAGAGGTTTCAAAGGCACTCACCCAGGGAATCGAATTCCTATTCAGGAAGAACAAGATAACTTTGTTCATGGGTAAGGCGACTCTCAAGTCTTCGACCGTTGTCGAGGTTGAGGGAGGTGAGACTCTCACAGCTAACAATGTCGTCATTGCTACTGGTGCTCGTGCACGCAGCCTTCCAGGTCTTGAAATCGACAATGAAAACATCATTACCGCCCGTCACGCTCTTGAACTTCGAGACAAGCCTGAAGCGGTTGCAATCGTTGGCGCTTCCGCAATTGGGTGTGAGTTTGCCTACTACTTCAACGCTTACGGCGTGAACGTGATGATGTTCGAGATGCTCGGAAATCTCGTTCCTAGAGAGGACGAAGAGGTTTCCAAGGAACTGGAGCGTCAATTCGGCAAGCAGGGAATCGGGTTCGCAACTTCGGCTTCCGTATTGGGTGTAGAAAACAAAGACGGTCGCCTTGCTGTTCAGTACGAAGTGAACGGTGAGAAGTCTGAATTCGCATGTGACAAAGTCCTTCTCGGAGTTGGTGTTCAGCCAAACACGGACAATATTGGCCTAGAGAACCTCGGTGTTGAAACCTACGGCCCGGGATTCATCCAGGTCGATGGCAACATGCGCACGAATGTCGGTGGTGTTTACGCAGTTGGTGACGTAAACGGAAAACTGGCTCTTGCACACGTTGCGTTCGACCAGGGTGTCGTTGCAGCCGAAACAATCGCAGGTCACGAGACGACTCCGATCGAGGATTACACGAACATGCCTCGATGCACATATTGCCAGCCTCAAATCGCTTCAATAGGTCTGACCGAAGCCCAGGCACGTGAACAGGGGATCAACTTAAAGGTTGGAAAGGTTCCGTTCCAGGTCGCAGGTAAGTCGGTTGCAATCGGAGAGCCACAGGGATTCGCGAAGGTGCTTGTTGATGACGACACCGGCGAGATAGTTGGTGCGCACATCATTGGTCCAGAGGCCACAGAGCTAATCGCCGAGATCGGAATGCTGCAGATGCTTGAGGGCACAAACCTTGAGTTGCACAAGCTGACGCATGCTCATCCGACGTTGTCGGAGGCTGTGAAGGAAGCTGGTGCTGCGATAACCAACGAGGCGATTCACTTCTAAGTGACCGTGCGGACATTCGTCCCTGTGTCAAATAGCAGAGTCTCCCCTCTTTCTGATCTAACTCTCCCCGTTCCATGGTGAAAGAACCGTGTTGAGCATTTCTTCGAGACGTTCGGGGGTTACTCCGAGCGTCTTTGCTTTTTCGGCGTCAGTTTCTGATTCTTTCAAGTTGCCGAGTTCGGCGTGGATTACTGCCCTGTTGGCGTGAGCCTCTCCCCACTCGGGTTTGAGTCTGATTGCTTCTGAAAAATCCTTGAGGGCTTTATCCAGCTCCCCGAGTTCGTACCATTCGTTGCCTCGGTCGAGATAGGTGTCGGGGTAACCGGGATTCAATCTGATTGCTGTGTCGAAGTCGGTGATCGCTTCGTGGTGTTGCCCGTTTAGGGTGTAGGCGTCGCCACGGTGGTGATAAAGCTTGAATGAGTCCGGGGATGAGTCGATTGCCTTCGTGATTTTTTTGATCGCGTTTTTGTACCCGCCGTTTTCGATTTCTTTAATGGCTTTGTCGACGATGTTGAGGGTTTTCTCAGGTTGAGAAAGTTTCCGTTTGCGAAATGCTCGGATTTGTGCGGTGATCCAGGAACGCATCGATTAAGTATGGCTGGTGATTAGAGATGTGGTGAATGACTGCAATTGAGTCCTTTGACAGGCTCAGGGTGACGGGGGGGGGTAGGGACGCTAACTTGACTCCGATCCGTTCGGTTGGACTCAGGACAGGTTTCTCAATATGGGCGACTGCGGAGTTAAAAATTCGGCAGATGAGCTTACTTGAAGCTAGAAGACGTTGTGCCTGAAACTAGTTCAGGATGACAGGGATGATATTAGAGCGTGACGAAGTCACTTGGTAGTGGGTAGCGCATTTCATGTACCCCTAAACCCTTTCTTCAAGGGAGGAGAACCTGGTTCTAGTTCTCTTGAGAGCCCTCTGGCTTTGGGTTGCGGGAGATCATTTCTAGCCAATTACCGTCGGGATCCTGAAAGTAGATGGCATACCGAGCCCACGGGTAGTCGACCTCACGTTCGTAGCGCGGTCCGAGTACGTTTACACCGAGTGATTCGAGTTTGTCGCGCCAGGCTGGAACGTCGTCGACGACCATTGCCGCATGAGCTGAACCTGGCTTGTTGCGATCGAACTGGTCGGAGCGTCGATCGCCCCTGGGATCCATGTATTCGATCAGTTCGATCGAGTGCCCGTCGCCAACACCAACGTATGCCTGGCGCATTTTGACACCCGGGTATCCTACAACTTCGGCGATCCAAGGTGAGTCGGATGTAGTGGGTGCCCGCTCGATGTTCATACCGAGCACTTCGGTATAGAACTCTAGGGATTTGTCGAGTTCGGCCACTACGAAGCCGGTGTGATAGACGGTTTGGACGGTCATAGTTGGTACTCCGGTTCTGTCCGTTACGCTGTGCAGCCTAGGTTTTACGATCAAATCCCTCCGATCCGGTCAGGATGACAAAAATACGCGGCGAAACTCGGGGGGAGAAAACTTAGATTCGGTAATACTTTTCAGCGTTGTCGAAAAAGAGCTTTGAGCGATCCGATACTGAGAAATCGGATGTGATTTCGTCGTATGCGAGCCAGAGGGTTTTGTAATCACCAAAGAGACTGTCTACCGGGAAGTTCGAGGCGAACATACAACGATCAACTCCAAGAATGTCGATTGTGTCTAGTACAAACGGCGCTATCGATTCGACGGTCCAGTTCTTGTCGAGCATCCCCAGTGCTGAAATCTTGGCTGAAATATTTTCTGCTTCACCGAGCGCTTCGAGTCCTTTTCGCCATTCACGCAACTCGCCGGGGGTTCGACCGAGAGGCATTCCCGTATGATTCAGGATGATAGGCACTTGGGGAATGTCTTTGGCGAGTCGTGCTGCGTCTTTCAATTGCCACGGCCACACCTGTAAATCGAACGATCCGTTGAATTTGGCAAGCAGTTTGAATCCAGAACGCCACCGTGCGTCATCCATGAGATCGCCAGCTTCTGCGAATCTGAAGTTCGGTCGGTCGTCGGACCAGTTCAGCATGTGGCGGATACCACGCCAGTTTTTATGTTCGGCATGGCGCTCAAGAACACCTTCAACATTGGGATCGGAAAGATTTGCAAACCCAATGATTCCGTTTGGCATACCGTGTGAGTGGTAGTCGTCGGCAACCTGCTGAAGCCACGCTGTTTCGCCGACAGGGTCTGCGTTGTGATCCCACTCAGCTTGAACGTGAACCGACTTTGCAAGAGGCAAATCGCTCGCCCCGTATATCAGGTCACCAATCAACCAGGTCTTTCTGATCGGCGAATAGTCACCGACAAAGTGGTCAATGCCTTCTTGAAGCCATGGGTAAGGGTTGTTTTCGAGATCCCAGAGGTGGTGGTGAGTGTCGATAAACGGTGGAATGTTCATTTGGAGTAGTTCAGTTTCGAATTTTGGATTACAGCAACATCTTAAGGCCGATGCCGAATGTGTTGACATGAGAATTTGCTGAACAGATCAAATTGGAATCTCATATGCCTAACCCTTTCCAGTCGGTAAATGGGACAAGAATCACTGCGGCGCGGCGGACTCTCCCTCTAACCTCCTCCAAGTAACGGAGGGAGGATCTGAGCTAGTCGTGGTGAAAAACTTCTCGCCACTGGATCATGTTTTGGTCGGGGTGCGCACCATCGGGTAGCTGGAAGAATGGTGACATGTCGTCCTGCCAGCGCTGGTTAACGTCTTCTGTACCCATTCCAGCGAGTGAAGCCTCGAACGAATCTTCGCACTCAACGTATCCGAACAGTGATCCGTCTTCTCGGAAGAATATGGTGTAGTTATGCCAACCGTGCCTGGTGAGAGCCTCTAACATTTCTGGCCAGATTTCATCGTGGCGTCGTTTGTACTCTTCCACCTGTTCGGGGTGGATTTTCATTTCGAATCCGACTCGTTGCATGAATTTTCTCTGTTACTAGTGACCGGGCGGACATGCCTCCTTGGGTCACGTTGACGCAGCCCCCAATCCCTAACCGTTTCGATCAAGGAAGCGAGGTCGATTAGCCCTTGTGATTTGACCGACCCATTCGACAAACTCAGGACAGGCACACTAATGATGAGGTCAGATCGTTGGTGTTGCTTGATTTTCGAGAGTGTAGGCTATTCGACTGTCAAAATCTGCGGTACTGACCTAATGGAGTGTAGAAATGTCCAAATCAATCGCACAGGTGCTGGATCTAAAAGACGATCCCAAAATCATTGCCAAGTACGAGGAGTATCACCGGAATGTATGGCCTGAAGTTCTCGAAGCTCTGAAGGGAATCGGTATTGAGCGAATGGAGATTTTCCGTAGTGGAAATCACCTGTTCATGTACTGCACAGTTCCTGACGATTTCGATCCTCGCCG
>Ga0182079_1404974_pt1 | contig 10377 bp, 10 predicted proteins | sample 071ome_14_FD_127750 | JGI IMG/M metagenome (GOLD analysis project Ga0182079, IMG submission 127750) | Metatranscriptome of coastal salt marsh microbial communities from the Groves Creek Marsh, Georgia, USA - 071410CT metaT (Metagenome... | ecosystem: Environmental > Aquatic > Marine > Intertidal... | reverse complement strand
CGCCTTCCGATCCGTCCCGAACTCCTACAAGTACGCTTTCGCAGCGGTTGTTGCACTGGCGCATGACGTTCTTATTACACTCGGAATATTCACTGTCCTCGGCATTGCAATCAACGCCGAGGTGAATGCCATCTTTATCGTCGGTATCTTGACGGTGATCGGTTACTCAGTGAACGACACGATTGTGATCTTTGATCGAATTCGTGAGAACGTGACTCTCGCTCCTGCGAGAGGTTTCCGGTCTACCGTGAACATCTCGATCAACGAGTCGATCACCCGATCTCTGGGAACCAGTATCACTACACTTACTGTGATCCTGGCAATGCTGCTCTTTGGTGGAGCATCGTTACGAGACTTCCTGATCGTCCTGCTCACCGGAGTAGTTGTTGGGACCTACAGCTCGGTGTTCATCGCAGCACAGGTTTTGGTTCTCTGGGATTCACGGGCGCTCCTTCCATGGCGTAAGGCAAGCGCCGCCGCTTAGAACTGATCGCCACCTTCTAATTCAACTATTGGACTAGCATGCGTCATCCAGACGCATGTAAAGTCGCGTCCGAAACTCACAACAGGAGCAATTGCGAATGCTTATTGGGGCACACGTATCCGCGTCAGGCGGAGTCGACAAAGCGGTATCGAGGGCTGAAGAAATCGGTGCCGAGTGCTTCCAGGTGTTTGCCTCTTCTCCGAGGATGTGGTCGGCCAAGCCGATTAAAGATGAGATTGTTGAGAAGTACAAAGCCGAAATGGCGCGGTCAGGTATGGGACCGACTGCGCTCCACGGCAAATATCTCGTAGCTCTCGGATCACCAGATCCTCAACTTGTTGCAAAATCCAAAACAGCGCTCCAGGCCGATGTCGCTTCTGCAAACACTCTCGGTGCCCTTGGTGTGATATTCCACCCAGCGAGCCACAGGGGGCAAGGCTTCGAGGCGATCATCGATCAGTTCGCCACTAGTGTTCAGTCGATTCTTGAAGCCGAACCTGGCGATTCACTCCTAATGCTCGAAACCAGCGCCGGGGCAGGGGACCACATTGGATCATCGTTTGAAGAAATTGGGGCTCTGATCAAAGCGATTGACCACCCTCGTTTAGCCGTGTGCTTGGACACACAGCACGTTTGGGCAGCTGGATATGACATTGCTCACAAAGACACGTTAGATGACGTGATTGATCAATTCGACAAGCTCATTGGACTTGATCTCCTGAAGTCGGTTCACGCGAACGACTCGATGCGAGAAATTGGATCTTCTGTCGACCGCCACGCCAACATTGGCGACGGTCACATAGGCAGTGACGGCTTTGCAGCGATCATGTCGCACCCGGGATTTTCTGACGTGCCGTTCTATCTTGAGGTTCCAGGTACAGGAAAGAGCGGTCCTGACCGTCCAAACGTCGACGCGCTTAAGCGAATTCGATCCGCCGTTTCAAGCTAATGCCTTACCGGGTTTCTCGGATGGAATTCGAGGACATGGTCCGAGCTGGAATCGATAAAGTCCCGGCTGAGTTTCTCGACCGAATGACGAACCTCTCGATTCTCGTCCAACAAGAGCCTACTCGTTCTCAACTTTCGGAAAATGGTCTGTCATCGAATGAGTTGTTATTCGGACTGTACGAGGGCGTACCACTGACTGAGCGTGGTGAGTACGTTCCCCCGCTTCCGGACGTCATTACGATATTTCAGAAGCCGAATGAGCAGGTCGTCGACAACGGGAATGCTCTTGCTGAGCAGGTAGAAACGACCGTGTTGCATGAAGTCGCACACTACTTTGGATTCTCAGATGAAGAACTTCATGAGCTAGGACTTGGATAGTGGTCAAAATCTTGCTTGTCGCTTTCGACGGCTTACAACCGTTACAAATCCCATCCGAGACAATGCCGAACGTGACGAAGCTTGCTGATAGCGGTGTAATGTTTGGTCACAATCATGCCGTGTTCCCGACGGTGACGCGTGCAAACTCAGCCACGGTTGTCACCGGGGTCTACCCGGGCAAGCACGGTCTCACCGCTAACAAATCGGTTATGCGTGGCTACAAGGACAGGTATGTGGTCGATGCACTTTATCCCGAATTAGGACAAATAAATGACAGCGTAGACACCGGACTGCTGTTTGTACTTACTCTGGGTTGAAAGTGTTGTCGGATCAGGAAGCACATTCAGCTTCACTCTCCCGATTGCCTAATTCTTAGCGCAAAAAGCGATTGTCTCCGACCCGACGGGTTAGACCTTTTGAGTCCATGTTTTCTAGTACAGCCAGCGTGTACTTCCGGCTCGTGCCAAATTTTTCTCGAACTGCGCTGATCGAAATTTCTCCGCCCAGATCAGCTGAAAGATCTTTTATAGCGGATTCGATTTCGTCGTAGACCGGCGTTGGATAAATAACCCCACTACCAAGTCTGATGATGTCTCCTCGATCGATGATGAACTGAAGCAGCTCGACGGGTAGTTCTTTGTCAGTTGATGGGCTGTACCCACCTGTGCGCAATTCATCAACATATGTGGATACTTCCGCTTCCTGTGCGTCAGTTAGGGTCGGGGCAAATGCGGGATCGGCTGCGACAGCAGCGTCGACTCTAACGGAGCCGTTTGCTTCAAAGGTTTCCAGTAGCACTGTGAATGCCTGACGCTTGAGATCAAGTTGTCCTCGGAGGTCCTGAAGTGGGATTCCTGCGCGCAAAGGGTATCGTTCGTGGAAATTGCGCAAGATCTCCTTCACCTGGCGCTCTGTAGCGTCGACGTAGGAGGTAGCCGCATATTGAGACGCAGCCCGACCGATTTGCCTCGCTTTCCCCACGTCAACGAGTTCATCGAGAACCCTTTCTAACTCATCCTGGGTAACACCAGTTTGCTCACGCAACAATTCCCGGCTGGCAACGCGTGCCTCGATCAAAACGCTTTCGATTCGATCGTCGCCCGAACCTGATTGCAGAAGTTCGAGGTGCTCAATTGTTGAGACATCGTTACGCTTTCTCCGAGGAGCTTGTGTTTGAAGTACGGTTCCACCACCGAGGGTATTTTCGGTGTCGCGGACCACGAACATATCGCCGCGTTGGAGCGGTAAAGCCTGACTGGTTCTGATTTGAACCCAGCCAAACTTTCCCTGCTGTATTTCGTCTCCTTCGAGCACTCTGACTGTTGCCGGAACTTCACTCGTTCCAGTGAAAATTGTGACCTTGTGGTTGTGGCGAACAGCACGAGGTGCTTCTCCGATAGCCCGGAAAAACGCGTCGAAAGCGGTCGAAGAGGAAATGCTGCCCGGTAAGGACAGGACATCACCACGTGAAATTTGATCGTGATTGATTCCGCTAATGTTTACGGCGAGCCGTGTTCCGGGCAGGACAGTTTCTTCGTTTCTCTCGTGAACCTGTAGAGTCCTGATTCTTCCGGTCAATCCGGAAGGCTGTATTTCGACTTCAGTGCCGACCTTTAGCGGACCGTCGGAAAGTGTTCCTGTCACCACAGTTCCGAACCCGCTGATGGTAAAAGCGCGATCTACTGGCAGACGCGGTGAATTGTCGGATGATCGCGGAGGCAGTGAGTCAACAAGGACATCCAATTCCTGTCTGAGTTCGTCAAGCCCTGTTCCATCTTGCGCTGAAACACTGATTAACTTTGAATTACGAAGAGATGAATTAGAAAGCAGCTCTTCGACTTCAAGAGCGACGAGGTCGTTCCACTCATCATCTACGAGGTCGGATTTGGTGAGAGCTACAAGTCCTCGATCCACGTTCAGGAGATCCAGGATGGCGATGTGCTCACGCGTCTGCGGCATGATTCCTTCGTCTGCAGCAATTACGAGCAGAGCTGCGTCGATTCCACCAGCACCCATCAACATGTTTTTTACAAACCGCTCGTGACCGGGAACGTCGACGACGCTGATCTCCCTTCCTGAGGGAAGTTCCACCCACGCGAAGCCAAGCTCGATTGTCATCCCGCGGCTTTTTTCTTCACAGAGCCGGTCTGGATTAATTCCGGTTAGGGCTTCGATCAATGTGGATTTCCCGTGATCGACGTGACCGGCAGTGCCTATGACGAACAACTAAATACGGCTCCTCAAATAACCAGGAATTTTGACTTCCGTGGGGTCGTCCTAACCGCCGACGAACTCGGCGAAAACTTCATTACCGAGTAATATGCCTCGTGGAGTTAGACGCAATGAGTCTTGCGACGATTCGATTAGACCCAGTTTTGTAAGACGATTAAATTCAGCAGGAAATACTTCCCTAACATCTTTGCCAAATCTTTCGACAAATCTATCGAACTGTACACCTTCATTGAGTCGCATCCCCATCATCATCGTTTCCGCTATATCAAGTTCAGGAGTTGTCGTCTCAACCTGTTCAACCGGGCCGCCCGGATGACTCATACTTTCAACCGGTGATATCCCTTGAAGACCTTTTCCACTAGACGCGATCAGCGCGTATTGCCTGGGCGATCTTAAATTCGCGAACCGATGATTGTCGAGCCACGAATGAGCTCCTGGACCGACCCCCAAATAGGGCTCGTTTTTCCAGTAAATGACGTTGTGATGAGCCTCGAATCCGGGTTTGCTCCAGTTCGAAATCTCGTACTGATTGAGCCCTGCACTGGGTAGTTCTGCTTGGGCGAGTTCGTACATATCTGCAGCGAGATCGTCATCTGGCTCTGGAACACGACCCGATGCAACCTCAATAGCGAGCGGAGTGCCTTGTTCAATCTGGAGTGAGTAAAGCGAGATGTGTTCCGTACCGAGTTCAGTCGCCGCTGAAAGCGTGTCCGACCACTGGTCTAGAGACTGATCAGGCAGACCGTAAATCAGATCAATTGAGAGGTTTTTCAGATCTGCCTGTCGTAAAAGCTCAGCAGAATCGTATACGTCATCGGACGAGTGTCGACGGGTTAGCGACTCGAGTAAATCATCGTCGAAGCTTTGAACTCCCATCGACACCCGATTGATTCTTGAACTTAGCCATGCAGAGGCTTTTTCCTGAGTTACATCACCAGGATTGCATTCCAACGTGATTTCGGCGGAATCCGAGACCACAAAAGAGCATTCAATAGATCGAATGATTCGATCAAGATCCGATGTTGGAAGGTATGACGGGGTACCTCCACCAAAGAAAATCGTTCTCACAGGCGGAGAATTGAGACGCTCACCCCAACGGGCTAGTTCACGGATCAGGGCATCCACATACGCGGGCATTTGTGACTCAATGCCCGCGTATGTATTGAAGTCACAGTACGAACACTTCGTGTGACAAAAGGGAACGTGGACGTAAAGTCCGATTCCATCGCGGTAATTCGGAGGGTTGTGAACTATGCCGGAAAAGTCAGGCATCAGTTTCTACGCCCCGGGCTTCTACCCTGGGGTCCACAGTCCCGAATCAGTCTTTGAGCCACCAGCGCTATCGCCACTTGCCGCAGGTCCACCTTGCTGAGCGCGGGCTTGCTCTTCTGCCATTTGCTGTCGAATTGCCTCGTTAGCTTGCTGAACCCAGCGTTCAAGTTCATCCAGCTCTGGTGGAGAGACAATAAATTTCTCGACACCTTCCGGTAGTGTCAGATTCGGATCACTTGTGAGTATTAGCGCCGCCTCAGTGTCCTGTATTCCGTCGTTCAACCTCTGCTGCATGTGCTGAGTTCGTTTTTCGGCGACTTCGGTGTATTTCTGTTGAATCTCGGAAACAACAGTCTGGCTTATCAGACCCATTTGCAAACATCGACCCCAGTCGAGAACCTGCCCGAAAAGATCAGTCTCTTCGAGATCCTCGAAAACAGCTCCTGCCGAAAGCCTTTGGCGAACTACCCGATGAGCACCTGGGTTCGTTTGCTGAACCATGAGAGTGGCATCGTCTCCACGACCAATAACCCCTTCAGCAAAAATTCTAGAGACCGTGCCAGCTTTGGCTTCAAGCTGCGATACCTGTGCGTCGACAGCATCCCAGTAAGCGTTGTAACGCTCTTCAAATCCGTCCGGTGCTCCTGGTGCGGGCTGCACCATGATCACGACATAAGCCTTTTTGTTGACGAGAATATCGCCAGCAGGTGCTTTTCCTACAGAACCAAGTTCTTCAGCTGCCATTAATAAATCCTGGACTTTCGGTTTGCTAAGTGGTGAGTGTTAGACGGAGAACAGGAAGTTCACGATATCACCGTCTTGTACGACGTAATCGCGTCCTTCTTGACGGTACAACCCACGGTTTCGTGCCTCCGCCATGCTACCGCAGTCGATGAAATCAGAGTATGAAATCGTTTCTGCTCGAATGAATCCTCGTTCGATATCGGAGTGGATGACTCCCGCAGCTTTCGGTGCCAATGCCCCGACGTTCACTGTCCACGCTCGAGTCTCGTCTTCACCGACGGTTAGGAAAGAGTTGAGACCAAGCACGCTATACGAAAGCTTGATCATTCTCGACAGACCCGACTCCCCAGCGTCGAGGCCAGCTCGCATTTCAGCTTCTTCTTCAGCATCCATACCTGCAAGTTCAGCTTCAAGGCTGCCACAAATAGCTGCCACTCCGGAAGATTTGCCACCGACTATGCCAGAAATCTCCGCCTCTAATTCCTCGGTTCGAGAAATGTCATCCTCACCGATGTTCAGAGCGACGAGGAGCGGCAAGCTGCTCAGAGTGAACGTGTCCGAAATTGCTTTTTGCTCAGCCGCATCTAACTCTCGATCCCTGAACGCTGTGCCTTCCTCAAGCTCTGACTGCAACCGCTTAAGGATCTCAACGTGCTTTACTGCTTCATCGCGCTCGGCGGACTTCATGCTTTTCTGCCCGGTAGTGATGCGTTCGATCCGACGTTCCAGCAGAGCTATGTCAGCGAAGACTGTGTCGAAAGCAACCTTCTCGATGTCTCGCTTATAGTCCACGTCACCTTCAATGTGAGGAACCGAATCGTCTTCAAATGCGCGGGCAACAAGCAGAATTGCATCGACTTGCTGTAGTTGCCCCATCGCTGCTCCCGCAAACAACTCTCCAGAGGAGCTACCTGGGAGGTCGACATAAGTTACTTCCGCGTAAACCTTTTTGCGAGATTTGAACATGTCGCTCAGAATGTCGACCCGTTCGTCTGGAACATGCGCGACACCAACGTTGGTTTCGCGGTTCGAGCCGAATCCGCCGGTTTCGGCAGCTCCGCGGGTGAGGGCATTGAAGATGGTGGTCTTTCCGGATGATGGGAGACCGATAATTCCGATTTTCATTCGTCGTTGGGGATTAGATAATTCTCGTGGTTACGGCAAAACGCGACTATTAAGATTACTGCCGCAAGATCGAATTGAGTTGATGAATTGACGACTACTTCTTAGTTTGATCCTCTTCATCCTCGACATAGCGCATCGTTGTCTCAATTGAGTCATCGTCGGACTCCCGATTCAAGGGCGGCTCAAAAGGCGAGCCAAACCCCGGCATATTCCTCATATGACGACCGATCGTTTGGTCTGCGAGGATGTCCTTAGGTACTGCTGCAACGAATAACAGGAACAGAATTACAACGACAACAAGATCGTCGATCTGACCGAGCAGCGGTATTCTGTCTGCGACAATGTCGGTTGGAAACACGAGGTACGCGATTGCCAGAACCGGGATGACCTTCGTGTAGACCGGAACTCGCCGGTCAAAGAACAACCGAAATACGAGTTTAAGAAGCGAGAGTGCGAGTGATAGGACTGATGTTCGAACGGGCATTCGGATATTTTATTTGCTAATTGAGCAACCGTACGAACGAATTTCGACTCGATTGGACTAGATGCTAACCGTACTGCACGGAAACGATGAATTTGCCATTTCGGAAGCTGTGAAGCGAATCCGTAATTCGGTCATGCCCGAAGAAATCCGCGATGCAAACACAACGGTATTCCAGGGAAATTCAGTTTCACTGCCAGAGATCGTCGGTGCCGCACAAGCTGTGCCTTTCATGGCGGATAAACGCCTCGTGTTAGTCGAAGGTGTTCTGACTCGACTTCAAAACAAAGACGGCAATCTTTCGGACGGTTGGAAGAATATTTCCGAGGCGTTTGACGAAATACCAAGCCAGAACCATGTCGTCTTCATTGAAGCCGAGACACTCCGAAACAACGGACTCGCGCTCAAATCTGTGGGCCAATTAGCAGATGTTCAGCTTTTCAATCGCAAACGCGGTCCACAGCTCGAAACCTGGATAAGAGATCGGTTGGAATCACACGGCGGAACCGCCAGTCGAGAATCTATTTCGAGACTTTCCTGGCTCTCCGGTGGTGATACTCGGCTGCTGGATCAAGACATTCAGAAACTTGTGTTGTTCGCCGGCGACCGCCAAATTACGCTATCTGATGTCGATCTAATGGTGACAGATTCGAGCACGACCAGCGTTTTCAAAGTCGTGGACGCAGTGATTGGCCGTAAGCCCGCTGTAGCGATGAAGCACCTCTATGCCATGCTTTCAGACGGTGCTTCTTTCCAGTACGTCCTGTCGATGTTGGCGCGCCAGGTCAGATTGCTAATACTTGCGATTGAACTTCGATCGCATGGATTACCTCAGGATGAAATTGGCAGACGGATTGGACTGACAAACCAGTACGCCATGGACAACACAATGCGCCAGACTAACGGACTTTCGATCGAGCAGCTGGCTGCAATTCACCGCAGACTTCTTGCTGCTGATATCTCGGTCAAAACTGGCGAATTGGACGAACGGTTGTCTATCGAGCTGCTCGTTGGAGAACTCTCCAATGCCTGAAGGTCCAGGCGCGACGGCAATGAACCGTCGAACGAATATGTACGTAGTACCGAAAGTCTTGATATCTCTGTACCCACATAGACTGCTCACGGTCGTGTTTCTATCTATCATCTCTTCAGCGTTGTTGTTGCTGACCGCGTGCAGCGCAGACGATTCAAATAATTTGGTTACTGCCGAGGTCTCGGAGGCTACTCCGACTGCGACTGCAGCAGTCGAACCGACGTTGGAACCGACTGCAACAACCGCTCCGAGTCCCACTCCTGAACCGGAACCAGTTGAAGAGGCAGAAGAGGAAAGTTCAGAGAGCGTCACTTTCTACCTGAACGCATTCAACACGATGGGACGAGGGGAGTACGTCGATGCTGAGCGAATCTTCACCACGGTCATAGAGCTCGAACCGGAGTTTGCAAGAGGTTGGGATGGCCGTGGGCAGGCACTGTTACTCCAAGGGAAATATGAAGAGGCGATGTTTGATTTTGACAGGGCAATCGAACTCAAGCCGAATTTGCACGAGGCCTACGCGAACCGCGCACTGACTCGTATGGCGCTAAATGATGTGGAGGGTGCTGAACGAGACGCAAAACGAGCGTACGAGTTAGAACCCGATTCTGTTGCTGCCCACATCGTGCTCGGGCGTGTATACGCAAATGAAGGTGAATCCGAGAAGGCTCAGGATTGGTTCAACACTGCAATAAATGCTGACCCCGAGGATGCCTCGACCTGGTGGTGGCGCGGGCGGTTCTATCGAGATGTACTGGGTGCCGGAAACGCTGCCTTAAACGACTTCAACATGGCAATAGAACTGTCTCCGGCGCAAGCAGCACTTTACCTCGACAGGGCCCAACTTTACGTCGGTGCCGAGGTGCGTTACGACAGTGCAAGGGAAGATCTCGAGGAAGCAATTTCACTGTCTCAAGATCCAAAGCTTCCTCACATCATCGAAGCTGCTGAAGAGCTGTTGGCAATTATCGACGAGCGAGAAGCCGCCGCAGTCGCACCCTAGTCAGTTGGTCAAGTCGTCGAGATAGTCTCGAATCTCAGTTTCCGGCTTGAATACTGCCCAGGCGAACCAGAAGTGATTGGCGTGAACAACCGGTTCGAGCTGCGTGCCAAGCAGTTCGCCATCCACAGCCAGTCCCGTGAGACTCCATGTCGATCCAGTTTCAGACTCGTTTATACCTGAATCGGTCACCTCGAATGTCAGTGGATCCCCGTGGACGAGTCTCGAATACAGTGCAACTGAACCTGCAACTTGGTCATTGCTCAACACATCCTTGAAAGCCGACAATGTGCCGTCGTCGAACAGGGCAACCACGGGATCATCGTTCACAAGATCGTTTACGACGAGTTGTTCTTCGAGGAACTGGAACAGGTAGGCGACAGGTACGTCACCGTCGATTGTCAGGACTCTGGATGTTGCGACGAGGCGTCCATCGACAGTGCCCGAAAATAGGAATGGGTGATCGTCGATGTCATCGTATCCTGCGTACGGTGGTGATTCGTAAGGTCGAGCTTCGATACCAAACTCGTTATTGAAACGCAGCATCACCTGACCGTCGGGATAATTTTCAGCGAAGGCCCCCCACCCGATAATCGACGAAGGAACGAACTTCAATACCCGCTCTTCCGCGGCGTAATCCCCGGCAAGAGCTTCACCCGTAATTTGCTGCCAGAGCGTTT
>Ga0182079_1520294_pt1 | contig 10677 bp, 13 predicted proteins | sample 071ome_14_FD_127750 | JGI IMG/M metagenome (GOLD analysis project Ga0182079, IMG submission 127750) | Metatranscriptome of coastal salt marsh microbial communities from the Groves Creek Marsh, Georgia, USA - 071410CT metaT (Metagenome... | ecosystem: Environmental > Aquatic > Marine > Intertidal... | reverse complement strand
TGGGTAAATTAGATAGATATGATATAAATAAGGAGAATGCCTATGCAATCTAAAATTAGTAACGTGTGCCGAACGATATCGGCTCGTGCTTCAGAAGACGAAGAAGATGATTCGCTGAGAGTCAAACTTGAAGCTGCTTTGAGTGACCCTGTCACTGGAAGAGCAATAAGGTTGAGTCTTTTGAGTGAACTATTCGAACAATTAGAAGAGACTATCCATTGCCAACTTGATGGATTACGTGACTCCAATTCAGATACGGAGTTAATCGGCAGTCTGTTCTTTTGTATGAGTGAGATCATTCACTATTTGATGATATTCACTGAGGAAGAGCTATTAGAAGGATTTTCAAATTTCTTTTGTAGCCAGACTCATGAATTGACTGAAATAGAAGCTAACATTCTAGACTCCCTTTGTGCGACAGTTGGACACATAAATTCTGTAAGTGGCAGCCAAGCTCGAACAGCTCTAGCAAAACTAGCGTTGTTAGACTTGTATGTCTCAAAATTTGATAAAGATAATGATAAGGAGAAAAACTATGCTTGATCAATACATTAACATTCGATTGATGCTTACTTTTATAGCGTCAGCTGCGGTAATCGCAATCACATTCCCACTTTTGGGATTGGAAAAATAAAACAAAACTAAAAATTACAAATTAACTATTACAAATTAATATCTTTTGGGCTTTATGTTCAAAAGTACCTTGTTTGTGAATTATCTATATGGGTGCCCACTCTATATTTTCATTTCATATGGATATTTTGCAAATAATGGACAGATATCAAAGGAAACAATCATGACTGACAAAAGAAGAGCAACTAAAAAGAAAGGAAAATTAAAAGTTAGAATGCCAGTTGTCAAACCAATTCCAGTCTCTTACGTTCAAGCTGAACATGGGGCGAGAATTATTTTCAGCTTAAGGCGAGTTGACCAACCTGCACTTTGGTCTGGCTTACTCACACCAGATCCAAAAGCGTTTTCGGATGGAAAACCAAACTATCTTTTGCATCTCCGATCGATTCGTTCTGAATATTTTGGGATTTCCGATATTGAACTTTGTCTGGATAGAATTGGGATGTGGCTCAAAACATATCTTCATCTAGCAGATGAGACACCCGTTCCTGTTATCAAAATTGTTGACAGGAAAGGTCTCAATGTTGAAAGTACTCTTCCAAAAACTGGAACTGAAGACGATTAATCTTGAGAAAAATTTAAAATTACATATAAATATAAGGATAACATTATGCTAAATAAAACTATTGAAATGCCATTGCCAGATCTAAACAATCAGGTAGAAATGGCAAGAATCGAAGGTGATATGGAACTCGTTATCGAGTTTCTTAACATGCTGAACATTGATGGAAGTAAGACATATGCTGCTTCTACTTTTAAAATTCAACTTGTTGAAGATGAAAAGGAGATGCCGATTATTCGGATTTCATCAAATGCTGAAGACAATATATTAGATATTAGTATCGCTGATTTACTAAAACAATATATTGACTCTAGCAGTGTTAATGAAGTAATAGAGACATCTGAATCTCTAGAAGACATTCTTCCGAAAGAGGAGGTTGAAGATTTGGTTATTCCCGATTGGGCTGTACCAGGACCAACTGATTCTTTGTCTGACTTCAAAAAGCAACTCGCAAATGCTAATTTCACTCTTTTGGAGTGGATGGGCAAATACGGGTCCGAAATTAAGGCGACTAATCCTGACGCAGCAGTGTTCATGGAGTTGTAGCCGTGGGAGAATATAATATAAAAGATATAATAGAAGCTTCAGTTAGAGCTGAAATATTACAGATGAAATTATCGACTTTGTCAGAAGGCGAGTTTCTTGATTCACTTGTTGTTTTGCAAGATCAAGCGAGCTCACTTTCTTCAGAAGGTAAGAAAGTTTGTTTTCTTTCACTTCTACTGGTGTTATACGATAGAAATAGCAAAAAGGAGAAATTGAAATGGCTTTTCGAAAATCTTCCCGTTTTGGGAATGCAAGAACCGTCCACAAGCGTGGTGCCTCAATCGCAAGAGACGCTGGGTTGGTGGGGAATAATACTGAAATTGCTTCGGCAATTCAGGAGAGGCTAGCCTCTCGTATTCCAGATCTTCTTGATGCAATTGTCGATTATGTTCTAGACAATCTTGGTAGTATACTAGAAAGTCTAAACCTCAAGGAAGAACTTTTTGTTCTCCAAGAGAAAATCGAGAATTCAAAAATTAATAGCGATAAAGATAAACTACGTGTTGTTAGTTCTTCGGAACCACCAACCGTAAATAACAATAGTCCAGTTGAATCTTCGGATACTTCTGGCTTTGGTAGTGATATATTAAAGGAGAAAAACAATGCCAAATGATAAATATAAAAGATCGAATAATGCCATTCTCGCTCAAGCGTTGAAAGGCCTCAACCCCGACGCCTATAACAAGGTCGTCAGAGCACGAAAGATGAATCACTATGTTAATTCATCAGACTATGGTGTAATTGCAACAGATAAATGTTGTCCATCACCTTCTAGTCCGAAAAGAAAAGGCAAAGTGTTGTCTCCCGTTATCGTCATGGATACATGCCACGGTATTGGGACATTTAATGCGGACGTGTTCACAAAAAGCAAATTAGATGAGTTTAGTCCTACTACTCCTCTTATCAACATGACAGTACCAAACAGGTACTCTGATGGAGGTGGTGATGACGTGAACTTTTCACCAACAGCCGGTGATCTAAGACAATACAAAATTGATGGTCTCTTTTTCTACTTCCCTCCGACTGGTGGGAGTGATAACTTGACTTCATTGATTAATGTGACAATCAAAGGATTTACCACAGAGTCGGGACTAAACCCCGCTGCTACAGATTACCAACAAGATCTGTCCCTGCTGATTCCCAACAGTTCAACAGGTGCTACAGTTGTTGTTGCCTTCCGTGACGAAGATGGTAACCACTATCCTCTTCAATGGAACAATCAAATCGCTGTTGATGGTACAACTAACATTGCTGCAAAACCATATACTGTTTCAATTGATGGATATCCAGCCCAGGCTGCTTCAGTGATTCATGCTCCTTTGAACAGTAACCTTCAAATTGTAGAGCCTGCACTTCGTGCATTTGCTCAGGCATACGGAGGTTAGTCATGGGTATAAAATTAGATGAAATAGGCAATGGTAGTATTGTTGGTTATTTGAAGGAACCTCTTCGTTTTAATCGAGGCGAGATGAACGCCGGTTTTTCCGACGCAAATCCGTTTACGACAGAAGAGCTACTTAAAATAGCAACATTATCTGACCATTTACTAGGCAAATTGCTTGGTTTTGCCTCACGAGGTGGTGACATTGGTGCCCACCTTACAAAACATAGTAAAGATGTTGTCAATGTAAGAATTGGTTCGGTGCTGCTAGGTGTTCTTCCTGAAAAGGCGAATGCAGTAGAGAGCACTGTTCTCGAGACATACGAAGAATGGACAGGTGCAGTTGAAGACTTCATTGAAGACTTTCCTCTAGCTTCTGTCGTACCATTTGCTATTGCAGGTGGTGGGTATGGTGCTTACGCTGGTACGGCTGCTTCTGCCCCAACGGGTGGTGCACTCGCCCCAGTCACAACTACCGCTGGTGGTGCTATCGGTGCTACAACTGCATTCGTTGGTGCTGGCGCACTTGCCTTGACGAATGAAGCTATTCAATATCTAGAAGCGTACGACTCATTGGACTCTTCTAATATTGACAAGTTATCATTCCAGGATGAGAAGCGTCTCGCTCTAGCTGCAGGTGTAACTTCATTTGACCATCTACGTGCAATGCAAGCATACGATGTTGACTCCGGTTTATCCGAAGAATGGCTCAAGTCATCAGTCAATTCATTGAATGCTTTCTTGCAAGGGAGTGTTGAATAATGCCTTTACTATTACTTGTTGTTCCAGTGCTTATAGCTTTTGCTCCAGCACTTACAGCGTACTTCGAATCACGAAGTGCATCTAATTCTAGATCTAATAAAGAAAGGAGAAATTGATATGAAGATTAGAAGAAAAGGCTTTGATATTGCCTCAACAATAACTTACATCGTCCTTGCCCTTGCGACATGGATGTCTATTACTAACAAGATGACTCTTAAACGTCTTGAAGCCTCTCTTACCGAAGCTCTTTCGGAAGGAGGGTAATCATGAAGAAAAGAGAATCTTTTTCATTTCCCATAGTTCCAGTCCTTGTGATCGGAGCTGCCATTTGGTTTATCACACGTCCTAGTGCTTTACTATCTGGTGGTGCCGATGTTGTGGACTCGGTTGGTAGCGGTGCTTCCGGTATCATCGATTCTACAACATCTGGAGCTGGTGGGTTGCTTGAATCCGCTGGAAAGGGGATTTCAAGTGTATTCGGTGGACTTGCCGACGTCGTGGATGCTATTACGCCATGGTAACGCTCGTTAATCGAATACGCAAATCAACATTTGGCAGTGAAGCTTATGCTTCACTGGCATTTGTGCCCCAGGACACGAGTGCTTGCACTCAAAAATATAATTATATAAATAAAAGAGGATAAAAATGATTAAAAACTTTAGATTTATGTCTCGAGATCTTTCCGAGACCGCAGATACTTTAATGATGAACTACTACCCTTTGGTAGGAGTCTACACAGCTATTAACACGCTATTATCAAAGAACCCATTGGTTCACAATTTCACGTTAGCTGATTTAAACACATTGGATTTGAAAGGTGGTATTCGTACTGCCCGAGATGCGTGGACCGAAGCAGAAGGTCTACACAATATGTTGACAGCTAAACAAAAGATTCTTATGACTAAGAATATAACAAAACGAGATGCATATGATGCTGCGCTTCAGACTATGTCTGGAATAAGTAGCAAATTTCAACAAGCTATTGAACGTGATCACATTTTCATGAGCAAGTTGATGAATCCATCTTCACATTTGGTGCCATTACAAGAGCTTCTTGGTGGAACAACTGTCATGGGTGGGACAGCACCTGGTGTTGGTTCAACCGGTGGAGGTATTCTCAAAAAGATACTCACACCTGGATCTCTCAATCCTGGCGGTGATGATGTTGAATACATACCATACGCAAATGCTGCAGCAGATACTGCTTTTGACACATTTCTAGCCAACTTAGAATTCATATTGAATACTACTGCTTGGATGGGTGTAGGTCAGAGCAAATCATTTGACTTTGACAAGGTGATGGATTCCGTTGCTGACTCGGTGCGTAATGCATCTGCTATGAGAATAGCATTCGCCATTCAAGGTCCTTTAGCTAGAATGCGTCCTTACATTGATTTTATCAACAATACTGAGCTTGGTGGTAAGTTAGTAAGCAACGTTTTCAGAACACAAGCTTCTGACGTTATGACTGCTTGTCAAGTTTTAGGTAACATGAAGATGTCACCTTGGGCTTGGATGATGGTAGGTGGTTTTGGACAACGTGATTACTACGGCGGAATAAGAGACGTGTTCTCATTCCCTCAACCAATTGATTCGACTGTCAAGAACCTTTCTAACTGGTTGCGTGATAAGAAAGCGGTATTTCAAGAAATGTGCGAACTAGAACGTTTAATGAGATATGAACAGGTTAGAAAAGCGTATGACGTTATCTCTGCAGTTGGTATGTGGACTTCTGAGAGCCCTTGGGCACCTTTGCCTTCTTGTGTTGCTCTTGGTGATCTTGATCCGATTTATTCAAATGGTTTCCAATTTGCTCCGCCAAAAGCATTGCCGATGGATGTTCGATCTTTACCGTACCAATTAATCCGCAATGATTGGGAGGACTTACGCTATGTGATTTCTCAGAGTGGAGGAAGTACTGCTCAACGTGATGACCGTAGCGCTCAAGACCTTTTCCAAAAGGTGAAGGGTATTGGTAGACGTGTCATTCATATTCACAACGACAACGCACCATTTATTATTGATCCAATGGATGATTTGAAAGTTATGATGGCGGGAATTCGTCCTTACACAGCAGGTGTAAAAGCATGGACTGATCCGTTTGGATTCGATGGTCCTGCAGGATATAAAATATTCACATGTCCAATTGAAGTTCAGATGGATACGTTAGCTGATTTACTCGCTGTGGACATCGGCAGGTTGCGAACTCTTGCAGCGGCTGGTGGTATGCCACATTTGTTTGATACAAATGGTAAGCCAGTAGTAAAGCAATGTTATGCTACTGAACGTACAATGCAGGCAGCTGATACATCAGCTTTTGCTCTATTAGACGGCAAGCCTAGTCACGTGGGTGTGTTCCAAACTGGTGGTTGGTCAAATAAAGATGGACCACGATATAGCAAGAATGGGACTTTGCCTGTAGTTGTTGGTCTTTATGACACTGATTTGGCACAACCAAATCTTAGCAATTCGTGGGATGATTTTGCTCTATCCGCAGTATCAAGATTAATACCTAACTTTTCTTTAAATAAACAAAAGTACTTGGGTATATTAGAATCGTTGAAAACACCATTTGTGTCTAAACGTGATCGTGTTAAAGGTGCTGAACCTGTAATCGATAATCGCCCTGCTCCAATGGATGCAGACGGTGTCGGTGACGAACCAGAATAATCATTTTATCTCCTGAGTTGGGGAGTTCATTCTCCCCACTCTTCGATAAAACAAATTAAAATTAAAGGATAAAGATATGAAAATGAAACTACGCCATATCGAAGGCGCACCTGAACAAATCCGAAAGGCTGATTCGGAGTTGGAATGGACACAAAAACAGAAGATGCTTCTAGAATTATTTCGTGCAGAAGCATATAAACCAAACTCTTTAGACCCAAAGTGGAGAGAGTTTGAAGGTGAAGAGCGTGTCAAGTACCGCAATCTGCCTGGCGCTATTCAAGTAGATACTGCCCCCAAGGTTATGAAACAGCGGTTTACAGGACCTTTCTATCCTGCCTCTCCATTTGTGCGATCTCCAGAATCAATGACTGCTGCTCAAGACTATTTGAACAATACGCTTTTACCTGAAATCAGAAGGTTGATGAGAGAAGCAAAAGATGAATACATGAGTGGTTTTCTTGAGAGGGAAGAAGATGAGTGGCAAAGAATGGCACCACAACAGGGTTCACGACTTGGTTGGGACCACGATCTCACCGGCTTCATCGATGAAGATCCAGACCACTCAATGGCGCAAATGCAAGCAGCTTCTTCAAGTGTAATATTTCTAGAGCAGTTGTATAAACGAGGATATAGGCTGCCTTTTCCAAAATATTTAGAGTTGGATTCAATGAAAAGTCTTGGTCATCCGACTTACGGGAGTGGATTCTTGGAATATCTTGGTATGATGGGCTTGTTTTCTCAAGGTCCACAAAAGGTGCTAGCGTTTACAACGACAGCTGCAAGCGGAACACCTGCTGCAAACTTTGAATATGGTCAACTGTGCAGTGTAATTGAGAGGCAACAAGCTCGTGTAACCACATCACTGGTAACGGAACTGTTAGTGGATGGGATGGTACAAGTTGGCGAGGCAACAAATGTTTACTCAAAGCAACGTCAAGCTCAAAACAGCCCAAAGCTCACCAATCTTGCATCTATCATACTCAACGCAGGTTGGCAAGAAATGTTAGCACTTGTGTTAGCTAACGGTGAATTGTGGCCTTACATGTTCAAAGCTAAACATGAAGATATTGTGAACTGGATGCTCAGTTTCTTTGAAACTGGGGTTGAAGGCGCCGATGGAAAGAAATGGGACTTGAGGCTATTCATAGCTGCGCTCAAAATATTGAGTAAAGGCTTACGTGATCTCGCAGCAAAATCAGACTGGCCAAAGTGGGCTTTAGATCACCTACAAGCTACAGAAGACCTAATTCTAGAGATGCCAATTATGGCTTCTGGTTGTACTCCAACCACTGCTACTATCTATGGAGCAGAGAAGAAGCTCAAAAAGATTCTACAATCAGGTATTGGAATCACAGCTCTCTTAGGTTCACTTATGAATCTAGGTTGCAAAATTGTGATGGGTGCTAATGTTTTAGATTCTGATCTTTCGCAGTCTAGCGTTAGAAGAAGAGTCGAACTCTGGTTGGACAATGCACTGCAGTGGAATGAACAGAGAAGGTTTCCTCTAATTCGTGTGTTCTCTGATGACAGTATCGTAGCACTGAGAAATGGTCTAACTAACTTCTCGATGGATCCTTTTGGCATAGAAAATGAAAAGGTAAGAGGTGGTGACTATCTCAAGCATCAATTGATAACTCTGCCGAACGGTTCACCATCTGTTGTCACATTGACAGGTACGACGGGAAGTAGCTTAGTTTCTGCAGAGCACGCTGGTGTTGCTAAATTCATTCAAGATGAATTTGGGTTGCCTAAATCGGGTAACTCATCAGCAGCTTTAGCAAATATAGTGTCAGTCGGTTCTTCATTACTAGCTCGAAAACGTGTCACTAGAGGAGCAAATCCTTTGAGACGATACACTTTCATGCCAGTGTACCACGCATTGCTGGCTGATCCTCAGCTTGACATGGCCTGGGCGAAATGCCTTACATCAATGGAAACAAATCCGAGTTTTACCAGGCTGTCAGACCTAGTGATCAGATTGTCCACTGGTGATTTACGTTGTTATAATTGGTTGCGTTCCCAAGTATTAACAGCTGTAAAATCATTTGATCCTAATATAAAAGCTACATCGATGCCGATGACAATGTTGTTGAATACATTGGAATCGTATAAGTTGTATCTTCCCGACTTTCCGGAATTAAACAAGTCAATTACTGACTTAGCTCTTGCGAGACGTCGTATCATACGATGGCCGACGCAATTACTTGCTCCTGGAAATGAAAAAGCATATCAAAATGCAATTGAACGCTTTGAAAGTTCGGTTTCTATGTGGAAACCAGTAAATAGAGTTGAAATTGGGTGGGAGAATTCCTTGATTACAGACAAGACGTTGCGTGAGCGAGCCGGGTCTATATTGGGAATATTTGATCCAGAATTCGACACATCAGAAGAGTATGGCTACTTTAGCGATGCTCAATTTTAAATAAAACTGTATAGATAATATTAATTTAAGGAGATATAAGATGTCAAATACTACAGCTTCAGGTTACCGATACGGTAACTACTCATTTAACTTCACTGATCTACCGTCTGACGACTACAGAGTAGGTGAAAAAGTAGACAGAACAGATGGAATTGATCCAACGCTGATTGCTCAAAAATTGATGCAAATTAGCGACCCAATTACCATAACTGTCGATGGTGTCACAATTACTTCACGTGATTTCACATGGAGTGCAAGAGACGCTGTTGGTAGTCTAAACAATGTCAGCATTCATATTCCGTGGTCAGATGTGATTACGGTTGGAACCAGTATTAAAACCTATAGAAAAGAGAACTTTGGTTATGTTGAAACAACAAAGTTAGACAAACAATTTCTTCACGGAGAAGACAAGGACTTTAGGTTTTATTATGAAGCGTCAAATCCAGCGTGGGACTGGTGTCATGATGAGTGTCAACCAAAACCAGATGGTATTGAGTTGATCACACAAGATCAAGAAACTACGCCTGCTCTTGCATTGACGTTTCCGTCGTCCACTGGTGACGGCATCGTTAAGATAAACCGGCTGGTGGGTTCTATAATTGGAACTAGTCCAAATCCAATTCAGAAAGAATTAAACGCAAATAACGGGAGCGTTGATGATTCAGTTGGAGATAATTGGCAACTTGGCACAAATGCGGCAGAATTTGAAAGATTAAACTTGAGGACAGTATACACCAACGGTGTAGCGAAAAGCCTTCGTACAACGGCAGCTCCATCAGGTCATACACCTCTTAAAAATCCTCCTCCAAATCCGAGTCCAAATCCTGGTGGCGTAAGTTCACCTGTTAACACAAGCCCTGGTAATCCTACAACTGCTGCAGGAGGTCCAGTGAGAGGTTGGGGAGTAGACGATCAGCAAGTCATTGCGAATTGGAAAGCAGAACATGCTGGCGGTATCGAAGTGCACGGCCGTACATTCACCGCTGATGAGTTTCATTCAGTATGGCGTCAATACCAAAAGATATTTACATCTGAAGTCGTTGGCAAACCTGCAATCTTTAGAACGATATCCGTTCCTGGTCATGCACGTAGTAACTCTCGTATTCACAAAGGCTACGACTTTGTACCTTCAGAACATACAAGCATCCAATTTGCACATCCAGGATTGTATTCGTTTGAAGGTGCTCATAACGGAGCAAGAATGTACTTTACACCAATGGTAGAGTTAGCGAACACTTATGCACAAGCAGTTGCTGATGGAAAGCTTGTTACCGAGAGGAAAGTCATTAACGGCGTAGAATTGTCTTTGATGAATAATCCTGCACTTTGGATGGATCCAAAAGGTACTAAATGTATTGCTATTTTACACTTAAACCCGTTGTTGATGACAGATGCTACAAGAAATGCGCTTTTCTTAGGTTTGGAAAATGCTAAGAAAAGCGTTGCATCAGAATACCATGTATTCAGCTCAGCAAAATCATACTCGATTTTGGTGACAAATGGTGTTCCAGCAGAGTTAGTGCACTTATCATCTGCTCTATCATTTCCTATTCAAACTGCCGGTGAAGACCACTATCACTGGGAATTTGCAAAGAGCAAATTTTCTAAGAATGGGAATATTTCATACGTAGAAGGTCTAGATCATTCGATATTAGATCATACGTAAACTTACTACAAGTATAAGTAGATTGACACTCTAGG
>Ga0182079_1496443_pt1 | contig 10686 bp, 10 predicted proteins | sample 071ome_14_FD_127750 | JGI IMG/M metagenome (GOLD analysis project Ga0182079, IMG submission 127750) | Metatranscriptome of coastal salt marsh microbial communities from the Groves Creek Marsh, Georgia, USA - 071410CT metaT (Metagenome... | ecosystem: Environmental > Aquatic > Marine > Intertidal... | reverse complement strand
GGGAACCCCTGCCACTAGTCGATCAGCGAAGGATAAGGCTGATAGAAGTCTATGGCTTCCTGCTTGCGCTGCTCGATGACGTTATAGCGCTGCTCGGTGCTGTTGACCAAGGTCAGGTATTGCTGAGCCGAGGTTCGACCGCGCTCATCACCGGCATCGGCCGCTTGCGTCGCTGCCTGGCGTGCGCCTTCGAAATCATCCAGCTCCAGCAGGGCACGGGCCAGGAACAGCAGGGTATCAGAGCGGTTACTCAGGCTGCCCTTGTCGATGGCCTTCTGGAATGCCTCAGCGGCCTCCTCATAGTCGTTGGAAACATAGTGGATGTAGCCCACGGTGTCCCAACCATCGCCACTATCAGACATTTCGGCGACCTGCAGGGCATGGGGCAAGGCTTCCTCGTATGCAGAACCCAGCAGATAGGCCTGGGCAGCGATTGTGAGGTTGTCCTCATTCGCTTCGATGATGTTTGACTGCAGGCCTTCCTCGACGATTTTCACGCCGGTAAGCGGAATCTCCATGCCTGCCAGAGACTGCCCCAGGTTGAGGTAGCGGTTCTCATCGTCAACATGACCGCCGATATAGGCGAGATTCAGCGACTGCACCCGTCTGGCTTCATTATCGAGACTAGCATACACCGCGTTCAGGTTGAGCCAGTCTGTGGTGTTATTGAATTTGACGATCATGGTCTTCGTCAATTCAAGCGCACTCTCGAAATCCTCCAGCACGAAGTATACGCCGTTGAGGAACTGGTAATCGTCCCTGCCCAGCTCTTCACCGGTTTGCAGCGCCAGGTTCATGTAGTCCAGCCAGAATGGCAGTGCCTCATCGAACTGTTCCAGCTGGTAATGGGCGTAGGCCATGCTCTTGTACACGATGGTGTCTTCGGTTTCAGAGAGGTTTCGCCACTCCTGGAAATTATCCAGCGAGCGCTGCCACTCCTCTTCAGCCGCGTACAGTTGTCCGAGCGAGCGTAAGGTACGAAGGCGTTGATCCAGACGCAACTCTTCGATGGTCAGGATTTCTTCGAAAGTGCGCAGCGCACCGGCGAAGTCTTCGTTGCTCAGATAATAGTTCGTGTAGAAGTTGAGCGTGCTCGATTTCTCGAAATCGTTCATGCGATCCCAGCGACGCTCACGAAGCTGATCCAACTCAGCCTTGGCGGCTTCGAAGTCTGGCTCGTCGGAATCATCCTCCGGCGCCATCAACTCCTGCACCTCACTCAACACACGCATGACCTGCTCACTCAGGGTGCCGGCGGTGCGCGCTTCGGGTGGTGCTCTCTGGTCTTCTCCGGCGTAGACAAGCTGAAGCGGCATGATTGGACTCGCAATCAAACCGATCAGAAACGCCAGCGACAGTTTGTTAATTTTTTTCATAATGCTATTCAGACCTCTGGCTAACCCTTACTCTTCCAATTGATAGCGAAACAGGTATTGAACACCGGGGACGTCTACGCCCTGGCCATCAACTACCCGAGGTTGAAACTTGAATCGTGCCGCCGCTCGGATGGAGGAACGATCGAATATGCTCTGGGGTTCTGCATCGACCACAACAATCGTGTCCTCGATAACATTGCCCATGCCGTCCACGGTGAACGACACCAGACACCATCCCTGTATACCGCGTTGTGCGGCCCGGGTGGGATACTGGGGTGCAATGGCCACCAGTGGCAGGTAATCACCGTCGGTAGCTGAGATGCCAGCCGTATTGATATCGAGCCCGGTGTCGATTTCGACGCTGGCGCGTTCAATGTTCAGTGCCGGACCGGAATCCAGGTTGATCTGGCGATCTGGCGTATCCGGCGTATCCTGCACCACTTCTTCGATCATCTCCGGCTTGTCGATCTCCTCGATCACCTCGAGTTCGATGTCCGGCATGGTGGCGTCCACGATGCGTACCACGTTGACCCGCTGGTCGAAACGCTCACCGGTAGCAATCAGCGCCTGCATGAAATAGAACAGTCCCAGCGTAATCACTACGGCCATTGCCATTGATACTGCCCATCTGACTACGATCATGTTAAGCCTCCGCAGATATTCTGACGTCTTCTATATTGGCTTCCCTTGCCGCTTCAAGGATCAGCATCACCTGCTCGTTATTCGCATTCTGGTCAGCCTGGATGATCACCGCCGAGTTGGGCGCATCCGCGAGACGCAGTTCGAAACGCGAGCGTATGAAGCGTGGATCGATCTGGTCGCCGTCGATCCAGATGTCGCCACCTGGACCTACCGCGATCAGGATCAAGTCGCCGGATGTATCACCCGCTGTGGATGCCTCCGGCTTGCTGACATCAATACCGGCTTCGGTCACGAAGACCGAAGTTACGATAAAGAAGATAAGCAGAATAAAGACCACATCAAGCATCGGCGTGAGGTCAATCTCACCGGCTTCTTCCTGGTCTCTTTGTTTCATTAAACCTGATTTCATAAATTAACCCTGAATCCGAACCTGTTTTACTGGTTGATGGGAAGGTGATCTTCCAGCAATTCCAGATCCCGATCGATATTGGCTTTCAGATAGTTGAACGCGAAGATGCCGGAAATAGCCCCCACCATGCCTGCCATGGTAGGAATCGTGGCTTTAGATACACCACCGGCCATGGATTTCGCGTCACCGCCGCCACTGAATGACATGACAAAGAACACTTCGATCATTCCGGTTACCGTCCCGATCAGACCCAGCAGTGGGCAGATCGTGACCAATACCTCAATGATCGGCATGGTGTTCTTAACATCCAGTGAAATCTTGGAAATCATCATGGTACGGATCTGGTGCGCGCTCCAGGATGACTTATCGGTGCGCGCATTCCATTCCGCCAGTGTGTTCTTGACGTTCTTTCTATGGGTGGTATTGATATACCAGACCCGCTCGAACACCAGCGACCACTTGATCAAGAGCAGACCCATGATGATAGTCAACACGGGTCCACCTCGATTCATGAAGGCCTCAATGGCGTCGAGAATGTCTAAAAGAAACAGAGGCATCTTATCTCTCCCTACTTATGCTCGACCGCCTGCGGAACGTTCCGCTTTCTGTGCAATCATGCCAGTAGCCTGCTCTTCCAGGATATGGATGATATTGTCGCTGCGGCTCTTGACCACGGTGTGCATGAAGATGGTAGGAATCGCTACCACAATACCCAGTACCGTAGTCATCAGTGCCTGGGAAATACCACCGGCCATGATGGTCGGGTCACCAGCACCGTAAACCGTGATCTGCTGGAACACCTGAATCATACCAGTCACCGTACCCAACAGACCGCCGAGAGGCGCGATGGTGGCGATCATCTTGATCAGGGTCAGCATGCTCTCCAGCGATGGCGTTTCCTTGAGGATCGCCTCGCCCAGTTTCAGTTCCAGGGTTTCAGTATCCGCAGAGGGGTTGGATTCCGCTACCAGCAGTACACGACCCAGCGGGTTGTTCTTGGCTGGCTTGTCGCTCTTCAGCTGTGAACGTACCTTGATGGAAACCAGGGTCAGCATCAGCAGACGGTAGAAGCCCAGCAGGATACCTACCACACCCACACCGATGATGATGAAACCGATTACACCGGCGTTCGCTTCAACCTGCTCCTGGGCACTGGGGAAGTTCACCAGGTTGGCCATTACCTGACCACCCACACCACCAGTCGGGTCGATACCTACACGCACCAGGCCGGAAGAAGCGGATTGCAATTCACGGGCTGAAGCCAGCACGTCGGCAGCTGGCTGACGCGGCAGCACCTGAAGATGGCCGACAGCGCCGGTATAGCTCAGGTATTCACCATCGGAAATTGCATTGAAGGCACCGATACGGGTGATGGTGCGACTTGCAGTATCACCACTCGGCAGAGCGATATCACCATTATAGGTAACAACACGGCCAGACTCGGTCACTTCCTGGTGCATGAAGTACCAGAAGCGCTCCATCTCTGAGATGTTGAGCTGCTCGATGGTGCTGCCTGCACGCTGGATGATTCTCTCCAGTTCCGCACTGCGGCCCGGATACTGGGCACTGATCAGGGAGTTCTGGAAGTTACTCAGGAAGTCACCGGCTACACCCTGCAGGGTACCGAACAACTCGTTCAGGTCGCCACGTCGATTACGCAGAACCTCGCGCTTGTCGGCGATGATGACTTCGTTGGCTTCGAACTGGTCACTCAGCTGTACCTGCAGATCTTCCTCTGCAGCAATACGCTCGTTGGTGGTATCCAGAATTTGTTGCTGTCGTGCGGCGTTCTGCTCGAACTCCTGCAGACGCTCACGGTATTGAGCAGATTCAGCCACGCGATCGTTTTCAACCGCGTCGAGCAGTTCAGACAGTGAAGTCGCCTGAGCCGAAAGCTGAGTAGAACAAATAAGGAAAAAAGAGGCTGCGGAAATTCCGCCAAGTATCTTTAGTGCTTTCATTATTGTGCTGCCTCCGGAGCTTGAACGGGCAAGAAGAGAATGTCAGGAGCATCCAGATTCTGGACTACGCGATTGGCTTGCTGTACTTCCTGGCGATAGGCACCGGCAGGCAGTTCAACCCACTGGCGGGCGCTGTTATCCCAGGCACCGGTGACCTGGCGGTCAGTGGTCTGGTACATCAGGGCTACACGACCAATTCGCACGACGTTCACGTCACGCTCTACGCCACCAATTTCGATGGTGTCGGGGTAAGTTTCGTTGGTACGACCAAAGGCGGCCTCGGTCTGGTACATCACCAGCACCTGACGGAATTTCTCCGCGATGGACACATCGGGGTTATCAATCGCGTCGCGGGCGAACTGCAGTCGTGCCTGACGCTCTTCGAGGCGGAATGGATAGTCCAGAGCCACGAACTGCTCCAGGCCACTCAGCATTTTCTCCATTAACAGGGGGATTTCGCGAGTCACTTCCTCTACTGACGCAATGGATTCGTCCAGAGTCGTAATCTGCTCTTCCTGGGCGGCAATCTGGCGTCGGTAGCCGGCATTCAATACCAGCAGCGATTCCAGGTTGTCATTAGCGCGTTTGAATTCTTCGAAAGTGGAACTTGCCTCACTAGCCAGGCGGGTAATTTCCTCCTGCACTGCTGCAGACTCCGAATATTTTTCACCGAGGACATCCATTGCCCTGTCCAGAATGCTGCTGTCGACCAGTATGTCCTGCGCCTGCGCAGTACCGAAGAGGCCGGACATCAGAATCACCAGAGCAGGCATGCTCAATCGGTTAATGCGACGGTTTTTCATGTGCCATCCTATTTTATTTAATTGAAAGCGGGTCTATTTTGCGGGGATTTTTATCAGGTTTCCCTTTATCAAGTCAGATAACAAATTAGACTCGGAAAACTTCTATTTATTCGTCCTTCCTTCCCTATCAAACTGTCTGAGGATTCCGTGAGTTTTCTACTCCCTCAATAACGACAGCTTTCCGTGAAAAAGCGCCGAACAAGGGTTACCAAACTACTCAATTTTGTAAAATTTGAGAAGCTTGGTAACCCCAGATTCGACTTGACTGTGTAGCACTTTCACCAAGTAGCGACACGGCCAAATACTCCCTGTAATTCAGCGCGTTAAGCTGAATTCGCGGCTAAGCGTATCACAACATATCGCGTAGATAGAACCTTTTGTCCGATAAATTCGGGCAGACAAAAGGTTCTTTAGAAGTGCAAGTAAAGGAAGGAAAAGAGACAGAAAAGAGTGGCTGGCAGCAGGCGCTACCAGCCGGTTATTTCACTCATTCCGGAGCCGATATCCGCGAGGCTGCGGACAGTCTTGACCCCGGCATCATTTAGGGCGGCGAACTTCTCGTCTGCCGTTCCCTTGCCACCGGAGATGATGGCGCCGGCATGACCCATGCGCTTACCCGGGGGCGCGGTGACACCCGCAATGTAGGCCACAACGGGCTTGCTTACATTGGCCTTGATGAATGCCGCGGCCTCTTCTTCTGCGGTGCCGCCGATCTCGCCAATCATGACTATGGCTTCCGTGGCCGGATCTTTCTCGAACATGCTCAGGATGTCGATGAAGTTGGAACCCGGGATCGGATCTCCCCCGATTCCCACGCAGGATGACTGGCCAAAACCATGATCAGTTGTCTGCTTCACCGCCTCATAGGTCAGGGTGCCGGAACGGGACACGATACCTACCTTGCCCGGCAGGTGGATATGCCCAGGCATGATGCCGATCTTGCATTCGCCGGGTGTGATAACGCCCGGGCAGTTTGGTCCGATGAGGCGCACACCGGCCTGGTCGCATTTTTCCTTGGCCACCAGCATGTCCAGGGTGGGAATGCCTTCGGTGATGCACACGACCAGCTTCACGCCAGCATCTACGGCCTCCAGGATTGAGTCCTTGCAGAACGGTGCGGGCACGTAAATAACGGACGCATCGGCTTCGGTCTTGTCCACGGCCTCGGCTACGGTATTGAATACCGGCAGGCCCAGATGCACCTGACCACCCTTGCCCGGCGTTATACCACCCACCATTTTCGTGCCGTACTCGATCGCCTGTTCCGTATGAAAGGTTCCCTGGGCACCGGTAAGACCCTGGCAGATAACTTTTGTGTTCTTGTCGATCAGAATGCTCATTTGCCACCTCCCGCTGCAGCAACTACTTTTTCCGCTGCATCTGACAGGGAGTCAGCCGCAATAATGTTCAGGCCGCTCTTGCTCAGCACCTCGCGACCAAGCTCGGCATTGTTGCCTTCCAGTCTAACCACCACGGGGACCTCGACACCGACTTCTTCCACCGCGCCGATCACGCCTTCGGCGATCAAGTCACAGCGCACGATGCCGCCAAAGATATTGACCAGTACCGCCTTCACGTTCTCGTCAGAAAGGATAATCTTGAAGGCTTCGCTCACCCGCTCCTTGGTTGCACCGCCTCCCACGTCGAGGAAGTTGGCAGGCGAGCCGCCGAAGAGTTGCACGATATCCATGGTACCCATGGCCAGGCCTGCGCCATTTACCATGCAGCCGATATTGCCATCCAGCGCCACGTAGTTCAGTTCCCATTGAGCGGCCTGGGCTTCCCGTTCATCGTCCTGACTCGGGTCATGCATCGCCTGCAGCTTGGGCTGGCGATACAGCGCGTTGCCATCGATATTAATCTTGCCATCCAAGCAATGTAGATTCCCCTCTTCCGTGATCACCAGCGGGTTAATCTCCAGCAGGGACAGGTCTAACTCTTCAAACAGCTTGGCCAGGCCGAGGAACAGTTTGGTGAACTGCTTGATCTGATCGCCCTCAAGACCGAGACGGAACGCCAGGTCTCTGCCCTGGTAGGGCTGCGGCCCGGTCAGTGGATCGATCGTAGCCTTGAGAATTTTTTCCGGAGTTTCAGCGGCAACTTTCTCGATTTCAACACCTCCCTCAACGGAGGCCATGAAGACGATGCGCCGGGTCGAACGGTCCACCACGGCACCGAGATACAGTTCCTGCGCGATATCTGTGCAGGATTCCACCAGAATCTTGCTCACCGGCTGACCATTGGCATCGGTCTGGTAGGTAACCAGGTTCTTGCCCAGCCACTGGCGGGCAAATGCTTCCGCTTCGGCAGCCGAGTCGACGAGTTTCACGCCACCGGCCTTGCCCCGGCCACCGGCGTGCACCTGGGCTTTCACCACCCATTTGTTACCACCTATTTCAGCGGTAGCGGCCGCTGCGGCTTCTGGTGTATCGACCGCCAGGCCTTTGGATACTGGCAGGCCATACTCGGCAAACAACTGCTTTGCCTGGTATTCGTGTAAATTCATGAATGCTCCGTTAGAGTAGAACTTTTTGTTGTTTTGATCCTGGCGCGAGACTATTTCTTGCGCCGGCGATTGCCAATGTGAATTGCATGGCCGTTCGCCGCCAGGGCCGCTTCATGCAGGGCTTCCGACAAGGTCGGATGCGAGAACATGGTGATACCCAGGTCTTCCGCACTGCCGCTGAATTCCATGGCGATGGCCGCCTGTTGCAACAGGTCGGCGGCACTGGGGCCGATGATGTGGCAACCGAGAATACGGTCAGTTTTGGCATCGGCGATCAGCTTGACCATGCCCTCGGCATCGTTGGCTGCCAGGGCTCGACCGCTGGCCACGAAGGGGAAGACGCCGACGTTGTAGTCGACGCCTTCTTCTTTTAACTGTTCTTCATTCTTGCCCACCCAGGCGATCTCGGGATGGGTGTAGATCACCGATGGCACCAGGGCGTAGTTCACCTGCGCCTTCTGGTCGGCCAGTCTTTCCGCCACCATGATGCCCTCTTCCATGCCCTTGTGGGCAAGCATGGGGCCACGAACCAGGTCGCCTACTGCATAGATGTTCGGCACACTGGTCTCACAGTAATCGTTGACCTTGATAAAACCCCGCCCGTCCTGTTCGATACCAACAGCTGGGTCCAGCAAGTCCTGTGTGTAAGGCTTCCTGCCAACCGCCACAATCAATTTGTCGAAGGTGGCTTTCTGCTCGCCGTTCTTGCCTGTGTACTCGACCGTCACGCTCTTCTTGGCACCCTTGCTGACCTTGCTGCCAGTTACCCGGGCCCCCAGTTTGATCTCGAGCCCCTGTGCGGTCAGTATCTTGCTCGCTTCCTTGGCAATCTGCCGGTCCACCATGGGAAGAAATTCATCTAGCGCTTCGAGAATCACAACCTCGGCGCCAAGACGCGACCAGACACTGCCAAGCTCGAGGCCAATCACCCCGGCTCCGATCACGCCAAGACGCTTGGGCACCGCCTGGAATTCCAGCGCACCGGTCGAATCGACGATAGTGTCCTGGTCCACCGGTGCCGGCGGAATATCGATGGGCACAGAACCTGCTGCAATGATGATGTGCCTGGCGAGCAATTCTTCCTGCTTGCCATCATGGCCGGTTACCAGAACCTTGTCCTTCGCGATGACCTTGCCGGTACCACTGATACCTTCCACCTTGTTGGCAGTAAACAGACCTGCGACGCCACCGGTCAACTGTTTGACCACCTTGTCCTTGCGCTCGATCATGGCTGGTACATCGATACCCACCTTGCTGACCTTGATGCCGTGGGTTTCAAAATCGTGTTGCGCTTCTACATATTTATGGGAAGTATCCAGCAGTGCCTTGGATGGAATACAACCAACATTAAGACAGGTGCCACCATAGACAGTCTTGTCTTCCTTATTAAGCCACTTCTCAATACAGGCCGTCTTGAAACCCAACTGGGCGGCGCGAATCGCGGCATGATAACCAGCCGGACCCGAACCAATCACTACTACATCAAATTCTTTACTCATAAGCTGTTAAGTCGCCTTTGCTGTGGAAATATCAGATTTCCAGAATGAGCCGCGTGGGATCTTCCAGCAACTCCTTGATCGTTACCAGGAACTGCACCGCTTCCTTGCCATCGATCATACGATGATCATATGACAGGGCCAGGTACATCATGGGCAGCACCTTGACCTCACCATCTACCGCCATGGGGCGATCCTGAATCTTGTGCATGCCCAATATCGCAGTCTGCGGTGGATTAAGAATAGGTGTGGAGAGGAGCGATCCGAAAACGCCACCATTGGATATGGTGAAGGTACCACCTGTCATTTCTTCGATAGCGAGCTTGCCATCTCTCGCCTTCTCGCCGAATCCACGTATTTCTTTCTCGATTTGGGCCAAACCCATGTTGTCCGCATTTCGCAGGACTGGAACCACAAGGCCGCGCGGTGAGGATACTGCAACCCCTATGTCCTGGTAGCCGTGGTAGACAATGTCGTTACCGTCGATGGATGCATTGACTGCGGGGAAGCGCTTGAGCGCCTCGATGGATGCGCGCACGAAGAATGACATGAAACCGAGGCGAACCCCGTCATGGGCCTTCTCGAATTCATCCTTATAACGATTACGGATAGTCATGACCGGCTCCATGTTGACCTCGTTAAAGGTGGTCAACATGGCTGTGGTTTGGGTCGCCTCCAGCAGGCGCTCCGCAACCTTGGCCCGCAGTCGACTCATGGGAACCCGTTCTTCGATACGCCCACTGGTACTGGCCATAAGGTTCAACTCGGCCGTGGCAGCCGGGGCCGCACTCGCCGACGGAGTTTCCAGGTGCTTGATGATATCTTCCTTGGTAATACGCCCGTCCTTCCCGGAGCCGTGCACCGAATCAATGTCCACGTTGTTCTCTTCCGCGAGTTTGCGAGCGGCCGGACTCAGCATCGCTACCTCTTTGCTCGCCGATGGCGGAGCCGATTCAGCGGCACTGGCGGCAGGTGTCACAGCGGTCGCTGCCTCGGCGGCAGGTGCTGGTGCGGGAGCCGAAGCGCCCGCTTCGATTACACCGATCGCTTCATTGCTGACAATCGTGTCACCAGAGTCCTTGAGAATTTCCTTTAATACGCCATCGTTCGGTGAAACGACTTCGATGACTACCTTGTCGGTCTCGATATCCACCAGCAGTTCATCGCGGGAAACACTCTCACCCGGTTTCTTGTACCAGGTGGCGATAGTGCCATCCGGGACTGACTCTGGTAGAGCTGGCGCCTTGATTTCAATTGTCATGACTGATCCTGATTAATTAACGCAAGTGGGCTCTTCGCCCTCTTTTTTATTGTAAGTTGCTTCTTTGCTGTCGCACTTGGCGAACTAGCTCAATGCTTCATCTATAAATTGCCGCTGCTGACTAATGTGCAGAGCAGGATAACCAGCCGCTGCCGCCGCCGATGCCTCCCTGCCGGCATACCCAAGCCAGATATTCGGGAAGTGCTCGGCTATAGTGCGCCGCATGTGGTGC
>Ga0182079_1711601_pt1 | contig 10697 bp, 7 predicted proteins | sample 071ome_14_FD_127750 | JGI IMG/M metagenome (GOLD analysis project Ga0182079, IMG submission 127750) | Metatranscriptome of coastal salt marsh microbial communities from the Groves Creek Marsh, Georgia, USA - 071410CT metaT (Metagenome... | ecosystem: Environmental > Aquatic > Marine > Intertidal... | reverse complement strand
CTTAATCCGACTAATATTGACTGCCAATTCCAAAGAATCAGAGGGTCTCACAAGTTCCTTGCCAGTCGCCACTCGTTCTTGAATACTCGCTAAATCGCTCTGCTGTTTGGTCATCAGTTGGACACTGCGATCAAAAAGAAGAGCCGTTGAAATTGTCATAATAACTACCTCACCTGCAACACAGCATCAAAAAGTTTCGAGGCAACCTGCATCACCTGAGCGGACGCCTGGTAGGCCTGCTGGAATCGGATTAAATCAGCGGCCTCTTTATCCAGGCTCACTCCCGATACTCGATCTCTTGCCTCAATAGCTTGCTGCCGCACAATACTCAGAGCGTCTCATGCAATCTCAGACTGAGTGGTCACATTTCCGACATCACCCACAAATTTGAGGTAGCCTTCCGAAATCGTCTCACCACCAGAAAGCACACTCTTCGATTCGAGATCAACAAATCGAAGGATATTGGAGTTATTTCCTTGTCCATCAAAACTTCCATTCGGACCCAGGTTGTTACCGTCGACAACAAATCGATCTCCAATCGCCGCCCGATTATCGAGCTTGATATCTATCCCCTGATAATCCAGAGATAATTCCCCTTGGTAGGTTCTGTTGGCTAACACTGTGTCAGTCACCAAATCTCGAATCTGGTAGGAGTTTTCTGAATCAAAGTAAAACTCAAGCTGTCTCGCCCGGAGCTGATCAATCACGTCAGCGTCTGAGGCTAACGCATCAGCTGCGAGAGTGCTTTGACCATCACCTGTCAGAAAAACCACCAAATCTTCGTCAATATCGCCACTTAAACGAACTTGAGTATTGAAGCCTAAAAGGTTTAGGTCAGCTGGTTGGCCACCTTCACCTAATTCAAAGACAACGGCTTCGGCTGAGGATGAGGTAAGCGCTAAAGCTACACTTCCGATGTAAGTTCTACTCCCTATACCGAGCACATTTCCAGGAAGGCCTGACGCGCCTCCAAGCACGATATTCTCACCACCTAAATCGAGATTTTGAATTTGGATATCACCCAACTGATTCTGAGACGCAAAAACTCCACTCTCATCAGTCACGGCGTTTATTGAGGATACGAGATCATCGATGCTGTTGAAGGAGGACTGGGTATTAGTTGCCAAGGAAACAACACTAACTCCGTTGAGAGTCAACCCATAACCAGAATTCAACTGGACAAGATCTGAAGGAATTTCGACGATGTTAGACGCTGCGATTTCAATATCTGTCTCAGCGGTATCCAACCAATTTTTTACTTCCAAGGCAGATAACACGCCTGAGTCACTGACAACGAGAGGACCCAGATCGATCCCATTGAGCCGAAGATCGCCTGAGTCGATCAATACTCGTCCGGCACCAGAGGCATAAGCTACGTTTCGCGAAACGAGCTTGGCTAGAAATTGATCTTGGCCCGTGACCACTTGTCCAGAAGCGACGAGTTCAGAACTGATGAAGTCTCGACTCTCAACTAAATTTACTGAGAAATCAGCCGTAAATAATTCTCCATTAATTCGCTTTTTAAGAGGATTATTCGCAGCGGTCAGGTCTTCATTACTGGAATAAGTCACGAGCGATGCGATGCGACCAGCCAATTCATCTGTGACAAAGCCCAAGTCCAAATCTTCAGAAAATTGAACCCTCAGAGTCTGAGAGTCCCCATCGTAAAAATCAGACGTTGACGCGATTACCGACGAACTTGCACCGTCACCGATATAAATATCGCCACCTGAGACACTCAGGGCGCCGACGCTGGTATCAATATACCGACTGCTAAGCAGACTAAGCTGGTCATCTGCGGTCGCTGGCTCTAGCGTGAAGTCAAGTCCCCCACCTGAAAAATTCGTCCCAACTGGTGCCTCAAAAAAAAGCGTGTTGAGCGGCAAAAGTTGGGTAATAGGCTCAGCGTTTGACGAAACCCCATAAAAAATTTCAAGATTTTTGTAACCATCTTGGCCGGAAGTGTTGAGGTAATCGCTACTATAATTAGATCCAGCGCCAAAATGAGCCGAATGCTTCACTGCCTGCGCAAGGATTTCACTGTCTGCTGCAGAACCGACCAGATGCTGTCCATCCGTAGTCATGACTTGTAAGACGTTCCCAGAGCCTTGGTTTAGGTTAAGGTCGAATTCAATCTCACCTTGACCCGCCGAAATCACTGTCAATGGATGGATAACAGAGGAATCGACATCAATCGCCCTTCCAGAACCTAAATCTCCAAAATCGACCAATCCGCTATCCGTCTTTGGAATTCCGCTGAAGGTCGCGAGAGGATCAAAAATCCCATTATTTTTTGCATTGGGCGTAACGCGAAACATTGACGCGGCTGCGATTTCGATCCCATCCGTGATTGCGAGTTTCATACCTTTCGCAGCACTGAAATCCGGAATCAGTTGGAACCGATCACCTAACGCCTCGTCTCCGGTGATTTGTATCGATATATCATCGAGTACTAGCAGCCCGTTTTGATTGGCAAATACGAAAGAGCCATCAACATCGTTTGCGTACCAGCGTTGCTGGCTATCATCATAAGCCACGCTAACGGGCCGCAGTCGATAGTTTTCAGGGTCAGTCACGGAGACATTAACCTGAAAATCAGATGCTGAAGCGTCGCGCTGAACATCAAACGTGGGCTCAATTGAAAAAAATGCCCCCCCCTGCTCACCTTTTCCGTTGAGGCCAGTCGTCTGGATGTCGTTCACTTCCGTGACCAAGACTCGAGCCAACTCATTGAGCCTGCTGTCCACCGTCACCAAGGTTTTTTCATAAAAATCAGCGTAACCGGATACCTTCCCGCTAGGTATCCCGGTCAATGTCTCGGATCCTAAACGTCCTTGGAGACGATACTCAAGACGGTCTTGATCGGTTGGCAATGGGCTTACGTAGAGCTCTGATGATTGCACTCCCTCTACAATTTTTCCTTTCGTAGTCGACTCTGAAACGGAAACAGTCACCAGGCCGCGCTTGTCAAAACTTGTCCTTATCTGGACGTACTCTGATAAATCCCTCAACAACTGATCGCGTCGATCGAGAAGTTCAGGAGGTTGCGCCTGTTCAGAGCTTTGTTTCTGTAACTGCCGATTCACCTCAGCAAGCTGCGAGGAGAGAGCGTTCGCAGAGCGCACACTAACCTCTAGGGCTGACAAAGACTGCTCACCCAAATCGCTCAGCTGTTCAGACAAACTCTGAAATCTAGTCGCCAAAGCCTCGCCTTCGCGGAGCATCGAGCCTCGCAATGCCGGAGAAGCAGGCTCTGTCGATAGGGCTTTAGCCGCTGAGAAAAACTGGTTTAATGCCGTCGTGAGACCAATCTTTTCATCTCCAAGGATATCAAGCAGCCGACTCGCATACTCGGCTGAAGCTCCCTCAGATTCCAAATCTGCCGTCGCCTGTTGTAGAGAGGACTCTAAGAACCCATCGTATTGTCTGGATACACCTTTAAAATATGCGCCAGTGCCAATGTACCCATTTCCAACTTCTACAGGTTGATTCTGTTCGATCTTCGTTGTCTGCCTGCTATAGCCGTCCGTACTCAAATTCGCGATGTTGTTAGAGACGGTTGCTAAAGCCCGCTGGTATACGTTGATACCACTCGCTCCAATCTGCAGAAGGTCAGCCATTACTCAAGACCCCCAAGACCCAATCGCGAGCGATTCAACAAAAATTGCTGCGTCATCCCTTCAGGAATTGGTAATCCATCCGATTCATTGACTAGACGGAGTGGAGATGATTTTTTAGATTCCAAAGAAAAACTTTGCTGGACCTCAGAATGATTGGATTGAGTCTGTGATTGCCGAATAAAATTCTCGACCATCTGACTGAGGCCAGTTGATCGACGCCCAGCCATCGACATCGCAAACTGCTGGTCGAGCATCTGCTCAAACGTTTTCGTGCCCGATGACTCCAGAAGACCGCCCTCGGGGACCGTCGCCCGCATCGACTTCATCATCATCTGTAAGAACATCGCCTCGAACTGACTCGCCGTTTTTTCGATCGTCTTCTCATCAGTACGATCGCGGGCTGCTCGCGCTTTTAAAGCACCCAGCCCGCTAAAGTCATACGTTGTCTTGATGTCTGCTTCAGATGTCATCAGATCACCACCAGTTCGGCCCGCAGACTCCCTGATGACTTTAATGCCTCAAGGATTGCAATCAGAGACGAGGGGGTAGCTCCGGTCTCGTTGACAGCATCGACTATATCGCGCAGATCGACTCCAGGCTGAAAGAGAAACATCTTGTTTGCCGGTTCCTCTATCGCGACGTCAGCATTTTGGAAAGCGACCGTCTCGCCTTGATCAGCAAATGGGTTCGCCTGACTCACCTCATTTGTAGCAGATACGGTAACGGTGATCGGACCGTGGGTAACAGCCGCGGCCGTGACTTTCACGTTTCTACTGATCACCACTGTTCCCGTCCGGCTGTTTACAACGATTTTTGCAGACGGTTCCCCTGGGTTAACATCCAGATTTTCCAACAGCGACAGAAAAGCGACTCTAGAATTCGGATCCGTGGGAGCACGAACAGCTACCGAAACACCGTCAATGGCGTTAGCGGTCCCCTCTCCAAAAACAGTGTTTATTTTATCGACGATCCCCTTGGAGGTTGTAAAATCTCCGTTGGAGACGTTCAGAACAATGTGGTCAGACCGGTTAAAAGGAGACGCAATCATTTTTTCAACAGTCGCACCATTTGGGATGCGACCAGCAGTAGGTACGCCTATGGTAATTTCATCACCCGCTGCATTGACTTCAACACCGGTAGAGGTCAGCGGCCCCTGCGCGAGCGCATAGACCTCTCCGTCAATTCCCCGCAAGCGCGTCATAATCAACGTCCCACCACGCAACGACGTAGCCGCACCAATAGTCGAAATATTAACGTCGATGTTTTGACCGGGCTTGGCAAATGCGGGAAGCGTGGCCGTTACCATCACGGCTGCAACATTGTCCGCAGGAATGCTACTCGCCTGAGTCCCAGCAACATCAAAATCTGAAAGAACGCCGTCCACATTCACTCCCAGACGCCCAAGTATCGATCGCAATGACTGCCCCGTGTATGGAACGGCTCCGCCGTCTCCGGTCCCGTTTAAGCCGACCACCAAGCCATAACCTATAAGCTGATTCGACCTAACACCTGCGACACTCGTCAGATCCTTGATCCGATCCGCGCAAGTAATATTCGAGATGAGTAATGTTAAGACCAGTAGAAGACCTTTCATAAAATGCTCCTAAAACGGCCAGATGCTGAGCAGAAGGTTGGTACCCCAAGGAATTCTTTGGGCGTTCGCATTCTGCCCGACCCCCTTGTAAGTAATCTGAGCTGAAGCAAGCCGCTTCGATTGGACAGTGTTATCAGGTGCAATATCCTGCGGGCGGATGATCCCTTTTACCTGAACGACTTCCGAACCAACCGAGAAATTAACAATTTTTTCTCCTCGGATTAACAGATTACCGTTGGGATAGACCTCGACAACCTGCGCGGTCATCGTTCCTTGCAATGTTGCACTTTGATCAATCACGCCAGATCCGCTGGAAGAGATCTCATTTTCTTCCTGCATATCATCAGACAAAAAAAGTCCCCCCGGGCCTGCAATATTCGCGAGCTGCAAGGGAGAGAAGACATCCGTCTTAGTCTTCCTGGAGGCTGTATTTTTAGTCGTCGTATCTGCGTCCAGCGACTCATCCAAAACGACCGTAACCATATCGCCCACTCGGTAAGCTTTTTTTTCTCCAAACCAACTATCCGAATATGAAGCATCATAGATGGATCCAGTTGGGATTGACGAACGAGCCCGCTCCACCGGCATTACTGGTGCATAATCGGGGGATGGGCCAGCTATTTTTTGGGGACCCAAGCAGCCCGAAAGACCCAGAATCGTAAACAGTAGGATTAGATTTCGCATTAGGTTACCTATAAATTCTGATTCAGGAATCGGAGCATAGAGTCAACCGAAGAAATCGCCTTTGAATTAATTTCGTAAGCGCGCTGGGTCTCGATCATATTCACCATCTCTTCAACTACATTGACGTTAGCCGCCTCTAAAAAACCTTGTGAAATTCGCCCGGCACCATCGGCGTCAGCAGCCCCCACCAATGGAGCGCCAGAAGCTGAAGTCTCGCGGTACAGATTCTTACCCATCGGTTCCAAACCTGCGTAATTGACAAATCTCGTAAGGAGGAGCTGACCAATCACTTGCTCTTCGGCAACTCCGTATGGCTGGATCGTGACCGTCCCATCCTCGCCGATGCTTATTGACTCAGCATTGGCCGGAATCGCTATCGCAGGCTGCAACTGCATCCCATTTGATGTCACAAGTTCTCTATCTACGGATAACTTGAATGATCCATCTCTGGTGTACGCGAACGTTCCGTCCGGCTGAAGAACTTGGAACATTCCTTCACCCTGGATAGCAAGATCCAAAGCGTTTTTTGTCTGGATCATTGATCCTTGAGTATGCGTCTTCTCCGTCGCAACAATTCTCACCCCTGTACCGATCATTAAACCGGTCGGCGACTGGTTGTCACCACCAGTTGATCCGCCTGCCTGGCGTATGTTTTGGTAGAGCAAATCCTCAAACACGGCTCGATCACGCTTAAACCCTGTGGTGTTGACGTTTGCCAGATTGTTTGAAATGACCGTCATGCGCATTTGTTGCGCATCAAGTCCTGTTTTAGATACCCAAAGCGATGCTTCCATCTGTTATCCCCTAAGAAATCCGCATCATGGCAGCGCCTGATGAATCGTTATCTTTCATTTCTTTAATTATTTTGGTCTGCATCTCAAATGAACGTGTGTGGTCAATGAACTTGACGAGCGTATGCACAACGTTCACGTTTGAGCCTTCAAGTGAACCGACGGAAACAGACGCAGCTTTTGGGCCATTCTCAAAATCCATTCCATCTTCAGTGTTCTCTAGTGGGAAAAATAAACCATCTTCTCGCCTAGCTAATCGTGTCTCAGACGCATCCTTAATGTTCAACCGAGCAAATTCTTGCGGCGGTTCTGCAGGATTATTGGAATCCCTCTGAAATAACGTGCCGTCTTCTCCAATTTCAAGCTTAAAAACGGTCGGATCTGGTATTTCTAGCGGTGCTCCAGATTCATCGAGTACCAAAAAACCCTCTGCAGTCCGCAGCAATCCGTTTGGATCGGCTCTGAGGTCACCACGCCGCGTCCAAGCTAATTCTCCATTCTCAGCCTGAACCCCTAGTACCGTAGAATCATTCATTGCCAAGTCTAGAGGGTTGCCAGTGAATTGACGCGTGCCTTCAGATAAATCAATCTGAGGCGACGTAGTCGCTCGTGGTAAAAATCGCGAATCAAACCCGTCACCCTCTACTCTGACGGACCGGTTGGCTATTTGGTAAGCCTTCTTAAATCCGGTCGTCGACACGTTCGCCAACTCATGAGTCAAACTCTGCCTGTCGAGCCGATACTCAGACATTGCGGTGTTGGCTGTGAAGACTAAGCGATCCATACATTTAACCCATCGTTTCTAATTAGCTTCTGATATTAATAATCGTTGAGGTCAACGTTGACGAAGTCTCAATTGCCTTAGCGTTAGCCTGGAAGTTCCGCTGAGCCGTGATTAGATCGACCAGCTCAGAGGTCAAGTCAACATTCGCCCTCTCCCTAGCTCCAGCACGGATCGTGCCAAACCCAGCACCGCCTGGCTCACCAAGTGTGGGAGCCCCGGATTCATTGGATTCCAAGAAGGTTGAATCCCCAAGCTGGCGCAACCCGTTAGGTGTCGAAAAAGTGGCAAGTACAATCTTACCCTTCAGATCTTGAGTACCGTTTGAGTAGGATGCCGTCACGAGGCCATCATCTGCGATATCGACTGATACCAAGGAACCGTTGGGCTGCCCATTTTGGCCTTGAGAGTTAACCGAGAAATCGCCAGAAAATTGAGTAGATCCTGCGTAATCGATATCGATGTTCAAAGTATTACCTGAGCCACCAATGACCACGTTATTCAGGGAGATTCCGTCAATTGGCGAGATCAAATTACCCGCCGTATCAAAGGTCAACTCACCTTTATCTAGAAACAGTGGTCGATATTCAGGATCCTGATCAAAGTCTGGATATTCATCAGGCAGCGAAGGTAATGTAGTTCCCGATTCCGTGAATTCTTCATAAACGCCATCTATTTTAGCGACCAGTATGGGATCGCCATTGGATGCACGATCGACTACTGGACTTCGATAGGTCACCGTTTGTCCGGCATTAGAATCAATGTTTTCTAAACCGTAACGAGCCGGACCAGAAATCTGTAAGAAGGCAGAGTTTCCAGTTGTCCCAGTTGTAAATGTAAAAATCTCGTTATCTTGATCGAAGGTCACGCTGACGCCCGAGATCGAGTTACCGCGAGAGTCCTCCATCGCATTAATTCGATTTTCTAGCGCCTCACGGAATCTTGGGAGACTGTAGGTCCCAACGGGAAGCTTGAAAGTTTCAGTTACGTTGTCGACCGTGACCGTGAATTGATTTGTCGAATCATCGACAAAAAATGTTTCATCCGGATTTATACCAACCTGACGACCAAAGACCTTTGCTGGTGTGGATGCGACACCGCGGACTGCAGTCGGAAGATCAACCGCGACCGCCTCTAGGTTTGCCGATTCGTCACCGGTCGGATTGAACCCAAATAATTCGGCTGCTGCGTCAGATATATTGTCGATCCTGATACCGGAACTGTCACCGGTGGTACCACTAGAAATAGTAAACCGGCCGCCTGTATCGTCTGAATCAAATTCCACCACGATCCCGAAGCGCTGTTGAGCCGACTCGACAATTTGCTCCCCGTTGGCAATTACCTCAGATGGATAACGACCCCTCGAATCAAGGGTGTAATCTGCAGAGAGATTATTTAATCCGAACAGTGTATTTGGGACGGCACTTCCGCTGAGTGACGCACTCTCTGGCACATTGGTTATTGTTAGTTGACTACGATCGTCTTGGGTAAGAAATACGAATCCTTTTGATGCTCTATTGTAGCTGACCTCAATACTAGTTCCGGTGGCCGCTTGCAGCTGCCTTTCGATCTCTGCTGACAAGGCACTTTCCGTGTAAGCTGAACCTGTGGGGATATAGACATCCACAACTTGAACAGGATCATCAGAAGATCTATCAGCCTTAAACGTCATCCTAAACTGTCGGTCCGCATTAGAAGAAAGATCAAAATAACGCTGATCACCCAATTGACGATTAATCTCCTTAGTCATCAATTCAGCAATATCAGACCCATGGACCCCAGTATTTGCGGGGTCAGCAAGGGCTGAAAGATCAATCGTAATAGAGTCAGTCTCAAGTGGCTCATTAGGATCTTCGTCGATCGTCAGGTCAAACGCGGCCGTCAGGTCAGGAGCTGCTTTCCCGATGGTCGTCAAACTCGTTGTGTCTCCCTCAGCGACAGCGACTCCCGCAATAGAAATCATATCCGACGTACTGTTGGGAATCCTCGAGGTCGTGACTGTAAAGTTAGACCCATCCGCTCGGCTGACCGTCAACGTATTAGACGCAGTAGCCGAGAGGTCGACAGAGTAGCTAGTTCCGATTGCGCCAGCGTTTAGGACCGAGGCCAGCTCGGAAACAGTCACAGTGCTGTCAAGAGTCTTGCCGTTAATAGTGAAAGCTGTTGCAGTCGTGGACAACGTTGCTGAGGAGGATGAAATATTCTCGTGCACTGCCGCGTCCCCGGATAATGAGTGATCATCACCTTGGGCTATCTTAAAGTTCTTTCCATCGGCCCTGGTGATGACAATTCTTGACGCTTTATCGACATCTCCATTTACGTCTGTAGAGGCACTGAATACGTACTCTCCACGACCCTCAACAGAGTCAAAAGTGAATGCTCCATAGGCGGACGGGGCTGTCATAGGGGTCGCTGTACCCGCCACAGCATTTGCATAACTTGTTGCGATCTTGAACGTATCATCCGAACTACGGATGATGTAGTACGTGCTCCCATCGGTCAGTGTTGTCCCGTGCGAGCTATCCCCATGTGCATTAAAAACAACCTGATCACCAGTCTGGTACCCGTGTCCCGTAGCCGTTACCACATTGCTGGTCACATCAGTAAAGACGAGAGAAGTAGCCGCGGACGCAGTATTTAATGCGGCAATGATGTCTGCTACTTCGGCATCAGCTTCTAATGCAGCAGTTGTGAATGTTCGTGAAGTGCTTTCTTCATCAGTTAGGGTGATAGATATGCGGTCATCGGCTTCAATGTCCGCCGTCTCCAAAATATCTATTGAAGCTGTGGCAGGTCTTACCGAGCTGACAACCTCTTCTGTACCATCTGGTAAAGACATAGTTAAAGTCACGATTTCTGAAAAATCTAAAGACTGAGAGGCGTTACCTCCACTAAATTGAATCCCAGTACCAGCAACCGCATCAGCGTAGGTGCGCGCGAGCCTTACAGTATCATCGATAATGCCGTCACTATCGACACTCTCAGAGTCTGAGCTAATGGCGTAATACGTTGCGCCATCAATAAGACCGTTAGCGACTGTTCCTCCGTTTGCGTTGTAGACGACTCGATCACCGGTCTCCAAGCCGTGACCTGCCGAAACTGCGAGTTCGGGGGCTGAGTCAAAGGTCATTGTCAGATTAGTAGCGACGTCGGTAATGCTAAGTGCAGTCCCGTCTTCAGCATTATCTGCGCTGGAAGCGAGGCTGAAAGTGGTATCACTCAAATAG
>Ga0182079_1600579_pt1 | contig 10799 bp, 8 predicted proteins | sample 071ome_14_FD_127750 | JGI IMG/M metagenome (GOLD analysis project Ga0182079, IMG submission 127750) | Metatranscriptome of coastal salt marsh microbial communities from the Groves Creek Marsh, Georgia, USA - 071410CT metaT (Metagenome... | ecosystem: Environmental > Aquatic > Marine > Intertidal... | reverse complement strand
GATGGACCCTATCATGGTTGAAGTCGAGCCTGAAAAGGTCGCTGCAGATGCAGTTGATCAGGTCGTTTACCTGGTGACAACTGCTGCCAAATACAACCTGCTGTATCAGCTTGTTACTCAACCGGAAGTTGAGAAAGTGATGGTTTTCAGCAATCGTCGCGATCAGGTGCGGCGGCTGGCCGATAATCTTTACCGCAATGGGATTGATTGTGGTCTGCTGTCCGGCGAGATCGCTCAGAATAAGCGAATCCGCACGCTGGAGGACTTCAAATCAGGCAAGCTCAAGGTGCTGGTCGCGACTGATGTGGCGGGCAGAGGTCTGCATATTGATGATGTCACGCATGTCATCAACTACACCTTACCGGAAGAGCCGGAGGATTACGTCCATCGCATCGGGCGTACCGGTCGGGCCGGAGCGGTGGGTACTTCAATCAGCTTTGCCTGTGAGGAAGACTCATTTCTGCTGCCGGATATTGAAGAAAAACTGGGTCAAAAGCTGGAGTGCACCCACCCGGAAGAGAGTTTGCTGGAGACGCCGCCTGCGTTCTCACGACCCTCACGATTTAAGGAAAAGAGTGCCCGACCCAGTCGGGGCGGTGGCGCTCGCCGGCGCTGAGCCGCTCTTTACTGCATCTTCTCCCGCAGCAATTGATTGACCTGGCCAGGATTGGCCTTTCCCTGGGAAAGTTTCATGGCCTGGCCCACCAGGAAGCCAAGCACCGCTTCCTTACCATCTCTGAATTGTTGCACCTGTTCAGGGTGGTTGGTGATGACCTCGTCTACCAGCGACTCGATTGCGCCACTGTCGGTGACCTGTTTCAGTCCTCGTGATTCAATGATCTGGTCGACATCGGATCCGTCTTCCAGCATGGCTTCAAAGACAGTTTTACCGATCTTGCCAGAAATGGTGTCGTCCTTGATTCTCTGGATCAGCCTCGCCAGACGCTCGGCCTGAATAGGCGATTCGGCAAGGTCCCAGTTGTTCTTGTTCAGGGCAGCCTGCAGATCTCCGGTTACCCAGTTCGCTGCCATCTTCGCATCGCCACTGCTGCGCGCCACAGTCTCAAAGTATTCGGCCATTTCGCGGGTCGCCGTCAGGACGCCAGCATCATAGTCGCTGAGGCCGTATTCGCTGACAAACCGCGCGCTTTTGGCATCGGGCAATTCCGGCAGGGTGGCCCGTATCGCCTCGATGTAGGTGTCGTCGATTTCTACTGGCAGCAGGTCCGGTTCAGGAAAGTAGCGATAGTCGTTGGCGAATTCTTTGCTGCGCATGGGTGAACTGGTATCGCGCTCGGCATCATAGCGCCTGGTCTCCTGAATCACGGTACCGCCGTCTTCCAGCACATCCTGCTGACGCTGAATTTCTGAATTAATGGCTTTTTCGACAAAGCGAAACGAGTTGATGTTTTTCAGCTCGGTGCGCGTTCCAAGTTCAGTGCTGCCCTTTGGTCTGATCGATACATTCACATCGCAACGCATGGAACCCTGAGCCATGATTGCATCGGAAATATCCAGATAGCGCACGATGGCATGCAGTTTCTTGAGGTAGGCTACAGCCTCTTTGGCATTTCTGATTTCTGGCTCCGACACAATTTCCAGCAGCGGTTCTCCCGAGCGGTTGAGATCAATACCTGACATGCCGTGGAAATCTTCATGCAGGGACTTGCCGGCATTCTCTTCGATGTGCGCGCGGGTGACGCCTATCTGCCTTTCGCTGCCGTCTTCCAGTGTGATGGTCAGTGAGCCTTTGCCGACTGTGGGGAAGTCGAGTTGGGTGACCTGATAGCCTTTGGGCAAATCCGGATAGAAATAGTTTTTCCGGTCGAATACTGACCGCTTTCCGATTTCTGCATCGATTGCCAGGCCAAATTTTACCGCCATCCGCAGTGCCTCTTTATTCAGCACAGGCAGCGTGCCCGGCATGGCCAGATCGAAAATATTGGCTTCAGTGTTCGGCTCGGCGCCAAAGATGGATGCAGTTCCTGAAAACAGTTTGGTGTTGGTGGACAGTGATACGTGCACCTCAAGTCCGATAACGGCTTCCCATTCCATATCAGTGGCCCTCCTCGAAGGCGGTTGCCCGCAAACGGTGCCAATCCGTATTCAACTGGAACTGATGCGCGACATTGAGCAGGCGTGATTCGGCGAAATCGCTGGCCACCAGGTGCATACCAACGGGCAAGCCGTTCGCCAGACCGGCGGGCACGGACATACCGGGTAATCCTGCCAAATTCACTGCGATCGTATAGATATCCTCAAGATACATGGCGACCGGATCTGTCTTGGCTCCCAGAGTGAACGCCGTATGCGGTGAAGTCGGACCGATGATGATGTCAACCTGCTGGAAAGCGGCGTTGAAATCCTGTTTGATCAGGCGTCGAATTTTCTGCGCTTTACGGTAGTAAGCATCGTAAAAGCCCGCTGACAGTGCGTAGGTGCCGACCATGATCCGGCGCTTGACCTCATCTCCGAACCCTTCGCTGCGTGATCTTTTGTACATGTCCTCAAGATCGAGCGGGTTATCACAACGATAGCCGTATCTCACGCCATCAAACCTCGACAGGTTGGCAGAAGCTTCGGCCGGCGCGACCACGTAATACGCGCTCACGGAGAGGTGGTTGTTCGGCAGGTCAATATCGATCAGTTGAGCGCCAAGCTTTTCATAGACGCCGAGCGCTTCTCGCACTGCCTGTTCAACTTCAGGGGACAGGCCTTCGGCGAAGTGTTGCCGGGGAATTCCGATGCGCAACCCCTGCAGAGAGTTGTTCAGGTCGGCCGTATAGTCTTCCACCGGCACATCAGCACAGGTGCTGTCTTTGGTGTCAAGCCCGGCCATGGCGTTGAGCATCAGAGCTGCGTCTTCGGCGCTTTTACAGATCGGGCCGGCTTGATCAAGGCTGGAGGCGAAGGCAATCATGCCCCAGCGAGAAATCCGCCCGTAACTGGGTTTTAGCCCGGTGATCCCGCAAAACGCGGCGGGTTGTCGAATCGAGCCCCCGGTGTCGGTACCGGTTGCCATTGCGCACAGGTCAGCTGCTATCGCGGCGGCAGACCCGCCGGAAGAGCCACCGGGCACCCGGTCTGTGTCCCAGGGGTTTTTGACGGGCCCGAAATAGCTGGTTTCATTGGATGATCCCATGGCGAATTCATCCATATTGGTTTTACCCAGCATGACTGCGCCCGCGTCGTTGAACCGACTCACGACGGTCGCGTCATAGGGGGCGATGAAATTGTGCAGCATCTTTGAGCCACAGCTTGTCTTGATGCCCGAGGTGCAGAAGATGTCCTTGTGAGCGAGAGGGATGCCGAGCAAAGGGGAAGTCAGTCCGTCAGCTCTCGCTGCATCTGCCTGCGCTGCCTGGGTGAGCGCTGATTCCTCGCAAACCGTGACAAAGGCATTCAGAGTGCTGTTGTACTGATTGATCCGGTCGAGATATGCCTGCGTAAGTTCGACGCTGGAGATGTCACCACGACTCAGCGCACCGGAGAGTTCTGCGACTGTTTTTTCTATCATGAGTTAACTTGGCCTGAATTTAACGGATTTCAGTGGGCGAATCTTGCTTAGAGGGCACTATTCAATGACCTTGGGGACCAGATAGAGGCCTTCCTCAACCTCCGGCGCAAGCTGCTGGAGTTCGTCGCGACGGTTGGATTCGGTCACATCGTCCTCTCGCAGTCGTTGGGTCATGTCCAGCGGGTGGGCGAGCGGCGCGACAGCATCTGTATCTACCGACTGCATTTGATCGATCAGGGCAAGAATGTCCGTGATTCGTCCGGTCACTTCGTCTTTTTCTGCGTCGCTTATGTGAAGACGCGCCAGCTGCGCGACTTTTTCTACTTCTGTTTTGTCGAATGCCATATCAGGTACTCCGGCTCGCGCCAAGATGTGTCTGTGCCGTGGAAAGCCAGATATTTCAGGGCTGCCACTTGCTCTCGCCACCCGCGGTTGCTAGAGTTCGAGCTAATTCGCGCGGACGCGAGATTATACTGGAAATTCGGCAACTTAGGTGAATTTCGGTCGATTTTGCCGATGGCGGGCTCCGGGAGATTCCATCAGCCAAACTAATCCTCTCCAGCGTTCAAAAAAAGTGCTTCGCGCACTCAATCATTAGGCTCATTTGCCGTCTAATTATGGAATAACAACCGCTGCCGGGATTGGAATCATCTTTTAAGGAAGACAGCTATTCATGTTCAAAAAAATTCGGGGAATGTTCTCCAACGATCTGTCGATCGACCTGGGGACAGCAAACACCCTTATCTACGTTCGGGATGAAGGTATTGTTCTGAACGAACCCTCTGTGGTGGCGATCAGAACCCATAACGGACAGAAAACGGTGACGGCCGTGGGTTCGGATGCCAAGCGGATGCTGGGCCGGACCCCCGGTAACATCACGGCGATCCGGCCTCTGAAAGACGGAGTGATTGCCGACTTTCAAGTGACGGAAAAAATGCTTCAGCATTTTATCAATAAAGTGCACGAAAACAGCTTTTTCCCGCCCAGTCCCAGGGTGCTGGTCTGCGTGCCGTGTAAGTCGACGCAGGTGGAGCGACGGGCAATACGGGAATCAGTGGCCAGCGCCGGCGCCAGGGATGTGCGCCTGATAGAAGAGCCGATGGCGGCCGCCATCGGGGCGGGTCTGCCGGTCGAGCAGGCCAGTGGCTCTATGGTAGTAGATATTGGCGGTGGTACGACTGAAATTGCCATCATTTCGCTTAACGGTGTGGTCTACTCAGAGTCGGTCAGAGTGGGCGGCGATCGCTTCGATGAAGCCATTACCACGCATGTCAGGCGCAACTACGGCAGCCTGATCGGCGATGCGACTGCCGAGCGGATCAAGAAAGAAATCGGCTGTGCCTATGCCGGTAATGCGGGCGAAATCCGGGAAATCGATGTCCGCGGGCGGAATCTGGCAGAAGGTGTACCGCGCAGCTTCACACTGAACAGCGATGAAATTCTTGAGGCGCTTCAGGAGCCGCTGACTGCGATTGTGCAGGCCGTTAAAAGTGCGCTTGAACAGTCTCCGCCGGAACTGGCATCAGACATCGCTGAGAGCGGTCTCGTTCTGACCGGGGGTGGTGCGCTGTTGAAAGATCTCGACAAGCTGTTGTCGGAGGAAACAGGTCTGCCGGTTATTGTGGCCGAGGATCCGCTTTCCTGTGTCGCCCGGGGCGGCGGCACCGCGATGGAGTTGATGGATGCGCACGACATGGATCTGCTGACGCTGGATTAACAGCGTGCCTCTGTCAGGGCGTTAGCTCCGGACGCGGCGGCAGCGATTCAGGAAATTGTGAGGGTAAGCTCATCGACAAAACGCTTTTCATCAAAGGTGTGGCGCTCGAATACCGGGCCTTGTCTTTCCTCTTGCTTTCTATCTGTCTCATGGTGGCAGATAGCCGGTTTTCGTATCTGGAACAGCTGCGCTTCGGTTTGGGCTACGCGGCTACGCCGGTTTACTGGGTTGCAGATATTCCTACCCGGGTTTCATTCTGGATCGATGATGTGTTCGTTTCCCGGACAGACCTGCTTGAAGAAAACGAGCGATTAAGGGAAGACCTGCTGATTGCACAGCGGGAATTGCAGCTTCTTGAATCCTTGGCCAGTGAGAACTCCCGTCTGCGCGATCTTCGGGAGGCGACTCAGGTAATCACCGGTGAGGTGCTGCCGGCTGAGATTATCAATGTGTCTCCTGACCCCTATTCGAAGAGAGTTCTGATTAACAAAGGTTCCGCTGACGGAGTATTTGTCGGTCAGGCTCTGCTCGATTCCCGCGGGCTGATGGGGCAGGTTGATGAAGTGCTGCCCTTCACCGCCTGGGTCCTGCTGATTACCGACTCTCATCACGTCACACCGGTTGAGGTGAATCGCAACGGCGAACGGGCTTTAGCTCGCGGCAGTCGCACGACGTCAACCGAGCTTGAACTTGAATTCGTCACCCAGACTCAGGATATGCAGGCGGGTGACATGCTTGTCAGTTCGGGAATGGGGCAGGTCTATCCAAAAAACTATCCGGTGGCCAGAGTAACAAGTATTTCCAAAGATCCCGGGCAGGATTTTGCGCGAGTCTTGGCAGAGCCTCTCGCTCAGCTGGCCAGCACCCGACACGTCATGCTGGTCTTTGCCAACGATGAGACCGTTATGCCTGAATTTGAACTCGAGCAGGGCTCGGCGGAGGGTCAGGGCGGGGCGGACACCGGCTCTGCTGAAAATCGGGTGTCACAGCTTAACTTGAGCCCTGCCGCTCAGTAGCCCCGTTATGCAAAAAAAAGCACATGCAGTTTGGGTTATTTTTCTGACGTTTTTTCTCGCGTATCTGCTGGCGATTGTTCCATTTCCTGAGTGGGCAATGGATTACCGACCCGAGTGGGTGCCGATGGTGCTCATGTACTGGGTGATGGCGCTGCCGTACCGGGTTGGTATTGGCACTGCCTGGGTGGCAGGGATCGTACTGGATGTGCCAGGGCTCAGTGCTCGGTTTAAATGCACTTGGCCTGGTTGTCATCGCTTACATCACCCTGAGCTTGCATCAGCGCCTGCGCATGTTCTCCTCGCTGCAGCAAGCGGGTCTGGTTTTTGCGATGGTCGGTATCAATCTGATGCTGAATCACTGGCTGTTGATATTAACCGGGCAGACGGTCGCCTCGGGCCGCTTGTTCTTAATGGCTGCACTGACCAGCGCGATTATCTGGCCTTCCGTCTTTCAGCTGCTGCGGCAGATCCGGCGGAGTTTCGACGTTCACTGACCCCACTGACGTTTGCATCTGGAAGTTGGCATGACACACAGAATAATCCTGGCATCAGCGTCTCCCCGCCGCGCTCAGCTACTGACACAGCTCGGCGTCTGCTTCGACATGCTTCCCCAGGCCATTGATGAGACGCCCCAGAGCGGAGAAAGTGCAACAGAGCTGTCGCTGCGGCTGGCGCATGAAAAAGCCCAGTCTGCCCTTGCAGATGCCGGCGATGGCGGGGCGCTGGTTCTCGGTTCAGACACCGTGGTGGATGTCGATGACACGCTGTTGGGAAAGCCGGTCAACGGCGAAGATGCGGTGAGCATGCTGCTTCAGCTTTCCGGCCGGATTCACCGGGTCTGCACTGCTGTCAGCTTGGCCTCAAGGGAGTCGTCTGCTTCTCGTCTCAGCGAAACCAAGGTGCGGTTCCGAGAGATTACCGATTCGGAAGCACATGCCTACTGGAATACCGGAGAGCCCAAGGGCAAGGCCGGTGGCTACGCCATTCAGGGCCGCGGCGCCGTGTTTGTTGAATCCATCAGCGGCAGCTACAGCGGAGTCATGGGTCTGCCTTTGTTCGAGACCGCTGCCTTGCTGGCCGAGTTTGCTGTGCTGCCCTGGCAATTACCCGCCGCCGACGGCGAAAAGGGTGATGCGCAGTCATGAGCGAAGAGATTCTTATTAATGTCACGCTGATGGAGACCAGGGTGGCCTTGCTCGAGAACGGGCTTCTGCAGGAAATCTTTATTGAGCGACACAATCGACGCGGATATGTTGGCGATATTTTTCGAGGCAGAGTCGTGCGGGTGATGCCGGGCATGGAAGCAGCCTTCGTGGATATTGGTTTGGACCGGGCCGCTTTCATCCATAACTCGGACATTGCTTTACTTGATGCGGATGGGTGCGAACAGCGGGATGAGATTTCTCCGCCCATTCAGGAGAGTCTGAAAGACGGACAGGACATTATTGTTCAGGTTGCGAAGGACGCTATCAGCAGCAAAGGCGCGAGGCTGACGACTCATCTCACTCTGCCATCTCGGAACCTGGTATTCATGCCCCGCAACAAACATCTGGGAATTTCACAGCGCTTGGAAGACGAAGAGGAGCGGGAACGTCTGTTGGAACTCCTGCAGGAAGTGCTCAGACAGGAAAACTGGAGTGGTCCCAGGGGGTTTATTGTCCGCACTGCTGCGGAGGGGATTGAGGCAGAAGAATTCGTCGAAGACGTCAGATTTTTAAAACGACTGTGGGACAAAGTCGAACAGCGCATTCAACGCAAGGACGGCGTCAAGGCGGTCTATCGAGAGGTTCCCCTGTACATGCGGACGGTCAGAGATCTGATCCGGCCGGAAGTTGAGAAGATTCGGGTTGATAATCAGGAAAAATTCGATGAGATGGTTCAGTTTCTGGAGGATTTTGTGCCGGAACTGGATGCCAGACTGGAATGCTACAGCGGTGAGCGACCAATTTTCGACTTTTACGGTATTGAAGATGAAATCGATCGGGCGCTGAGTAACAGGGTGAAGCTGAAATCCGGTGGAGATCTTGTGATTGAGCAAACTGAGGCGATGACGACGATTGATGTCAACACCGGTGCCTATCTGGGAAGTCGGAATCACGCTGAGACGATCCTGAAAACCAACCTCGAAGCCGCCACTGCCATTGCCCGTCAGTTACGGGTGCGTAATCTGGGGGGGATCATCATTCTTGATTTCATTGATATGACAGATCCTGAGCATCAGCGTCAGGTGCAGCGAACGCTCGCCAAGGCGCTCGAGAAGGACAGAGCCCGCACCTCAATTACGGGTATTTCGCAACTCGGATTGATTGAAATGACCCGTAAACGGACCAGGGAGAGTCTCGGTCAGATTCTCAACAGCGATTGTCCTGTCTGCGAAGGTCGCGGCACACAGAAATCGCCCGAAACTGTCTGCTATGAGATTTTTCGTGAAATCTTGCGAGTGGCCAGAGCCTATGAAAACGACATTTTACTGGTGACGGCGTCACAGCGTGTGGTGGATCGCTTGCTGGACGAGGAGTCTGTTACGCTCGCGAGTCTTCAGGAATTGCTTGGCAAGACGGTCAAATTTGAAGTCGAACCTATGTATACTCAGGAGCAGTTCGACGTCGTTCTGACCTAGCGGTCCGGCCTGTGCCCGACGACTGGAATTTAAGCCCCTGTTCAGTGTACGGGAGATATAACGCTCAGGCTGCAACAACCTCTGCTGATCGGTGTCGTCGTACCAGTCCAGCTTCGCCGCGTGCCTACCAATCATGATCACTGCGTTAATCAAGAAACTCTACGAGCAACTCTTGCTGCTGTTGATCGTTGCGCTGATTGCTCTAGCGGCTTACGTGTCGCTCGGGCGTCAGTTCATGCCTGCAATTTCAAGTTATACCGCTTTTCTGGAGGAGCAGATAGCCCAGAGAACCGGGCTACCCGTGGCCATTGGCTCGGTGGCTGGGGAATTTTCGGGTTTTAATCCCGTCCTCTTACTCTCGGATCTGCAGCTGGCGATTGACGACAGCGCTGAATCGCCAGCGCTTGAGTTTTCTGAGGCAAGAATTGCGCTCGATATGGGCAGATCAATCTGGCAGAGGCGATGGGTGCTCGATGAGTTTGTGATCCGCAACCTCCGGATTGACCTAACCCAGAGCGCTGACGGGTCATGGCAGCTGTCAGGCGTTGCGACTCCGGGCAGCAATGATCCGGTCGATCTGAACGCCCTCTATCAGACATTCCTGTCTTTCAATCAGCTCGAGCTGCAAGGTGTCGCTATCAATGTTCATCCTCGCAATGGTGACAGTTTCGGTTTTGTTCAGGGTACAGCTTCCGTCCGCAATCAGGGACAAAATCACTACCTGCACGTTAACGCCAGCCTTGAGGGAAACCCTGAGCCACTGACCGTTTCATTCGAAGTGCAGGGTAGCGCCCTGGATCAGGCGAGCGGCATGCTGCATGTTCTGGTCCCTCAAGCCGATTATTCCCGGGTGTTCGCCGGTCAGGAGCTGGGCGCTCTGGCCATTCTCGGACTGGAGGGCAGCGGGCAGGCGTGGATAGGAATCGAAGCAGGGCAGCTGAGCGATGCGACGGCCGAATTCGACATCCCCAGTCTGACCGTTGGCGGGCAAGGAGCAGAGCAGGACCGTCAACCGGAATCTGAACAGCTGGGTCTGACGGACCTGAAAGGCCTGGCGAGGTTAAGTCGCCGCAGCGGGGAGAGTGCCTGGGAGCTGGCGCTGGCAAATATGTCGATGACCTATCGTACTGACTCCTGGCAGTCTTTTAACGCACGGCTTCTGTTCGCGCCGGATCAGCTTCTGACAATCGCTGCTGATCATCTGGATTTGGGTTTGCTGGCACGCCTGGCAGGTGACAGCGGGATTTTGCCGGATGCGACGGAAGCGGACCTGAAGGGTTTCAATCCGGATGGTTCCCTTCAGAACGTTAATCTGAGTCTGCCGATTTCAGAGACGGAGAGTCGACCGCTTACACTGAGAACCAATATTGCAGACCTGCAGCTGGAGTCAGTCAGAAATTCGCCCAATCTCTGGGGAATGGACGGCTTCGTTGAGCTCGAGTTTGACCGCTCTGCCCAACAGCTGACCGGTGTTGCTGAAGTGAACTCAACCGACTTCAGTATGAATATTCCGTCCACATTCACCAGAGTGTGGGACTACTCCCGGGTGAACGGTCGCCTGCACATTGACGTGTCAATGGCGAATGGTCAGGTCGTGAAGCTTGCCAGCGACAGAATCGTTGCTGAGTCAGATGCTCTCGACGGCAGTGTCAGATTCACCTCGATTACTGAACGCTTCGCCGATGGCAGTCGTGATGCGAGGCTTGATCTTATGGTGGGGGCAGATCGCATTGAGGGCTCCCAGAAATCGCTCTACCTGCCTGATGGTCCGAACATCAGCGACAATCTCCGCAACACCATGGAATTCCTGGAACGGGCCCTGATTGATGGCCAGGTATACAACAGCGGGATTCTCTACCGGGGATCAACTGTCAGCGGATCCGATGCGATGAGTAAAACCTTTCAGAGTTTCTGGCAGCTCAGTGACTG
>Ga0182079_1310127_pt1 | contig 10847 bp, 10 predicted proteins | sample 071ome_14_FD_127750 | JGI IMG/M metagenome (GOLD analysis project Ga0182079, IMG submission 127750) | Metatranscriptome of coastal salt marsh microbial communities from the Groves Creek Marsh, Georgia, USA - 071410CT metaT (Metagenome... | ecosystem: Environmental > Aquatic > Marine > Intertidal... | reverse complement strand
TGCTGGTTGGCGCGGTGCTTGCCGATCTTCAATCTGATGGATTAAGCGCTGTTTACAGTTTTTTTGATGCAGAGCAGAGTGATCGTTCGCTTGGCACTTTTATGGTGACCGACATGATGGACATCGCCAAGGATTTGTCGCTGGCATGGCTTTATCTTGGCTATTATGTCGCCGAAAGTCGCAAGATGGCCTATAAGGCGCGTTTTGGCCCTGCCGAAATTTTCAAAGAGGGTTTTTGGCAACCCGCCGATGGCGCCCTCACCTCGTCGGCCTAACCCGCGGCTTGGGTCATTAGGAGATTATCGTGGATACGTCTTTTGAACAATTACGCGAGGTCGATCAACCCACAATTCGCGCTAAAATCAGATCAGGTTCCTATTGCGATCACACATCCGGCCTCGCAAATGGCTTTTTGCAGGCCAATCTTGTGATTCTTGATCAATCCTATGCGCTGGATTTCATGCGGTTTTGCCAACGCAACCCAAAACCGTGCCCGCTTGTTGGCGTTACGGATACCGGATCACCGTTTATGCGAACGCTTGGTGCCGATATTGATATCCGCTCGGACGTGCCATCCTACCATATTTATCGGCACGGCGTGCTTGATGACACAGTTAGTGATATTACCGCGCTTTGGGACGATCAGATGGTCGGATTTGCGCTTGGCTGCTCATTTACCTTTGAGCATGCGCTGATCCGCGCTGGTATCAAGGTTTGGCATATCGACAATGATCGCACCGTGCCAATGTTCAAAACTAACATCAAAACGATTGAAGCTGGCCCCTTTTCAGGTCCAATGGTCGTGAGCATGCGCGCAATCCCACAAGACAAGCTGGATATGGTGCGCGCGATATCTGCAACGTTTCCGATGGCGCATGGTGCGCCGGTTCATTGGGGTGGCCCAGCAGCGATTGGCATTGACGATCTTAATGCCCCTGATTGGGGCCATGCTGCGCCGGTTGAGGATGGTGAGATTGCGGTTTTCTGGGCGTGTGGTGTGACCCCGCAAGCAGCCATTCTTAACGCTAAACCACCAATATCAATCACCCACAAACCGGGTCAGATGTTGATTACCGACATCGATGAAGATGCTGAAATCCCCATCGTTAATGGGGCGCGGTAAGACAAGGGCTTTACCGCGGAACAGGATATTTCCGGCCCGTTTCTTGGTGAATTTTGCCCAAATAAAATTGATCCAGCCAAATCACGTCACCCGAGCACGTCACCCGAACACGCCGCCCGAACACGCTAAAACGATGCTAGGTGAATTTTGCCGGACGCGGAAAGCCGTTTGGCGGCAATTTTCCAGCACCACCACGGCGCGCCAGCCAAGTCGATAGGTCGGTTTCGGTGCGCACACGCCCGCCGCCTGCCAACCAAGACAGCCCCTTTGCCCGATCAAAAACCGTGATATCGGCAAGGCCACCATCCTTAAATCTCTGTAAAATAACGCCTTTTCCGCGTCCCATTTCAGGAACCTCATCAAGGCCGAAAATAATCAATTTCCGGTTAACGCCAACCGATGCAACCGTATCGCCCGCGACAATCGCACATGCGACAGCCCTTGCAGTTCCCGAAAGATTGAGAACCTGTTTGCCATTGCGCGTTTGCGCCAAGGCGCCCTGCATATCGACCACAAGCCCATGACCGGTGCTGGCCGCAACCAGCATTTTCCCGTCACCGGCACGCAATAATTTAACAATATCGCAATCGGCAGGCAGATCAACCATTAGGCTAACCGGCTCGCCAAAGCCGCGTCCACGCGGTAATTTATCGCCTGACAGCGTGTAGAAACGGCCATTATCAGCAAATAGCAGGATTTTGTCAGTCGTTTCGGCATGCAGCACATGACCTGCTGAATCGCCTTCCTTATATTTGAAATCACTATCCAGATCCTGATGGCCGCGCATCGCCCTGATCCAGCCATTGGCCGAACAAATCTCTGTAATCGGTTCGCGTTCAACCAGAATTTCAGTTGGGTCAAAATCAATTTTCGGTGCGTCTGCAAGGATAGTTTTACGCTTATCTTGTTTAATAAACGTGGCTTTCATATCCTTAATTTGTGCGGAAATAAAGGACCATTGCTTCTCCTCATCGCCAAGCAGTTCGTTCAACTCTGCCTGCTCAGCTGCCAGCTTATCACGCTCAGATCGCAGCGCCATTTCCTCAAGCCGGCGAAGCGAGCGCAGACGCATATCCAACACTGCATTCGCCTGATTTTCGGTCAGCCCAAAGCGGCGCATCAATTCGTCACGCGGATGATCTGCCTCACGGATGATGGCAATCACCTCGTCAATATTCAAAAAGACAATGAGATAACCATCAAGCACTTCAAGACGGCTGGCGATTTTGGCAAGCCGGTGGTGCGAGCGGCGTTGCAGCACAACCCGGCGGTGCGCCAGCCAAGCGTTTAATGCCATCCGCAAATCCATCACAATTGGACGGCCATTGGCATCGAGAACGTTCAAATTCAGCGGCACCCGTACTTCCAGATCGGAAAGTTTAAACAGACTTTCCATAACCACTTCAGCCTCAAGCCGTCGCGATTTTGGCTCAAGCACGATACGAATATCCTCGGCCGACTCATCACGAATATCGGCCAGCACGGGGAGGCGCTTTGCTTGCAGCATTTCGGCAAGCCGCTCAATCAATCGTGATTTCTGCACCTGATACGGGATTTCGGTCACGACAATTTGCCATGCCCCCCCCTTTTCAGTCTCAACCTCCCATTTAGCCCGAACCCGAAAACCGCCTCGCCCCGTTGAATAGGCTTCTTTGATTGATGCCTCAGGCTCGATCAACAGCCCGCCGGTCGGAAAATCAGGCCCTTTGACATAATTCATCAAGGTTTCAATCGAGGCATTGGGGTGTTTGATCAGATGCAAAGAGGCATCGGCAAGTTCGATGATATTATGTGGCGGAATTGATGTTGCCATGCCAACGGCAATGCCTTGCGCACCATTCGCCAGCAAATTTGGAATGCCAGCCGGCAACAAACATGGCTCTTCAGCTTCACCATCATAAGTGGGCCGGAAATCGACCGCATCTTCGTCAATGCCATCAAGCAACAGACGCGCCACTTCGGTCATCCGCGCCTCGGTATACCGCATCGCCGCCGCGTTATCGCCGTCAATATTGCCAAAATTCCCCTGCCCTTCGACAAGGCAATAGCGCATTGCAAATTCCTGTGCCAAGCGCACCATTGCGTCATAAATCGCCGCATCACCATGCGGGTGGAATTTACCCATCACGTCGCCGACAACACGCGCCGATTTCTTAAATCCCTGACCCGGATCCAGCTTTAGCTGGCGCATCGCAAACAACAGCCGGCGGTGAACCGGCTTTAACCCGTCACGCACATCGGGAAGCGAGCGCGACGTGATGGTTGATAACGCATAGGCAAGATAGCGTTCTGACAAGGCATCAGAAAAAGCGGTTGGTTCAATACGCCCACCAATGGGAATTTCAACATCATCACGCATAAATTGGCCTCATCACTTCATTACCTGCCGTTATAACGACTATCAACCATATCGGCTAGACGTTTACGTTGCGCTGGCAAGTCTAAATTATGCGCAGCAAAAACCCGTTTGGATAAAAAATGGCCAGTCAGATCCAGTCCGGCAATCCAGTCATGCTTGCCGCAGTCAACGCCGCCAAGAAATGCTGGCAGCATCAGCATCCGGCTAGCAAAGCTGCCAGCCTGATAGCGTGCCACCGCACCGCCTGATTTTGGGCTTACATAGGCTAAATCATTCGTTTGGCCGCTAGCGACACATCGGGCCAGATCAAGCCGGTAACCAACCGCCGCTAGCAGCCCCAATTCCCAGCGCACATAGCCTTCAATCCAGCCGGCGTTTTCATCATCCAGAACAATCAGCTCAAGCAGCGCCGCACTTCCCTCATAGAGGCCCGGCTGTGCCTCGCGCTCGGGCAAGGCGCCATCAAGCAATGCGCACATTGAGGCAACACCAGATAGGCGTAGGGGCGAATCCAGTAATAACGCTGGTATTGATTGGATCAATTCAACCTGCATCTGGCCAAGCTGTTCGCTGAGCCGCGCCCGCCAGCTGATCCGCACCCGGTTTCCTGGCTGCATAACGCCGCGCATCTTTGCTGACGTGCCGCCGCGAACCAGACCGGCATGACGGCCATAATCAGCCGTCAAAACTGATAAAATTGCGCTGCCTTCGCCATGGGGGCGAACCGAAAGAATGATCGCCTCAGCCTGCCAATCAGGCATTATAATCTAGATCCCACAAATTATAGCGCGCCGAGTCATCCATCCAGTCTTTGCGGTACTTAACATGCGAAAACAGATGCACCCGTCGTTCTAATGCCAGTTCCAGCTCTTTACGCGCGGCGGTACCAATGCGGCGCATGGTCTGCCCGCCCTTGCCAAGGATGATGCCGCGATGCCCCTCACGGGCGACATAGATCGACAGATGAACCTCGACACTGCCATCGTCGCGATCTTCCCAGCTTTCAGTTTCCACGGTCAATTGATAGGGCAGTTCTTGATGAAGGTTCAAAAACAGCTTTTCGCGCAGCGTTTCAGCCGCCAGCAATCGCAGCGGCATATCCGATAAATCGTCAGGATCAAACAGGAATGGACTTCTTGGCATTTTGCTGGCCAGCCATGATTTCAAATCATTAACGCCATTTCCGGTTTCGGCCGAAACCATGAAAATTCGCTCAAACTCATAGATTTTTGACATCTCGTCAGCGCGTTCCAATAAACGCTCCTGCGGTGCCAGATCAATCTTGTTCAAAACCAGCGAAGCCCGCCGCCCCGATGCGGCCAGTTTGTTCAGAATATTGCTTGTATCATCGTCAATCAAACGTCGCGCACAATCATGCAAAAGCAATAGAACATCGCCATCCTCAGCGCCTTGCCAAGCCGCCTGCACCATCGCCCGATCCAACCGGCGCTTGGGGGTGAAAATACCGGGGGTATCCACAAAAACCATTTGCACATTTTTATGCATCGCAATGCCCCGAATGCGGCTTCGCGTGGTCTGCACTTTGGGTGTTACGATTGACACTTTATGGCCAACCATGACGTTCATCAATGTTGATTTTCCAGCGTTCGGTGCGCCAATCAACGCGACAAAACCGGCCTTTGTATCGATAGGTGACAAACCTGTTGTTACCGGGGTTTCGGTATCGTCGTTGTGATCACTCATAAAGCTGAAGTCCTTTCTTGCAGCTTTTTCAGCAAGGCTGCTGCTGCGGTTTGTTCGGCGATTTTGCGGCTGCCGGCGGTGGCAATGACTGCGTCATACCCCTTTATTTTAACCTCATAGGTCATTTTTGGCGCGTGATCAGGGCCAGATTTCGCCACTTGCCGATAGACGGGCAAGCCAAGGCCGTGTTGCAGGCTCCATTCCTGTAAACTGGATTTGGCGTCTTTTTCATTGCGCGCATCAGCGGCAGTGTTTAGCGGCCAATGCCTGTTCAAAAAGGCGCGTGCCGGCAACAACCCCGCATCAAGATAGATTGCCGCCATTAAACTTTCGACAACATCTGCCAGCACTCCGTCATTCTGCGCAATATCAAACCCGTTTTGAGATTTGATATAATCGGCAAGATGCAAGGTTTTGGCTATTTCTGCCAAGGTCGACATGCGCGCCTCACCATGTAGCCGCAATGACAATGCACCCTCATCATCGTCAGGAAACGCGGCAAAAAAATGATCCGCTAACAACAGCCCCAAAACGCGGTCACCCAGAAATTCCAACCGCTCATAGCTTTGTGAAGATTCGGTACAGCTTGAATGGCTCAACGCTTCGTGCAGAATTTTTCGGTCAGTAAACTGATGGCCGATGGCCTGTTCAAGCTTTTCCAGCGGGTCCGCACTCATTAAATAATGCCATCTCCAATGCGGCCATAACGGATTGCGAATGGCCATTTCCAGAATTCCCAGATCCGCGCATTGCCATTATGGCTGAAAAACAGACGGTCTGCCCGGCCCACCAGATTTGTTTCTGGCACCATACCAACTGCGGTCGTGCGGCTATCGCGTGAATTATCCCGATTATCACCCATCATGAAATAATGTCGTTCAGGAACCTCAAAAACCGGCGTATTGTCATAATAGTCTTCGTCCGAACGCTCTTGGATCAAGTGGCGCGATCCGTTCGGCAGGGTTTCCTCATAAACCTTGAAATTCATCACCGCAAAGCCGTTACCAGCTGTCGCCTGCCCTAAATATGTCCGCTTAACGGCAACATCATTGATATGCAGAACCCCATCACGAACCTGAATCCGGTCGCCGGGCAAGCCAACAATCCGCTTGATAAAAGCAACATCGGGATCGGTTGGCTGGCGGAACACAGCAACGTCACCGCGCTCTGGCGCATCCTCGAAAACACGCCCGTCAAACGGTGCGATACCAAACGGAAACGAGTAGCGCGAATATCCATATGAAAATTTTGAGACAAACAGGTAATCGCCCACAAGCAATGTTGGCACCATCGACCCTGACGGAATATTAAATGGCTCAAAAAGAAACGACCGAAACCCTAGCGCTATGAGACCAGCAAAAAATACGGTTTTGATAAGCTCAAATTTGCTTTCCTGGCGTTTTTTACTCATTTGATTTGATCCATTCAGCCGGTACGGCGCTAATCACGATAAATGCCAAGGCATAGGGTGGCTCGTCGCTAAGTGACACGGCCAGATTGGCGTTATACCCATCCGGCGTCATTGTCTCAAGCGCCGTTTTACAGCGTCCGGTCAAATTCACGATCGGCGCACCTGACGATGCGGATAGAGTTTCCGCCTCACGCCAGCCACATCCCGCCACCCCAGACGCGCTCAACGCCTTATAAACCGCTTCTTTCACGGCAAAGCGTTTGGCCAGATAACCGGCCGGATTACCGGTCTTTTCAGCGGCGTTTATCTCGGCATCGGTAAATACCCGTTTTACAAATTTATCGGGATACCGGTTCATTGCCGCCTGAATTCGGCGACTATCGACAAGATCAGTGCCAATGCCAAGGATCATGTAATCATCTGCTTTTGCGCGTCTGCCCGCGCCGCATCCATCAGGTGGCGCATTTTGGCAATCGCGGCCTCAAGACCGCAAAAAACGCTCTCACCGATTAGAAAATGACCAATATTAAGTTCTTCCATTTCCGCAATCGCCGCTATTGCGCCAACCGTATCAAATCCAAGCCCGTGTCCGGCATGCGTTTCAATACCGAGGCTTGCGCTATGCCGTGCCGCCTGCTTGATCCGCATTAACTCGCCGGGGCGACCTTGGGCATCATGACAATAACGCCCGGTATGAAGCTCGACAATATCAGCACCAATCGCCTTGGCCGCATCAATATCAGCTGGATTGGCCTCAATAAATAACGACAAACGAATACCAGCTTGCTTTAGCGGGCCAAGCATGTCAGCTAGCCTATCTTCATGCCCAACAACGGCAAGCCCGCCCTCTGTTGTTACCTCTTCGCGTCTTTCTGGCACTATGCAGGCAGCATTCGGCTTGGTTTTGAGGGCGATCGCAACCATCTCGGCAGTTGCCGCCATTTCAAAATTCAGCGGCGCGTCAATGGCCTGCCGGATCGCGGCAATATCATCATCACGAATATGCCGCCGATCTTCGCGAAGATGCGCTGTGATGCCGTCGGCCCCGGCCTTGATTGCCAGTAACGCTGCGGCGACTGGATCTGGATGCACACCGCCACGCGCATTCCGCAAGGTTGCGACATGGTCGATATTCACGCCAAGGCGTAATGGTTTAAATTGATGTTGCAAAACACCCTCGTCATTCACCGTTAAATGCCTCATTCCCGCTAACGGGCAGCCTTGTCTTTTCTCGTCAACGCGGCTCGTGCTGCGGCTTTTTCCAGCCGTCTTGCACGATGCAGCCGCCAGCCCTTTACCGCCCATAGGGTTATCAAAAAGGAAACAACCCCGGCGACCGCGCCAAGCACCGTACCACCAATTAGTAGCGGCATGAAAACCTGTTCTAGGTCACGCGACATTTCAGCCCAGCTCATTGTTCCAGAAAATGACACGAACTGCCACGCACTGTTCATAATACCAATCACCTCGTCAATTGATAAAACATGAAGACCAGCGCCATAACCAAGGCTGTGGATGATAGCAAGACCGACCTTGTAATCGGCCAGCCAAATGAAAATAAATGTCCATGGATTGCCAAAAAAAGTACCAATCGCAGAGGCCAGAACATTGCCCCGAAACAGCATCGCCAACGCCGCTGCAAGGATAAAATGAAGTCCAAGGAACGGCGTAAATGACGCTGCAACGCCTGCGGCAAAGCCACTTGCGATAAACGCCGGCGACCCGGGCAGCCGAATAATTCGTTGAAAAAGGTATGAAAACAGGCGGCGAAAACCGCGTTCCGGCCATATAAATGCGCGCAACTGGCGAAGCATACTCAAGGGTTTACGGCGGCGAAACATTCTAACTATCCACTATAACAACAAGCCCAAGCCTAGACATTGCTTGTACGCTCGACACGTTCCACGAAATTGTTTGCCTGAAGTGCGGCAATGACGCTGCGCATGTGTTCAACATCCTTCACCTCAAGGTCAAGCTGAAAACTAAAAAAATCTGCATTTCGATCAGTCAGGTGAATATTCGAGATATTGCCGCCTTGCTGACCGATAATCGTGGCCACGGCAGCCAGTGCGCCCGGCTCGTTTGACAGCACCGTATTCAACCGCCCCATGACACGCTTTGGCCCTTCATGTTCCCAACCGACATCCATCCATAATTCAGGCATATCACTGAAATCAACGAGGGTGCCGCAATCGGCGCGATGCACCGTCACCCCTTTTCCAGTGGTAAAAATCCCAACAATATCCTCGCCCGGCAGCGGGTGACAACAACGCGCCATGGTTATGGCAATTCCCGAATTACCACCTTGTATCTTTAACATTGGTGTGCCTGATTTAGCCCGGTCACGATTGGTTTCGCCAGTTGGCCGAACCCGCTTTTTGCTTTTTGCAAGATCGGGGAACATTTTTTCGATTACCAGTTCGGGCTGCATACGCCCCTCGCCAACCAGCGCGAATAAATCTTCAGGCTTCTGCACGCCAAAAATCTCTGGAATCTTGTCCAAGGCCCGTTTTTTTAGCGGTTTATTCACCTCGACGAATGCTTTTTGTAAAATTGATTTTCCAACCCGGCTGAACTCAACCGCGCGTTCAGCCCGCACCGCACGCCGGATTCCCGACTTAGCCCGGCCGGTTTTGACAAAATTTTCCCATTCCGCAAGCGGGTGTGCCGTGGCTTTCGTAATGATGTCGATCTGATCACCATTTTCCAGTTCAGTCGCCAGTTGGCGGTTTTTCCCGTTAATGCGGACACCGCAGCATTTCTGCCCGACTTTGGAATGAACCGCATAAGCGAAATCGACCGCCGTCGCGCCTTTGGGCAAGGCAATAAGGTCACCACGCGGGGTAAAGCAAAAAACCTGATCGTGATACAAATCCATTTTCGTATGTTCAAGGAATTCTTCGGCACCCGCTTCTTCATCTAGAATACCAACTAATTCTTGTATCCATCCAAATTTACGGACATTTTTATCAGATGCGGGATCTTTATAATTCCAATGCGCCGCCACACCATACTCGGCGATCTTATGCATTTCAGGGGTACGCACCTGAATTTCGATTTTGTGATTCTCTGGCCCAATAACGCCTGTATGAAGCGATTGATAGCCATTGCGTTTTGGCGTTGAGATATAGTCCTTAAACCGCCCCATGACATTGGGATAGGCCGCGTGAATACTGCCAAGCGCACGATAGCAATCTTCCGTACTCGGCACCAAAACCCGAAAGGCCATAATGTCCGAAAGCTGATCCATCGTGACCTTTTTGCGCTGCATTTTGCGCCAGATCGAATAGGCCGATTTTAACCGACCACTGACGCTGCATTCAACGCCGCCGCGTTCGACAACATCTTGTAATTCGACGCTAATCATCGGAATTACGATTTCCGATTCCTGCACCATATAATCAAGTCGCGCCGTGATGGTTTCCGCCATTTCTTCATGTAATACACCGAACGCGGCGTTTTCCAGTGATTGCTGGAGGTTCGTGACGCCAATCCGTTCTGCCAGCGGCGCATAGATTTCCAAAGTCTCACGGGCGATACGCGCGCGTTTTTCCGATTTTGGGATATGCCAGATGGTCGCCATATTATGCGTGCGGTCAGCCAGTTTGACCAGCAGCACCCGAACATCCTCACTCATTGCCAGCAATAGTTTTCGGAAATTCTCGGCCTGCATATTATTTTGTCCGGTTTGCAGGCCAATCCGGCTTAGTTTTGTCACCCCATCAACCAGCTGGGCAACACTCGGACCAAACGCATCGCCAAGCGTGTCGAGCGTCACATCACAATCTTCAACAGTATCATGCAACAACGCGGTAATGACCGTATCAAGGTCAAGGCGCATATCCACCAGAATATTCGCAACCGCAATAGGATGGGTGTAATAAGGCTCACCAGACGCGCGAATTTGGCCGTCATGCGCCTCCATACCAAAGACAAAGGCGCGATGCAGCTTTTCGCCGTCAACCGACGGATCATAAGCTTTTATCTTTTTATAAAGATCGTCCGCTGCTTCAATCATGTTGCTGCCAAGCCGATTAGCCATTTCCAGCCGGCAGATCCCTCCAAAAGGATATCGTGTCGCACTGGCCCTCGGCTTAATCTTCACCCTGCATTTCAGACAGGTCAACATCTTCAAAGCCGGATGGCTCTAATTCTTCAGCACTGGCAATCTGCATGCCGCTGTTTTCGCCATCATCATCGCTGTAATCACCAATCATTTCCGACAAATCAACTTCGGCCGCGATCGCCGC
>Ga0182079_1363007_pt1 | contig 11222 bp, 8 predicted proteins | sample 071ome_14_FD_127750 | JGI IMG/M metagenome (GOLD analysis project Ga0182079, IMG submission 127750) | Metatranscriptome of coastal salt marsh microbial communities from the Groves Creek Marsh, Georgia, USA - 071410CT metaT (Metagenome... | ecosystem: Environmental > Aquatic > Marine > Intertidal... | reverse complement strand
GCACGCAATAATTGCGCATAAAAAACCCTTGACGGTTTGCCAAGGGTTTGTATAATAAATTGTAAAATTCTAATGCTGTAATTCTTCTTCTCCCTTTTTAAGCGGAATGTGTTGAGGCACATAATCTTCATCATGTCCGGGCTTAGAGTAGTCATAGGCCCAACGATGCACGTGAGGAATCTCACCCTCCCAATTGCCATGAAAATGCTCAATGGGTGCTGTCCATTCTAGCGTGTTAGAACGCCAAGGATTTTGTACGGTGGGCTTACCATAGAACATGCTATGAATAAAATTGTATAAGAAAACAATTTGTGCTGCACCAGCAATTAGAGCAAATACAGTAATCAATACGTTGATATCAGCTAGATCATCAAAATAAGGGAATGCGGTGTTTGTATAATAACGTCTGGGCAGTCCTGCCATACCAATAAAGTGCATGGGGAAGAAGACTCCATAGGCACAAACCGCCGTAACCCAAAAGTGTACATAACCCAAATTTTTATTAAGCATACGACCAAACATTTTAGGGAACCAATGATAGACGCCTGCAAAAAGCCCGTATAGAGCAGAAATTCCCATCACCAAGTGGAAGTGCGCCACTACAAAATAAGTATCGTGCACGTTGATGTCTAAGGTACTATCTCCCAAAATAATTCCGGTTAAACCACCTGTTATGAAAGTAGAAACCAATCCAATTGAAAACAACATAGCCGGATTCAGTTGCAGGTTTCCTTTCCAAAGGGTGGTGATATAGTTAAATGCTTTTACCGCTGAAGGGATAGCAATCAGCAAAGTGGTGAAGGTAAACACAGATCCTAAGAAAGGATTCATTCCTGAGATGAACATATGGTGCCCCCATACAATGGTAGACAAAAAGGCAATGGCCAATATTGAAGCTACCATGGCTCTATAGCCAAAGATGGGCTTTCTAGCATTGGTCGCAATAATTTCGGAGGTGATGCCCAAAGCCGGGAGCAATACAATATATACTTCCGGGTGACCCAAGAACCAAAAAAGGTGCTCATATAAAACTGGTGAACCTCCTTGGTAGTGCAAAACTTCTCCTTGAATGAAAATATCAGACAAGAAAAAGGAAGTGCCAAAGCTTCGATCCATGATGAGCAACAAGGCCGCAGATAAAAGCACAGGGAAAGAAACTACCCCAATGATAGCCGTTACAAAAAAGGCCCAAACGGTGAGCGGCAAACGCGTCATGCTCATACCTTTTGTTCTTAGGTTGATTACCGTTACGATATAATTTAAAGAACCTAAAAGTGAGGAGGCAATAAAAATGGCCATAGAAACCAACCAAAGCGTCATGCCTAAACCTGAACCAGGTTGGGCTTGTGGTAAAGCACTTAAAGGCGGATAAATGGTCCATCCAGCAGCAGCAGGCCCAGCTTCTACGAAAAGCGAAATGACCATAATCACACTAGAAAGGAAAAACAACCAAAAGGAAATCATGTTCAACAAGCCAGAGGCCATATCTCGAGCTCCAATTTGCAAAGGAATGAGGAGGTTACTAAACGTACCACTTAATCCTGCGGTGAGCACAAAAAAGACCATGATGGTTCCGTGAATAGTGACCAGCGCCAAGTAGACGTTGGGATCCATCACCCCGTTAGGGGCCCATTTACCTAAAAGAACTTCAAAAACACCAAAGGGTTGTTCGGGCCATGCCAATTGTAAACGAAATAAAAGCGACATGGCGATCCCAATAATCCCCATAAACAATCCCGTAATGAGATATTGTTTAGAGATCATTTTGTGATCTTGACTAAAAACATATTTCGTGATAAAGGTTTCTTTGTGATGATGTCCGTGATCCTCTTCGTGAATTTGCGCTGCTACTGTTGACATATCTAATCTGTTTTAAAATTTTATTGAATTACTTCTGCAAAAGTTTGCTGTTCTTCCATCCATTTTTCAAAAGCTTCTGGCGACTCTACAATAATTTTCATTTGCATATTGTAGTGCGAGGCACCACAAATTTTATTGCAAAGTAATAAATAATCGAATTCATAGGGCTCTAATGCTTCTTCGCCATTGGCAATTAATTCTTGACTGCGGTCATAGCGAATTTTATTGATTTTTTTGACTTTCGCCACCACGTCTGGGTTGTTACGCATTTCGGTGGTTGTAACGGTGGGGGTAAAAGCAAATTCTGTGATCATTCCAGGAACACAATTCATTTGGGCTCTAAAATGAGGCATATAAGCCGAGTGAAGAACATCTTGAGAGCGCATTTTAAAAATCACTTCTCGTCCCACAGGCAAATGCAATTCTTGCACTACCACATCATCAAATCCGTTGGGGTCTGTGGTATCTATACCAACTAAATTGCGGCCATCAAAATCTTGTAAAAAACGTACGTTAGCATCACCTAAAACACCATCGTTTCCGGCATAGCGTGCTTTCCAATTAAATTGTTGTGCATAAAGTTCTACCACAAGGGCTTCATCGTTTTCTTCAACAGTCATGATGTTGGTCCAGGTGTAGAGTCCATATAATATTAAACCTGCTAAAGCAATAACAGGAATTATGGTCCAAACAAATTCTAAGCGATCATTGTCAGCATAGAACAAAGCTTTTTGACCTTTTTTGCCATGATATTTATAGCCAAAATAGTGCAATAAGGCTTGGGTGATGGTTTGCACAAAAAAGATGATGGCAAATGAAATCCACATCAAATTGTCATAATCTCCACCATGCTCAGAAGCCGCCTCGGGCAACAAAACGTCACCATAGGCCCAAAAAGAGAAAATGGTAATTAGATATATGAAAACGAGAAAACCAAACAGTAATCTTCCATTCCATTTGTTATCGTTATCATTAGCAATTTGAGTGTTTTCGCTTTTGGTTTGTGAGAGTTCAAAAATTTTAGTGATTTGCCACAAGCCGATTGCAACTAAAACAAGAATGGTAAGTGTCAATGCAATTGTCATCTATTCTATTCTTTTATATATTAATAATGAAAACGTTCACTCTCACCTAAATAGGGATCTCCTTTGGCTAAGAGGGGTGCTTTTGTTAATGCTCTAAATACAATAAACAAGAACAAGCCTAAGAAGAATAAAAATCCTCCTATTTCACTTGCTCCAATAAACCATTGATCGCCCACCGCTGAGGGCATGATCATATTATAAATATCCATATAGTGTCCTAAAACAATAACAATTCCTGCCATCACCACGATATAGTTGGTGCGCTTGTAGTCACTGTTCATTAAAATTAAAAGCGGGAAGATGAAATTCATCACGAGCATACCAAAAAAGGGCAGCGTATAATCTTCCATTCGCGTAATAAAATAGGTCACTTCTTCGGGGATATTGGAATACCATATCAGCATGAATTGTGAAAACCACAAATAGGTCCAAAAAACGCTGATGGCAAACATAAATTTTCCTAAATCGTGAATATGGCTATCATTCACAAAATCTAAATAGCCTTGATTTTTAAGGTAAATGGTGAGCAAGGCAATAACGGTTATGCCGGTCACAAACATACTGGCAAAAACATACCAACCAAAAAGGGTACTAAACCAGTGTGGGTCAATAGACATAATCCAATCCCAAGCCATGATAGATTCTGTCACAATATAAAACACCAAAAAGGCTGCTGAAATTCTAAAATTCTTTTTATGGTTAGAAATATCTCCTGCTGGAGCAGCATCTTGCGCCAAAGAAAATTTTCTTGAAAAATAGCGGTATAGTGACCAGCCAGACAAGAAAATTATAGCTCTAATTAAAAAGAAAGGAACGTTTAAAAAGCCTGTTTTGTTTTGAATTATTTCATCGTGCGCCACTACCTCGGGATCCATCCAAATAAAGAGGTGATTCAAATGCATAGTGGAAAGGGCTAAGATTACTAACACAATTATACCTCCTGGGAGCAAATAGGCTGTTATGGCTTCCATCACGCGGAAGAGCACTATAGACCATCCGGCTTGTGCTGCTCTTTGAATGCCATAGAAAGCTAAAACTCCAAGGGCAATAACAAAGAAAAATAGAGCCGCAACATAGAGAGCTGCCCAAGGTTTGTTTTGTAGTTGATGCAGCAGATGTTCACCATGTGCAGTATCTTCATGTGACTCACCATGAGCATCATGGGCACTCATTGCGGTAGCAGCATGCTCATCATGAGCCGCATCAGTGGCGTGTTCGGTGGCTGTTCCATGTCCTTCGCCGTGGTGTTCTGTAGCGACCATGGCTTGTGCTTCTTCTACACTAGAAGGCATGGCTAGAAATCCCCAAAGGAGCCCTAAAAAGCCAACTGCCATAAGCACAATGGCAAAAATTTTCAGTTTATTGGGAAGTGTATATTGCATAGCTCTGAGTGCTTATTTTATTAGTTTACTTCTGAGTTCCATCACATGTTGAGCAATTTGCCAACGTTCTGTTGCATTAATCTGACCGGCGTGAGAACCCATTGCATTTTTTCCATACATGAGAACGTGATAAATGCTTCCAGGGGTAATATCACGATCGGCATAACTGGGAATTCCTAAGAATTTTCCCCGTGTCATTAAAATTCCTTGTCCATCTCCTTTGCTACCGTGGCAAACGGCACAATAAATGCCATAGAGTTCTTTTCCTTCTGCCTTGTGAGCATCAGAAACTTCTATGGGAGAAAGCAAGGTTGCTTTGGCTGCTTCATAACCCTCATTCGTATCAGGAAAGTCATAGGGTTCCCAACCTCTGTTCACGGTTCCTTGCACCGGAAGTTGGGCTTCAATGCCATTGGCAAAGGCTGCTGTATTGGCATAGGTTTCATAACCTACAGGCTCATACATATTGGGAAAATATTGATAATTGGGTTTTGACGCATCAAAACAGGCCTGCAGACAAAAAAGGAGTAGTAGCGCAAATAGGGAACCGAGTTGTTTCATTTAAGCGTTATTTTCAATAAGGGTTACTTCAATAGCTCCAGTTTTTTTGAGCAACTGAGTGAGCTTTTTTTCATTGTCATGCACTTCTACAGCAACTAAAAATTTGTCATCTGTGGTAAGTGGGTTGGGGTTTTCTGCATTTTTAAAGGGCCATAACTTACTTCTCATATAAAATGTAATCACCATTAGGTGAGCGGCAAAAAAGACCGTCATTTCAAACATGATTGGCACAAAAGCGGGCATATTTTCTAAGTAGGAGAAACTGGGTTTTCCTCCAATGTTTTGGGGCCAGTCTTCAATCATTATAAAATTCATCATGGTTATGGCAACACTAAGGCCAATACAACCATATAAGAAAGCCATAATGGCCAATCTTGTTTCTTCTAAACCAAGGGCTTTATCGAGGCCATGCACTGGAAAAGGAGTGTATACTTCTTCAATATGATGCTTTTCGGAACGAATTTCTTTGACTGCTTTCAATAGCACGTCATCATCGTCATAAAGCGCGTGAACTACTTGATTACTCATTTGGCGTCTCTTAATTTTTTATATTTCTCTCCAGACGATTTTAAAATCGTTTTTACCTCAGCTTGTGCAATCACCGGAAACGTTCGTGCATAGAGTAAAAACAGCACAAAGAAGAATCCAATGGTGCCAATAAAGATGCCTATATCTACAAAAGTGGGTGAAAACATGGTCCAAGAAGAAGGCAAATAATCTCTATGTAAGGAGGTTACAATAATCACAAAGCGTTCAAACCACATCCCAATATTTACTACTATCGAAATGATAAAGGAGAACATGATGCTGGTTCTTAATTTTTTAAACCACATGAATTGTGGTGAGAACACATTGCAGGTCATCATGGACCAATAGGCCCACCAATAGGGTCCAGTGGCACGGTTGAGGAAGGCATATTGTTCATATTCAACCCCAGAATACCAGGCAATAAATAATTCTGTTATATAGGCTACACCCACAATAGAACCAGTAATCATAATCACTATGTTCATCAATTCAATGTGTTGCACTGTAATGTAGTTTTCTAAATTGGATACTTTACGCATGATGATAAGCAAGGTGTTTACCATTGCAAATCCAGAGAATATAGCACCGGCCACAAAGTAGGGCGGGAAAATAGTGGTATGCCATCCTGGAATGACAGAGGTGGCAAAGTCAAAGGATACAATAGTGTGCACAGACAATACCAATGGAGTAGCTAAACCTGCTAATACTAATGACACTTCTTCAAAACGCTGCCAATCTTTGGCACGGCCACTCCATCCAAAACTTAAAAGACTATAAATTTTCTTTTGAAAAGGCAAAATGGCTCGATCGCGAATCATGGCAAAGTCTGGTAACAAACCCGTCCACCAAAAAACGAGTGAAACGGACAAGTATGTTGAAATGGCAAAAACGTCCCACAACAAGGGGGAATTAAAGTTTACCCAAAGGGAACCAAAGGTATTGGGAATGGGTAAAACCCAGTAGGCCAACCAAGGACGCCCCATGTGAATGATGGGAAACAATCCAGCTTGAATTACAGAAAAAATAGTCATGGCTTCTGCAGAGCGGTTGATAGCCATGCGCCATTTTTGTCTAAACAATAGGAGTACAGCAGAAATCAACGTTCCGGCGTGTCCAATACCTACCCACCAAACAAAGTTGGTGATGTCCCAGGCCCATCCAACGGTTTTATTCAATCCCCACGTTCCAATTCCGGTAGAGATCGTATAGATGATACAACCTATGCCCCATAAGAGAGCAGTTAGGGCAATGCCAAAAACAATCCACCATTGGCGGTTGGCTTTCCCTTCGATGGGTGCCGCAACATCAACAGTAACATCGTGATAGGTTTTATCTCCTGTTACGAGGGGTTTGCGGATCGGTGCTTCATAATGTGAGGCCATGAATATTTTCTATTATAAGTTTATACGTTTCTCACTTTGGTTTGATACATCACGTTGGGCTTGGTACCCACACTTTCTAGAAGGTGATACATACGATCATTTTCTTTAAGTGCAGCCACTTGACTGTCTTTATCATTAATATCGCCAAAGACCATTGCCCCGTTGCTACAAGCAGCAGAACAAGCGGTTTGGAATTCACCGTCTTTAATAGCTCTTCCTTCTAATTTGGCGTCCAATATGGTTTTTTTGCGTTTTTTGAATACACATAGAGCATTTTTCCATCACTCCACGAGAACGAACTACTACATCTGGGTTCAATACCATTCTTCCCAAGTCGTTGTTCATATGATAATCAAACTCGTCATTTTTATTATATAAGAACCAGTTAAAGCGACGTACTTTATAAGGACAGTTATTGGCGCAATAGCGGGTTCCCACACATCGGTTATAGGCCATGTGGTTTTGACCTTGTCTTCCGTGCGAGGTTGCTGCAACCGGACAAACGGTTTCACAAGGAGCATGGTTACAATGCTGACACATCACCGGTTGGAAAGTCACTTGAGGATTTTCGGAGGCTTGCTCCATTTCGCCAAAGGTTGTTAGCGAATCTCCTAAACCTGATATGTTATCGGCTGTTTCTTTATCGCCTTCAAAGCTCGTCTCTGAAGAATAATAGCGATCAATTCGCAACCAATGCATATCTCTAGACTTTCTGATTTCTTGTTTCCCTACAACAGGCACATTGTTTTCAGAATGACAGGCAATAACACAAGCACCACAACCGGTACAAGCATTAAGGTCTATAGAAAGGTTAAAATGATGACCAATAGAGCGGTCAAAATTTTCCCAAATATCAACTTCTGGAGAAGTGACAGGGGTTTCAATATGGTTTTTAGAAACTTTTGGAATGGGGTTCCAATAGTCTTTGTCTTTTGTGTTGAAAATCTCGAGGGTAGTTTCTTTCACAATGTCTCTACCCATGAGTGTGTTGTGCAATTGCACACAAGCAAATTCATGATAGCCTTCTGCTGCAGCAATGGTTACTTCTTGCACTTCTTTAGCACTGTTATAAAAACAATAGGCGTTGACCCCTACTTGCATTTCTTCTTGCAAGCCAAGTCGTTTGCCATAGCCAAGTGCCAAACCTACAGAGCCTATAGCTTGTCCGGGTTGAATGAGAACAGGCACTTTTAAAGTTTGATCTCCTACGCTCACCGAAGCATAGCTGCCGTTGAGGGCTCCATTAGCCACATTGACATTTTTTAAGCCCAAGGCCTTTGCATCGGCCGCTGATATTGTTAGGTAGTTATCCCAACTAGTTCGTGAAATTGGATCGGGGAATTCTTGCAACCAAGGGTTATTAGCCTGATTGCCATCACCCATTCCAGTTTTGGTATAGAGCACCAATTCCATGCCCTTTGACGAGGCTGCTGCAAGCGATTGCAAAGCAGCTGTTAAATCTGTTTCGGCAGGGTTTACTTCAGAAGTTTGAGCAGTACTATAAAAACCATCATGTAGGGCTGCACTCCAAGCTTTATCTACTAAAATATTTTCCTTCCAATGTTGTTGAATGCTTTCATAAAAATTGGCATTACTTCCCGTCCACTGCAAGAGCACATCTTGAAACTGTAGGGTGTCAAATAATGGTCTAATAGTGGGTTGTGCTAAGGCAAAATGTCCTTTTTTAAATTCATAATCGCCCCAACCTTCAAGATAGTGAGGGGTGGCAGCAATATATTGACAGGCCACAGCTGTGTCGTCTTCTTTCATGGCGAAAGAAACAGAGAGGTCTAGTTTTTTAATCCCTTCTGCAAAGGCTTCCCCATCAGGCATGCTATAAACGGGGTTAACCCCAACAAAAATAGCACCACCATAAGTACCTTCTTTAATACCTTTTATGACAGGGTCTAATTCGGCACCATTTTCTTTACGAATTAAACGAGGAGCAGCCACGTCCATAACATCACTCGCCAAATAGCGGTTGATAGCCAGCACAAGCTTTTGGGCTCCAACATCTTGAATTCCAGAAACAACAACAGCTTTATTAGCTGCTTTTTCTAAGGCACTAATGGCTTTATTCAAAGCATTTTCATGTGCTTCAGACAGGCTGCCCGAAACAGTTGCTCCCACTAATTTGGCATAGAGGTGAGCTAAAATATTTTTTTGAGCTGAAGGGGTGGCAGGAATGCGATAGTCAGCAGCGGCACCACTTAACGTCATATTGGCTTCAAACTGAAAATGCTGTGACATTTTAGCTTGGCCGTGGTCTTTGTGTGGGATTCTCGTTTTTGAATAGCCACTGTCATAGCCTCCTCCTTGCCAATCTCCAAGAAAGTCAGCTCCAATAGAAACTATGGTGTTGGCTTTTGAGAAATCATAATCAGCTAATGCACGAAGTCCATACGTGGCTTCAAAAGCATCAACGGCATCGGCAGAGGCCACTGTATCAAAATAGGCATGCTCTACGTTGGGATAGGTGCTTATAAAGTCAGCTATAATTTTTTCGGTGGTAGGGCTACTAAACGTTTGGGTAATCAAGGCCACTTTTTTACCAGAAGCGGCAAGTGCTTTTAACTTGGCGCCCACTTGCAGATGAAGGTCTTCCCAAGACACTTCTGTTCCATTGGCTTTAGGCCCTTGAAGTCTTTTGATATCATAAAGCGAAAGTACGGAGGCATGTACTCTTGCATTGGCCCCTCCCAAAGTGGGGGCATCTGCATTATTTTCAATTTTAATTGGGCGCCCTTCTCTGGTTTTTACTAAAATGCTAGCAAAATCAAAACCGTCAGCAATGGCTGTGGCATAGTAGTTGGCAACTCCAGGTCTAATTTGCTCGGGCTGCACCACATAGGGCACCGATTTAATGACCGGACCTTCACAAGCTGCAAGAGAAGCTGCTGCTGTACTAAAACCCACATATTTAAGAAAGTCTCTTCGAGAGGTATTACTCTCTTGAAGTGTTTTTTCATCACTCAAAAAGTCTTTGGGTAGTTTTGATGCAAATTCATCATGAGCAAGCTTTTGCACTTCAGTGTTTTGTGGGTTGAGTTGCTCAATTTGCTTCCAGTATGTTTTCTTTGATGCCATATATCTTAATTATATCGCTTTTAGTAGTGACATTTTCCACATTCAAGGCCACCCATTTGGGCAACGGTAAGGTTTTCAACTCCATATTTTTTGGAGAGTGCCTCATGAATCTTTTCATAGTAAGCATTGTCTGCTACTTGCACGTTGGTTTCTCTGTGACAATTAATACACCACCCCATTGTTAAAGGAGCATATTGATACATCACTTCCATTTCTTCAACAGGTCCGTGGCATTTTTGACATTCAATTTTTCCTACTTCCACGTGTTGAGCGTGATTGAAATAGGCAAAGTCGGGTAAATTGTGAATGCGCACCCACTTAACTGGTTGTGATTCCCCGGTATAGCTTTGGGTGGTTTCATCCCAGCCAACAGCGGCATAGAGTTTCTTAATTTCTTTGGTATAGAAATCTTGAGTATAGCCGTTTTCTAAATCTTCTTCACCGTTGTATTCTGCAATGTTTTTGTGACAATTCATACAAACATTAAGCGACGGAATTCCGGAATGTTTAGAAACACGTGCTGAGGAGTGGCAATATTTACATTCAATTTGGTTAGCGCCAGCGTGAATTTTATGCGAATAGTGAATGGGCTGAACAGGCATATAGCCTTGGTCTACTCCAATTTGCATCAAGTAGCCATAGACAAAATAGGCACTGCTTAGCAGCAAGAAGATTACGCTTACAAATACTAAGAATTGATTTTGAACAAAGGCTTTCCAAATGGGAGTTCTTTTGGGCTTTTCTTCCGGTTCAATGTTTACACCACTCGCCGCAGCAATTCTAATGAGAGTGCGTTGAACCAAAACGAGCATTACCACCAATAGGGCAAAAACTAGAGCTAGCGCTGCAAGCACAATGTTGTTGGTGACATTTCCGGAACTTGAGGCAGCCGCAGCTGCACCAGGGGCTGCAACAGCAGCAACAGGAGCAGGGGGAATATAGTCTGTGTAGGCAAGAATATTATCAATATCGGTGGTGGAAAGCTGAGGAAATGAAGTCATCACAGACTTGTTGTACTCCTCATAAACAGCCACAGCCTGAGGGTCGCCAGATTTGACCATAGCGGTGCTGTTGTTGATCCACTGATAGAGCCACTCCCGATCATATTTGGCGCTAACCCCACGTAAAGCTGGGCCAACTGCTCTCTTGTTTAATTTATGACAAGCAGCGCAATTGGCATTGAACAATGACTTTCCGGCTTTAACAGCTGCGTCATCTTGCGCAAGGGCTACTGAAGAAATTAAAAAAGAGAAAATGAAAAGTAATGGAAGTAGAAGCTTCTTGGTAGTTCTTACCTTTTCCATTTGGATATAATTTCTTGTAAAATACAAAAGTTT
>Ga0182079_1255977_pt1 | contig 11395 bp, 10 predicted proteins | sample 071ome_14_FD_127750 | JGI IMG/M metagenome (GOLD analysis project Ga0182079, IMG submission 127750) | Metatranscriptome of coastal salt marsh microbial communities from the Groves Creek Marsh, Georgia, USA - 071410CT metaT (Metagenome... | ecosystem: Environmental > Aquatic > Marine > Intertidal... | reverse complement strand
GATTAGCACTGGCTCCAGCAACGAATCTCTACGCCGGAGCCGCCCTGCTATTCGTAGGTGCCTTCGCCATGAGCATGTCGATGACTGCGACGTTGGTCGTCGATCTGGCAGGCAAGAAATACGCAGGCACCGCCTCAGGTGTTTTGGACGGACATGGCTACGTTTACGCAGGTGCCCAGGCGATCATTTTTGCCATCTTCCTCGACGCAGCAGGAGCTCCCTGGGAGTGGGTCTTCCTGGGAATGGCGTCTGTCCGCATCCTTTCAGCCCTGATAGCCTGGCGGGTTAGGTTGTAGAGCTCTAATCCACGATCAGGTGCGATTTCGGCTCCCAGCCGAGTAGTCGCTTCGCCTTGGATAGGTTGTGGTCTTGCTCGTTTTCGTCGCCAGCAATGAAAACTGGATCGAACCTGCCGTGTCCAATTTGAACGTTGTCCAGAGCTGCCAGGTACGCACGAGCGAGGTCTTCTTCATCAGTTACGAACAGCGGCTTTGAGCCATCCGGACGATCCAGTACAGGGTTCATTCGCTCGTCGATATAAGCTTCGCGTTTGCGAGGTCCCGTGATTCGCAACGCAACGATGCTCATATCGAACCATTGTGCGAAATAGTTGCAAATGCCCTCACCAAACCCTTTGCTGAGCCCATACGCACTTGGCGTATCGAGGGGAATATCTTCTTCTGAGTGGAAATAATCCCTGGCACGGTAATGCACGCTCATTGAGCTCGTGTACACACCACGGGTCAAACCTTTGCCTTGCGCCAACCAAAGGAACGTGTGGAGTCCAAGACAGTTCACTTCGTAGTTCTCGCGAATGACCTTCAAGTCCTGATCGGTCACAGTTCCGCCCTGAGGACTTCGCATCACCAGCCAAATGAACGCGTCCATTCCGTCGATTGCACGTTCGATAGCTTCTGGATCAGTAACCGAACCTTTTACGAAGTCGACCCCATCATGCTGTGGTTCAGCAAGATCAAGTACACGGAGTTCGTGCTTTTCTTTCAAATATGGAGTTATGAAGGATCCAACCATTCCGGATCCACCAGCAAGAAGTACTTTCATTAGTGCGTTATTGGACCGGGCGGGCATTCGCCCTTGGGTCCGATTCTCCTACCCCTGACCCCTTCCAGTCCGGAAAATGGATTGTTCATTGTCATCCTTAACTTGTTTCAGGATCGGTGTTGATTTATCTCTAATCGATTGCATATTTGAGAGTCGATGGACGGCTAGAAAGTGAGCTGTTCGCCGGATGACCGGGATCCTGAAACAAGTTCAGGATGACAACTTGGTTACCCCACCTAATCTTCCAAATCGTCGGGAACATCTTCTGGTGCCCCATCTAGAACGGCTCGCATGCCGTATGAAACATCATTCAATTTCGAAATTGCGTCCGCCGGCAACGTGAGCTCTAGCGCCCCAGCTACGTCTTTCATCTGCTCGACTGTGTCTGCGCCCGATAATGCAACGGTCACTTCAGGATGTGACATCACCCATGCCATAGCGACCTGCGGCATCGTCGCTCCAAGATCCTGTGCTACTTCATCAACAGCAGCGATTACTTTTGCTGCACGGCCTTGCATGTAGGTAGCTATTTGTCTCTTACGGCGTGAACCCCACAAAGTTGACTCGTCAGGAACTTCGTCAGGTCGATACGTACCGCTCAATAGTCCTACCCCGAGAGGGCTATAAGCCATGAGCCCAACACCAGTTTCTCGAAGCATCGGGAAAAGTTCGTCTTCCTGGGTCCGGTTCATCAATGAGTACGGATTTTGAACTGTAATCAGCGGCTGTGCGTTGATTCGTTCCTGCACGCGCAACGCCTGCATTATTTGCCAAGCCTGGAAGTTGCTAACACCGACGTAACGGATTTTTCCGGCATCAATGAGGTCTTCCATGGTGCGGAACTGTTCTTCGAACAAGCTCATGTCTTCTACGCCATGGAAGATGTATACATCGACGTGGTCGGTATCCAGGCGAGCGAGCGAGCGGTCGATCTCACGCATGATGTGATAACGAGAAGCACCAGAGTCGTTTGGTCCGGCTCCAATCGGACTAAAGACCTTGGAGGTGATTACGAGATCGTCTCGATGACCCTTAAGGACGCGACCGAGTGTTTCTTCAGAACGCCCGATATTTCTACGGTCGTCCATAAATCCGTAGACATTGGCGCAGTCGATCAGGTTGATCCCGGAGTCGATTGCCGTCAGAATCACTCGCTCAGCGTCATCCTGGTCGTACTGTCCTCGAAACCCGAGACCCAACGCCATAGGCGAGATCTTCACTCCGGCAGTCCCAAACTTTACGTATTCAAAACTCAAGATTTATGCACCTTCTGGTCAAATGGGTTGAATACACTTGTCTGGTCAACCCGTACCAACGAGGGTGCGAATTCTACCCCGATGCCACCACCACCGTGGCGATCCAAAAACTCGATCACTCAATTCCAATTTGAAAGTTGGATTCGTCTAAATGACAGTCATCACCGACCCTGTGCTGGTCGCACAAAACCTCAAGAAGCGATACGACGACATAGAAGCCGTGGCGGGTATTTCATTCGAAGTAAAACGCGGCGAAGTGTTTGGAATGCTGGGTCCCAACGGCGCGGGCAAAACAACCACAGTCGAGATTCTCGAAGGTATGCGAGAAGCGGACTCTGGCGAAGCGTTCATCAACGGGATCAATATCAAAGAAGATCCAACTGCCATTAAGTCGATCATTGGAGTACAGCTCCAACAAAACGCCTTCTTCGACAACTTGAACCTCGCTGAAATCGTCGATCTCTACGCCCGTCTGTATAACGCAAAGGTCGATCCGGTCGAAATCCTTGGCAGAGTTGGTCTCGCCCAGCGAAAGGGCGCGAAATACAAGGAGTTATCGGGCGGTCAAAAACAGCGACTATCGATTGCCGTCGCTCTGGTGAATGACCCGTTCGTACTTTTCCTGGACGAACCAACTACCGGACTCGACCCACAAGCCCGCAGATCACTTTGGGCGTTGATCCAGGATATTCAGTCTAGCGGCTCGACAATCGTTCTCACCACTCACTACATGGAAGAGGCGGAAGAGCTTTGTGATCGGATCGCAATCGTTGAGAACGGTCAGATCGTTGCTCTCGACACTCCAGATGCCCTCATCGACCAACTTCTCGAAACGGGGTTCAAACCGCAGAAACGTGTTAGAGAAGCAACGTTAGACGATGTCTTCCTGAATCTGACCGGTCACGAGTTGAGGGACTAATTATGAAACTTTACGTAGCCCTCACCGTCGCATCGCTAAAAATGTATTTCCGCAACCGGCAGGCGTTGTTCTGGGCGCTGTTCTTCCCGCTGCTCATCATGCTGGTCTTCGGAATCATGAATTTCGAACGGTATAACTCACCTAATGTTGGGATCGTCGATCGCGCCGGAAATCCCGCGTCCGAAGGATTAGTTCAAGCGCTTAGCGGCACCGACGATCAAGATGTACTTAGTGTCACCCTTGGGACCCATGACGAGCTGATGGAAGACCTTGAGTTCGGGGACTCAAAAGCCGTAATCGTCATCCCGGAAAACTTTGGTACGCCAGGTGAGTTCGCGACGATCGATATCACCTATGACGAGCGTTTCCAGCAAGAACGAGCTGTGATTGCTACTGTCGTTGGTCAGGTCACCGATGCCGTGTTCAAGCAAGTCGCTCAAGTACCTGACGAATACCGGGTAGAGAACAATATCGGGATTTCGGAGTCGTTCATCGAAGGTCAAGGGCAGGGCTTCAAAGGCTGGCTAATCCCGGGAATTGCCGCAATGGCAATCATGCAGACAGGCCTGTTCACGGTCGTGTTCACGCTGGTTCGGTTCAAATCACAAGGTGTTTTGCGACGACTCAGAGCAACGCCAATCGGAGCATCGCATTTCCTTGCGGGTCAACTTACGACCAAAGCAATCGTGGTCGTCCTGCAAACTTACGTGCTGGTGATTGTTGGCTCGTTAGTTCTCGGAGTAACCGTTGGCCAGGGGAGACTCGGAGCCTGGTTCGACCTGACGATCCTCGCATTACTTGGTGGTGCACTGTTTATCGCAGTTGGGTTGGCGATATCAGGGTGGGCAAAGAGCGAAGAAACGGCAGCACCTATCGCAAACATCATTTCGATGCCGATGATGTTCCTATCGGGAGTCTTCTTCCCGCTTTCGATAATGCCTGAATGGGTAGTCGGATTCGCCCAGTATTTACCACTTACTTACCTGGCGGACGGGATGAGAGCGATCACGGTTCATGGTGATTCGATCACCACGCTCGGCAACGAGCTGATTGGACTCGCAATCTGGATAGCAATTTCATTCGTAATCGCGACAAGACTGTTCAAGTGGGAATAGGGCGGTCAACCGGCTAGAACTTCGGGTAAGCTTCCCTCCCTAAACGATTAAACACATAGGAGCGAGCTACTCTCCCAGTGCACGGTTCCAGTTGAGTAACCCGCTCCATGTAATTAAATACGCCTGCGACTTCTCACTGGATTTCGTAGATCAGCCGCAATTTCTCATACGTGACTTCGACCGGACAAATACCCGCCAACCCCGAGGAAAAAATCCTCGTTGGTGAGCTGTCTCGTCGAACAGGCTTGTCGACCGCTGCAATCAACTACTACGTACGTTTTGGAGTTCTTCCTCAACCTGAAAAAGTCAGTAAGACCCGCGCGCTCTATTCAGTCGATTACGTTCGACAAATCGAAGAAATCAAGAAGCTCCAATCCGAAGGACTCAACCTCGCTGCGATCAAGCAGATTGTGTCGGGGGATCCAGGTTCAAGGTTTTCAAGATCATCCTCGGGCTCACAGCAGAGCTCTGACCTACCAACCGGTCCAATCCCGGTTGACGATTTTGTTGCTGCGAGTGGCTTGAGCCGTGAGGCATACGACAGACTGATCGAAGCCGGGCTCGTCAGGTCCCCAAGGCGCGACCCTGATGGAAATCCAGCCCATGACCGAAGGGATCTTGGTGCAGCGAGGGGTTTCGCTCGACTCCTCGAAAACGGGGTTTCGTACGAAGTCTTAGAGCGTCACGCCGAGTACGAGCCGCTCTCGAAGGCTGAAGCGGTATTTCTGGCAGAGCACCTGAACTCGTCACGTAACTCAAGTGCTGACACTGCTCCAGTTAACGTTGCAAACGCCTTCAGCACCGTTCGCTCCTACTTGCGTAGCTTGCAACTTGACGAAGCAATGCCGAACTGGAGGAACCTGGGTGAATAGGCTCTAAAACCCGCCTTCTGCACTACGCTTGTTTTTCACGTAGTCAATCACGGTTGCCAATCCATCAGGTGGGGCACCGTGTTTTACCGCCTCGGCAACATCGCTCTCAGATTTTTCATCTTCACCAATTGCGGCATGTGCGACTGCTCGGTTTCCGTAGTAATCGGGGTTGCCGGGTTTTAGGTCGATTGATCGTGTGAAGTTGACTATCGCTTGCTCGAAATCGCCAATCGACAGGTACGCAGTTCCCAGATTGAACTGAATTTCTGGATTGTCGGGATCCAACCACGCGGCTTCTTCAAAGTCTTCAGCCGCCTTGTCCGGGAATCCAAGTCGAGCATTTTTCAACCCGCGCTGGAAAAACTCGTCAGCAGTCTTTGGTGGGAAGCCAATATCTGCCTGCCCGCCGTCACTCGCACCGCGGTTTTCTCCGGTCAATAGATCTCTCCAAAAACGTGAATTGAAACTTGAATAATTCAATCATATCGCCGTTGGTGCCACGTGGTTCGTGTTAGAAATAGCGGCAGAAACAATCACAGCTTCACGGGGTAGAACATGCGAATCACCTTGATCGGTCAATCCGCATTCGGACAAAAAGTGCTAGAGGCACTCGCGCAAGATGACGCTGACGAAATAGTTGGAGTTTTCGCACCTCCCGCAAAAGAAGGTCGCCCAGACGATCCGGTAATTACCTCGGCGAAAGAGCTTGGCATCCAGAGCTTCGATTTCAAACGGCTCCGGGACCAGGAAGCGGTGGATCAATTCAAAGCACTCGATCCCGAGTTGTGCGTGATGGCATTCGTGACCGATATCGTCCCGATGGAAATGATCAATTTTCCGTCATTGGGCACGATCCAGTACCACCCATCGATGCTCCCAAAACACCGCGGACCAAGTTCAATCAACTGGCCCATCATCAACGGCGAAACCGAAACTGGCCTAACAATCTTCTGGCCAGACGAAGGGCTCGACACGGGTCCGGTGCTGAAGCAGGTCCCTGTGGAAATTGGGTCCGACGAAACCCTTGGCTCCGTTTACTTCAACAAGCTCTTCCCGCTCGGCGTGGAAGCAATGGTCGAATCTGTAAACCTAGTACGTGAAGGAAATGCGCCACGCATCGTGCAAGACGAATCTGGAGCCACCTACGAAGGATGGTGCCGTGCGAAAGACGTGACTGTCGACTGGTCCGCTGACTCCTCGACTGTGTTCAATATGATTCGCGGTGGTGATCCGCAACCCGGAGCGAACACGGTCTTTGGAGAAACGGTCGTTTCCTTGTACGACGCCAGTCGTTCTGATTCATCACCTGCATCGGCAGGAGAGATACTCGAAATATCTGACTCAGGAATCACTGTTAGTGCCGCAGATGGGACTGTAACTATTGGCAGAGTCCGAGAAAAGGGTGGCCCAAAACAGTCCGCCGCTGAATGGGCGGAATCGAAAAATATTTCAGTTGGCGACCGACTGGGCTAAACATTCACAAACTCTGTAATCAACTCCGTTACCCGATCAGAGTGGTCGAGTAACGGAACGTGTGCAGCGTTTTCGATAATTTCCAAGTGCGCGTCTGGTCCAAGTTTGACCAGCCGTTCGGCATGTGAAACCGGAAATAGCTGGTCCTCGTCACCCCAAATAGCGAGCGTCGGCAAGTCGAGATGCGTCAGTGCTTCGTCCGTAAACACGTTGACTTGCCCCGACCAGTTGGCGATTGAATTAATGCTTTCACGCATTGCCTTTGAGTGACCTTGTGAAAGGGTCACGTCGTAGGCGTACTGCTTGTACTCTTCGGCACCTTCAAACTCGGTGTTCTTCACCTCGAACGCCTTGAAATAGGAGTCCTGTCCCCACCTGTTAGGTCGAGTAATCAATCGACCGAAATACGGCACAAGGCTAAGTTTGAACACGAGCGGGAAATCAGTTCCCAATCCTGCCGATCCAATCAGAATAAGTCGTCGAAATCTTTCGGGGTACGACAGGCAGGCAGCAATTGCACCCTGGCCACCCATCGAAAGTGCGATCACATCTACGCGATCAATTTTCAGGGCGTCCATAAACCCGATTATGTAACCCGTGATGCCGTCCAAAAACGGCTCTTCAAATGGAATTTGATCTGACAGTCCGAAAACTGGATGATCGGGAGCGATAACCTGTCGCGTGTTCGACAGTTCGGCAATTTGTCGGTACCAAATAGCACTACCAGCACCACCGCCGTGAAGCAGCAAAACTGGAGGCAACTCGCTCGGGGCACCGTAGCTCAGGTAATGAATCCTTGCTCCACCAACGCGAACAAAATCACCTGAATACTCGAGTCCGGCAAGTGACAGCAACTCTGACATGCTGGCTCGAATTTGTGTTTCTACTTGTTCCTGGTTCACCTGGCAGTCACAAACTCTTGTGATTCGTTTCGGATAACTCGGTAACGTTCGGTGAGTATAAACATCGTGTAAGAACTACAATCCATCTCACATGATCGAACATTCACAAGACAATTCAGTAGTCGAGCCAAAGGTAGCTCCGCTATCGCTTCAGCAGCAAGCATGGGAACTCCTCGAATTTACTAACGTGCGCAGCATGCTCGCCGGACGCACGCGCTTTTTCATGTCTCGTGAGATGGCTCTTGCCGCTGAGCCGCAAACACACCCGGATGATGTCCAAAGACTGCAAGACGAAACAGCGGAAGCAGTCCGACTACTTTCCGATGTGGGAGATATCGGGCTAACAGGTGCAAGGGATCCGAGAGAATTGCTTCATCGAGCTTCTATTGGTGGAGTGCTTACCGGCGAAGAAATCGTTTCGGTGCTGTTCCTCCTTGATTCAATCTGGGTCGCACGCCAGACAGTTCTTTCAATGAAGGGACGAACACCTCTCCTCGAAAATATTGCGCAAAATATTCCAGACCTGCGCGATTTGAACAAAGAAGTGTTCAAACTCGTTTCAGATCGAGGCGAAGTTCTCAGTTCAGCCACTCCAAATCTTGCGCGACTAAGAGCGAACGTCAGCAAGACTTACCAACGAGTAATGCGGGTTATGGAGCGAATCGCAAATAGCCCGGCAGTGCGGCAATCGCTTCAGTCAGGCGCAATCGTCACGCGCGGAGACCGCCTGGTTCTTGAAGTACGGTCTGACGCCCGGGAATCAGTCCCCGGCATCGTCCACGACGTCTCCGGTAGTGGTCACACACTGTTCGTTGAGCCATTCAAGGCAGTTGAGTTGTGTAACGACTGGCGTGAAACCGCAGCAGAAGCTCAACGAGAAGAAGAGCGAATACTGCGAAAAATTTCCGGGATGATCGGCGACCGTGAGCCAGATGCTGTTGTAAGTATCGAAGCCGCAGCTGCCATCGACTACATCGTCGCCCGGGGGCGACTGTCCGAGTCAATGCGGGCGCGTCGAATTGCAACCATGCCGCCAGGTTCGGACAACGTTGTGAACTTGATCGGAGCAAGACATCCAATCCTGGGCGACGACGCTGTACCAATCACGGTCAACATTGGGCCCGGTTTCCGTGGGTTAGTCATCACCGGACCCAACACAGGTGGAAAAACCGTAGCGATCAAGACCATCGGTCTGTTTGCCCTTATGCACCAAAGTGGTCTTCAGCTTCCCGTCGAAGACGGTGAGATGGCAATTTTCGATTCGGTGTATACCGATATTGGGGACGCCCAGTCAATCGAGAGATCTGTATCTACGTTCTCAAGCCACATGGGACGAGTCATTGAGATTCTCCTGGAGGCAACGTCAAACTCGCTCATCCTCCTCGACGAACTCGGCACGGGTACTGATCCAGAAGAAGGATCTGCACTGGCAAGGGCGGTCCTCGAACACGCAATGGTCAGCGACATGCCAATTGCGATCACATCGCACTATCGAGCAGTTGCCGAGTTCGCTGCTGAATCAGATGACCTTGCGAACGCTTCTGTCGAACTTGACCCCGACTCGATGTTGCCGACCTACAAAGTCCTAATGGGCATTCCCGGACGCAGCTACGCGTTGCACGTTGCCAAGCACCTGGGCATGCCAAACCATATTCTCGAAGATGCGGAAAGCATGATTGACCCCGCACGAACTGAGTCAGAAACGATCCTCCAACAGCTTCAACGCGAGCGAGAAGAAACTGCACGAATTCGTGACGAGGCAGAAAAATCGAAACTGGAAGCGGACATCGCCCGGCGTGAACTTCAGTCGAAATTGTCCAATGTGACCAAAGCTCAAGAAGACATGATCGAGAAGTCTCGAATGGAGCTTCGACGCGAAGCGGACCAGGTTCGTCGTGACCTCAGGAAGATCGTCAGCCAGGCAAAGCAGGACACTGATCTTGCTGCTGCGCAACGTGCAATTGGTAGGCTGAAAGGACGGTTTGCAGACCCGACCTGGCTGCCAGTGGCCCCACCACCTGAAGCACCTCCGTCCGACGACAAGATTACCCGTCCACTTCAGGCTAACGACGAGGTCGAAATCAAGGGGTTGAACGTCAACGCAACTGTCATCGACCGCGGTAAGGACGGAATGATCGAGCTCCAGATGGGTGGTGCACGGATCGAGCTAAAAGAATCTCAACTTCGACTGGTTAAGCCCGCTGAAGATAAAGCCGATCCAAAACCACAACCGTCCATATCAGTCGACGCTGAACCGGCAACTGAAACGGTCACGGAACTCGATGTTCGAGGATTCCGAGTTCATGAAGCTGAAGATGAGGTGAAAAAGTTCATCGACGACGCTTCAATGTCTGGTCTCCGAAATGTACGAGTCATCCACGGTGACGGCACCGGGGCATTACGGGAGGCGATCAGGGTGATTCTTGCTGGACATTCACTCGTAGGTACATTTAGCGCAGCACCTCGACACCAGGGTGGCAATGGTGCCACGCTCGTTGAGCTTGCCTGACCGACTTCGACTTTGCTGCCTCCCATAAGGTAGTGACGAATGGCAGTAGCGAAACTGGGTTCGACTGCACCCGACGCAAATGATCTTCAGCGCGGCAGGACCTTCGGGCAAGCACAGAGCTCATACAGATCTCGAAATTGAAGATCACGATGAAGCCCTGGATGAGTTGATCAAGCTCGGTGCCACCGTCATCCGTCCAATCCCGGAAGAAGGGTTTAGATGGGCGGTGCTACAAGATACCGAAGTAAACGAGTTCTGTATTTCGGCTGGTTAGCGTGTAACGGAACTAGCCGCTGAAATCGAACTCGATACCGGCGCCCTGTGCCTTCGCCTGGTCGTAAACGAGGGATGCGCAAGAGATGTCCTGGATTGCCAGTCCAACGCTCTTGAACAGAGTAATTTCGTCATCGCTCTCGCGACCAGCGATCGTGCCGTTAACCACTTCGCCGAGCTCACCGTGAATATCGTCTGCTGAGTAGACACCTTCCTCAATTGGTATTTGGATATCTCCAGCTTCGTTCAGGCACGCCTGTTTTTGATCACATACAACTTTCGACATCTTGATCGTTGCCGTGTCCAATTCTCGAACACCAACTGCGTGAGAACCAATTGCATTGATGTGCGTTCCCGACTTCCACCATGAGCCGTCAACGATTGGCTCTGTGGCAGAGGTAATTAAAGTCACGATGTCTGACTCGCGAACGAGCCCTTCTGCACTTTCCGCAACCTGAACGTTCACGCCGGTCAGCTGTGTGAATTCCTCAGCGAAAGCCTGTCGTTGATCCGGGTTGTTTCGTGAATAAACGAGGATGGTTTCAAGGTCAGCAGCTTCAGCAAGCGCCAGGACCTGCCCGCGAGCCATAACGCCAGTACCAAGCACGCCGGCAACCTTGGAATCTTTCCTCGCTAGATGACGGGTTGCAACTCCACCGCCTGCACCAGTTCGAATACCCGTCAGGTAACCACCGTCCATCGCCGCAACAACGACACCTGTCTGGTTGTCCTGCACAAGGATCGTGCCGATCGTCGTGGGCATATCGAACTTGGCCGGGTTGTCCTTGTAAACGGTGACCGCCTTCACTCCAAGCGCACCACCAGATTTGAGATAAGCAGGCATGTAAGCAATCCAGCCGCCAACTTCGGCATCGGTCATAACCGTTCGGTCAGGCATTTCCGCCGTACCCGCTGACAATTCTCCGAACGCTGCCTCCAACACGTCGATCGCTTTCGACATTGGTAGAAGTTTTTGAACATCAGACCGGTTCAGTAGAAGTGCCACTTTTAGCT
>Ga0182079_1001085_pt1 | contig 11517 bp, 7 predicted proteins | sample 071ome_14_FD_127750 | JGI IMG/M metagenome (GOLD analysis project Ga0182079, IMG submission 127750) | Metatranscriptome of coastal salt marsh microbial communities from the Groves Creek Marsh, Georgia, USA - 071410CT metaT (Metagenome... | ecosystem: Environmental > Aquatic > Marine > Intertidal... | reverse complement strand
GCCAGGCGACAACGTGAAGTTGAGCGTAGAGCTAATTCAACCAGTGGCTATGGAAGAAGGATTGCGTTTCGCAATTCGTGAAGGTGGCCGTACAGTTGGTGCCGGCGTTGTAACTAAAATTTTGGACTAATTGTCCGACACATAGTATTACCAAGGAGCACTCGTGCTCTTTGGTATATACGGGTGTAGCTCAGTTGGTAGAGCACTGGTCTCCAAAACCAGGTGTCGGGAGTTCGAGTCTCTCCACCCGTGCTAACTAAAAAGAATTATGGAAAAGCTTACTAATTTTTTCGACAGCGTAACAAAAGAATTCAAAAAAGTATCTTGGCCTACGCAGAACGAACTCATCGACAATACCATTATTGTCGTTGTATTCTCCATTATACTTTCGGTATTAATTTTTGGTATCGATCAAGTTTACAGCACTGTCTTAGAGGCTATATATAAATAATGAGTAAAGAACTAGACTTTGGCTGGTATGTAGTTCGCTGCTTCTCCAGTCATGAAAAAAAAGTAAAAGAGTTTCTCGACAGAGAAATTGAAGATCAAAAGCTAGAGCATAAGATCAAGGATGTCCTTGTTCCTACCGAGACTATAGTTGAAATCCGTAACGGTAAGAAGAGAACTCGAGAAAAGAATTTTTTCCCAGGATATATCCTGTTGAATACTCATTATGATGAAGAAGTAAATAATTTGGTACAAAGTGCACCATCTTGTATGGGATTTCTTGTAGTAGGAGGTCAAACAAAGGTGCCCACCCCGCTTAAGAAGCACGAAGTTCAACGCATCATTGGACGAGTGCAGGAAGCTGGATTGGAATCGGCAAATATCGAGATTCCATATCGAGAGGGTGACTTGGTTAAAGTAATCTCAGGACCGTTTAAAGATTTCGATGGTACGGTTCAAGAGGTAAATACAGATAAACTCAAACTACGTGTCTTGGTAAGTATTTTTGGAAGAAAGACACCGGTTGAAGTAGATATTAATCAAGTTGAAACAACTACCTAAAGAACCTAGTTGATGCACACTAGCTATTACGCGATAAACAGAAGTTATAACACTTAGAAAAGGATCCTGAGAATCCATGGCTAAAAAAGTTGAACGAATCCTGAAGCTCCAGATTGTTGGCGGTCAGGCTAATCCGGCACCCCCTGTGGGACCGGCACTTGGTCAGGCTGGTATCAATATTATGGAGTTTTGTAAAGCCTTTAATGCTAAGACTCAGGACAAGACGGGTACGGTAATACCTGTTGAGATTACAGTGTTCGCAGATAAGTCGTTTACATTTAAAACGAAAACTCCGCCCGCACCCGTATTACTCAAGCAGGCTGCCAAGCTCAAGTCTGGTTCTGGTGAACCCAACCGAAATAAAGTAGGAACGGTCACTTGGTCTCAATGCAAGCAGATCGCAGAGGAAAAGATGGAAGATTTAAACGCTTTCGATCTTGAAGCCGCTGCTGAAATGATTGCTGGAACAGCCCGAAGTATGGGTCTTAGAGTTAATCGCGACAAGTAAAGGAGTTGTAATCATGGCAAAAAAAGGAAAAAAATATCAACAAGCTGTGGCACTTGTGAATCCTGGAGTAGAATACACTCTGGAAGAAGCTTGTGATCTTGTTAAAAAAACTTCTACTACGTCATTTGACGCATCTGTTGACATAGATATACGCTTAGGTGTAGATCCTCGACATGCCGATCAAATGGTCCGTGGTACAGTTAGTTTACCTCATGGAACGGGAAAAGACATCCGTGTCTTAGCCCTTGTTAATGAGTCCAAACAAGACGAAGCTCGAGAAGCAGGCGCCGATCATGTTGGATTAGATGATTACATCGCAAAAATTGAAGATGGGTGGGCAGAGATCGACGTGATCATTGCAACCCCAGATGTAATGGGCAAGCTCGGAAAACTGGGTCGATTCCTAGGTCCAAGAGGCTTAATGCCGAATCCCAAGAGTGGTACTGTAACCATGGAAGTATCAAAAGCGGTCAAAACAGTGAAAGCTGGACAGATCGACTTCCGTGTAGACAAAGCCGGAATACTTCACTCTACTGTTGGTAAAGTAAGTTTTAATACTGACCAGATAAAAGAAAATGCAGAAGCATTTCTAACTACGGTTATGAAATTAAAACCATCTTCAGCCAAAGGTATTTATGTGAAAAGCGTATTCATGAGTAGTACCATGGGACCTAGCATACCCATAAGTAGAACCGCAGTTACATCTCTTAATTAGGAGGAATTAAATTATGCCTACTGCAGAAAAACGAGCAGTATTAGACGAGATTACAGCAACCTTGCAGAGCTCTGGTGCACTATATGTAACCAAGTATCAGGGAATGTCTGTTGCTCAAGCTAATAAGCTACGTGGTGCATTCCGTAAGGGAAACGTTACTTATAAAGTATATAAAAACAAGCTAATGAAGCTTGCTATGCAAGAAGTAGGAGGCTATGACGAATTATTGCCATTGCTTACCGATCAAAATGCATTTGCTTTTGTAGAGGACGAACTATCGGCACCTGCTAAGGTTCTAAAAGATTTTATCAAGGAAAACAATTCAAAGCCAGAATTCAAAGCTGCTTTCATAGATGGAGATTTCTATGGACCAGACAAGCTTGAAGCTCTAGCTGAGATGAAGTCTAAAGATGAAATCATTGGAGACATTCTTGGGCTATTGATGGCACCAATTACAAACGTAGTTGGCGCAGTAAATGCACAGGGATCAAACCTTGTAGGAGCTATAAAAACCATCGCCGAGAAGGGCGAAAACTAACCCTTATTTATCAACTAACGATTTTTACTAAAAACAACTGGAGAAAAAAATGGCTGACGTTAAAGAATTAGCTGAACAGCTAGTCAACCTAACAATCAAAGAAGCAAATGAACTTGCTACCGTTCTTGAAGAAGAGTACGGTATTAAACCTGCTGCGGCTGCTGTTGCAGTAGCTGGTCCAGCTGCTGGTGGCGGAGAAGCCGCTGGTGGTGAAGAACAAACTGAATTCACAGTAGTTCTTGCTAGCGCTGGTGCAAAGAAAATTGCTGTAATTAAAGAAGTACGTGGAATTACAGGTCTTGGTCTAAAAGAAGCCAAAGACTTAGTAGATGGTGCTCCTGGCAATGTTAAAGAAGGCGTTTCTAAAGAAGAAGCCGAAGACATTAAAGCCAAATTAGAAGAGGCTGGAGCTACTGTAGAGCTCAAGTAATTCCATTTGACATTTCGTTGGTAGCCAATATCGTGAAAACGGTATTGGCTATTGGCGTCTATACTACACGGCCCTAATAAGGCTAAATTCGATTATCACCCTTCAATCTTTAAGGAGAGGTTCCTTTTGAGTAAGAAGATGCAAACTATCCCCAATACCAACAGAGAATCATTCGGTCGCACGAAACACGTGCTAGAATACCCAGATTTCTTGGATATCCAATTAGAGTCATTTGAAAAATTTGTACAATTGGATATTGCCCCTAATGAGAGAGAAAATCAAGGGCTTCAACGAATATTTAACGAGAATTTCCCAATACAAGATACCAGAGAAACACATATTCTCGAGTTTTTGTATTACAATGTAGATGTACCCCGCTACACGATTGGTGAATGCCAAGAACGAGGGTTAACCTACTCAGTACCTCTTAAAGCAAAACTTAGACTTTCATCGGTGGATGATTCTGATGAAGCATCTGAAACGATAGAGCAAGAGGTGTTTCTTGGAGATCTACCGTGGATGACTCACAGGGGAACATTTATCATTAACGGTGCAGAACGTGTTATCGTAAGTCAGTTGCACCGTTCTCCTGGTGTATTCTTTGGTCAGTCTATGCACCCGAATGGTACTCAATTGTATTCGGCTCGTGTGATTCCATTCAAAGGATCTTGGATTGAATTTACTACCGATATTCGCGACGTAATGTGGGCATATATCGACCGTAAAAAGAAGATTCCTGCGACTACTTTATTACGTTCATTGGGCTATTCCGGTGATGAAGAATTACTTAGTCTTTTTGGTTTATCGGAATCAGTAAAATTTGGTTCTAAAGCCGATTTCAACAAGAAATTAGTAGGTCACAGACTAGCTGAGAATATCACTCAAGAAGTCAAAGAAGAAGTTGTTGATGATGAGACGGGTGAAGTAACCGAGGCCATCAAACGCATTAATGTTTTAGAACGAGATCATGAACTCACCGAGGACGATTATGGTCTATTGAAGGATGCTGAGGTTAAATCGGTACTTATTCAGAAAATTACTACTGAAGAATCAGAGCGTTCCGTAATCATGAATACGCTCAGAAAAGATCCAACTCATGACGAACACTCGGCACTTGGCGAAGTATATCAACAGATTCGCTCTGGTGAGATGCCAGACCCAGAGACATCACGTGCTATTCTGGAGCGTCTTTTGTTCTCAGACAAAAAATATGATTTAGGTGAAGTTGGTAGATATCGATTAAATAAACGACTTCACTTAGATGACACTAAAGTACAGTATCTAACCAAAGAAGATATTGTAGCGATTATCAAAGAGGTGATCAGGCTAAAAGATTTAAAATCTCAAGTAGATGATATCGATCACTTGAGTAACCGACGCATCAGAACGGTGGGTGAGCAGCTTGGTCAACAATTTGCCATTGGGCTTGCTCGAATGGCTCGTACTATTAAAGAGCGAATGAACTCTCGAGATGCAGAGCAATTAACTCCTCAAGATCTTGTGAATGCTAGAACGATTTCGAGTGTGATTAATACGTTCTTTGGTACCAACCAGCTCTCGCAATTTATGGATCAAACGAATCCTCTCGCCGAGTTAACTCACAAACGACGTATGTCGGCTCTTGGTCCTGGTGGTCTAACCCGTGAGCGTGCTGGATTTGAGGTACGTGATGTTCACTACACTCACTATGGTCGTTTATGTCCGATTGAAACTCCTGAAGGTCCTAATATTGGTCTTATATCTTCACTTTGTGTACACGCAAAAGTAAATGACTTTGGTTTCATTGAAACTCCATACCGAAAAGTGAAAGACGGTAAAGTGAGTAAAGAAGTTGAATACTTAGCGGCAGAGCAAGAAGATGAAACGGTAATTGCACAGGCAAATGCGGAACTCAGCGACAGTGGAACCTTCGTAAATGAAACTGTTTTCTCACGCATGCGTGAAGGGAACTATACTCAGGCGAGGGTAGACGAAATCGAATACATGGATGTTGCTACCAACCAAATTACCTCGTTGGCTGCCGCACTTATTCCATTTATAGAGCATGATGATGCCAACCGTGCGTTGATGGGTTCAAACATGCAACGTCAAGCGGTGCCGTTGTTACGCCCAGAAGCTCCTGTAGTTGGGACTGGACTAGAGCATCGTGCGGCCAGAGATTCAAGAGCCATTATAACTGCTGAAGCAGATGGTGAAGTAGTATACGTAAGTGCTACAGAAATTCGTGTGAAATATGACCGCAGTGAAATGGAACAAAATTGCTATTTCGACGGTGGTATTAAAACTTACAATCTAGAGAAATTTACACGTACCAACCAAGATACGGCAACCAATCAGCGTCCAATTGTTAAGATTGGCGATCGTGTGAAAAAAGATCAGGCCATTGTGGATGGTTGTTCAACAGACGGTGGTGAATTAGCTCTTGGTCGAAACCTACTCGTAGCTTTTATGCCTTGGAGAGGTTATAACTTTGAAGATGCCATTGTTATTAGTGAGCGAATCGTTCAAGAGGATATTTATACCTCTATTCATATCACTGAGTTCGAGCAGCAAGTGCGCGATACCAAACGAGGTGAAGAAGAATTGACCCGAGAAATTCCAAACGTTAGTGAAGAAGCGACTCGTAATTTGGATGAAAAAGGGATGATTCGTATTGGTGCTAAAATCAATCCAGGCGACATCTTAGTGGGTAAAATTACTCCAAAAGGGGAAACAGATCCTACACCAGAAGAGAAGCTTTTACGCGCTATCTTTGGGGATAAGGCGGGAGATGTTAAAGACGCTTCATTGAAAACACCTCCTGGCGTGTCAGGTACCGTTATCGATACTCGATTATTTAGTCGTAAGCGTGATGAGTTGATTTCTCGTAAGGAAGAAAAGAAACGAGTTGAATTAGAAAATGAACGATATGGTGAAAAGCTATCTGAATTGAATCAACAATGGGCTGATAAGATGTATGCTCTTCTTCGGGATAAAACATCTCCAGGGGTATACGATTACAGTCGTGTAGAACTCATTCCTAAAGGTGAGAAATACAAGAAATCTGTTTTTGAGGAAATTGATCCGGTCAACATCAATGAGAATATTGATTGGGCAACCGATAAAGAATTAGTTAAGCACGTAAAAATGCTTTTCCACAACTATCGAGAACTCAGAAGAGAAATTGATAGTGAAGCAAAGAGAAGAACCTTTGCCATTCAAGTTGGCGATGAGTTACCTCCTGGAATTATTCAAAAAGCCAAAGTTTATGTGGCCAAGAAGCGAAAGCTTCAAGTAGGTGATAAAATGGCGGGTCGTCACGGAAATAAAGGTGTAGTTGCTAAGATTGTACCTGTGGAAGACATGCCATTTATGGAAGACGGTACACCTGTAGACATTTGTTTAAATCCACTTGGGGTACCTTCTCGTATGAACTTGGGTCAGATTTACGAAACTATTCTAGGATGGGCGGCTAAAAAATTAGGGACCACTTTTGCCTCCCCAATTTTTGATGGTGCCTCCATGGATGATGTGAAAGGTAAATTGCGTGAAGCAGGACTACCTGAAGATGGACGGGTGACCTTATTTGATGGACGTAGTGGAGAGCCTTTCTCTCAACAGACCACCGTTGGGTACATCTATATGATCAAGTTGAATCACTTGGTGCAAGACAAAATGCACTCTCGTTCTATTGGACCATACTCTCTTATTACGCAACAGCCGTTGGGTGGTAAGGCTCAGTTTGGGGGTCAAAGACTTGGTGAAATGGAAGTTTGGGCGTTATATGCCTATGGAGCTTCAAGTATCTTAAAAGAGATGCTCACCGTAAAGAGTGATGATGTGAAAGGACGTTCTAAAGTCTATGAAGCTATTGTAAAAGGTGAAAACCTACCCGATGGCGATGTACCAGAATCCTTTAAGGTATTACTCCGTGAGCTCATGGGGTTAGGCCTTGAAATTCATCTAGATTAAACACTGTTAAGTATAAAACGGAGAATATTTTGCCAATTACTAAAACATTAGCAGTTACCAACGATTTTAATAGCATTGGAGTATCCCTTGCTTCTGCAGAAACCATACTTTCCAGATCTCATGGAGAAGTATTAACCCCAGAGACCATTAATTACCGGACATTCAAGCCAGAAATGGATGGTTTATTCTGTGAAAAAATCTTTGGTCCAGTTAAAGATTATGAATGCCATTGTGGTAAATACAAGCGTATTCGCTACAAAGGGATTATCTGTGACCGTTGTGGGGTTGAAGTAACCAGAAAAGCAGTACGTAGAGAGCGTATGGGTCATATCACCCTTACAGTTCCTACTGTTCACATTTGGTACTTCAAATCGTTACCAAACAAGATTGCCTATTTATTAGGTCTATCATCAAAAAATCTAGATAAGATTGTTTATTACGAGACATTTGTGATAATCAATCCAGGTTTAGCTCGTGATCTCGGTTACTCTAAAGGTGATTTTATTACCGAAGAAGAGAAATACGATATCATGGATCAGCTCCCAGAAGAACATTTTGATCTGGATGAGGATGATGAGGACCGTTTCATTGTAAAAGAAGGTGCGGAAGCTCTTGAGGCGATGTTAGCGGATCTAGATTTAGATGAAATGGCTTTCAATTTAAGAGAAGAGGTTCGTGAAGAAACTTCTCAGATGAGAAAGAAGAAAAAATTGAAGCAACTTCAAGTTATTGAGTCTTTTAGAGCAGCGGCCAAACATACTGAAAACCGACCTGAGTGGATGGTTCAAAGAGTAATTCCTGTAATCCCACCTGAGTTACGTCCATTGGTTCCATTAGAAGGTGGTCGTTTTGCGACATCTGATCTAAACGATTTATATAGACGTGTAATTATTCGTAACAATCGTCTTAAGCGTTTGATTGATATCAAAGCTCCCGATGTAATTTTGCGGAATGAAAAACGTATGTTACAGGAAGCAGTTGATTCACTGTACGACAATTCCAGAAAATCAAATGCTGTTCGGAACAACAATCGACCATTGAAATCTTTGAGTGATATGCTTAAGGGTAAGAGTGGCCGATTCCGTCAAAACCTATTGGGTAAGCGGGTAGATTATTCTGGTCGTTCGGTAATTGTTGTAGGTCCAGAACTCAAAATGCATGAGTGCGGTCTACCAAAAGAAATGGCAGTAGAATTATACAAACCATTCATTATTCGACGACTCATAGAACGTGGCTTTGTAAAGACGGTTAAGAGTGCCAAAAAAGTGGTAGATCGTAGAGATGCGGTTGTTTGGGAAGTGCTTGAAAATGTGATTGATGGACATCCCGTAATGCTTAACCGTGCTCCAACCCTTCACCGTTTGGGTATTCAGGCATTTCAGCCCGTATTAATTGAAGAAAAAGCAATTCGATTACACCCACTAGCATGTACGGCTTTCAACGCAGATTTTGATGGTGACCAAATGGCGGTACACTTGCCATTGAGCCATGATGCGGTACTTGAAGCTTCTGTTCTTATGTTGGGTTCTCATAACATATTAAGCCCAGCGAGTGGTGGACCGATTGCCGTACCTTCTCAGGATATGATTTTAGGTTTGTATTACCTCACAAAACCACGTAGTGGTGAAAAAGGTGAAGGCAAAACCTTCTCATCTCCTCAGGAAGTGATCATTGCTTTTGATCAACGACAAATCAATGTTCATTCAAAAATTAATGTTCGAGTTAATTATCTGAATGAGGCTGGTGAGGAAGTAACGGAAGTAGTAAAGACATCTACCGGTCGAGTGCTTTTCAACGAAATAGTACCCGCCGAAATGGGCTTCATCAACAAGACGCTTGGCAAAAAAGAGCTTCGTGTTTTAATTGGTGACATTCATGCTAAAGTAGGTACTGCAAAAGCTGCTGAGTTCCTCGATAACATGAAGAGAATCGGTTATGAAAATGCTACTCTTGGTGGATTGTCATTTAGCTTAGAGGATATCATTATTCCAGATGCAAAAGCCAATTTGATTAATGGGGCCAAAGACGAAGTGACCGACATACAAGGTCGTTATGAAATGGGTTTCATTACGGATAATGAACGATATAATCAGGTTATTGATAAATGGACAAGTACCACTAACCGTGTATCGGAAACCTTATTCCAAGCTTTAGCTGATGATCGTGAAGGGTTCAACCCGGTATTCATGATGGCCGACTCTGGTGCGAGGGGTTCGAAAGAACAGATTCGTCAGTTAGGCGGTATGCGTGGATTGATGGCGAAACCTCAGAAGAGCTCTATGCAACAGGGTAATGAGGTTATTGAAAATCCAATCCTTTCTTCATTCAAAGAGGGACTTACCGTACTCGAGTACTTTATTTCTACTCACGGTGCGCGTAAAGGTCTTGCGGATACTGCCCTTAAAACGGCTGATGCGGGTTACCTTACTCGTAGATTAGTGGACGTTTCTCAGGATGTAATTATCACAGAAGATGACTGTGGTACCTTAAGAGGTATTAAAATGCAGGCATTGAAAGATAATGAAGACATTATAGAGCGTTTAGAAGATCGAATTATTGGTCGATTCTCTCTGCACGATGTATACGATCCTATCAGCGATGAGCTTATTTGTGAAGCTAATCAAATGATAGATGAAACCGTTGCGAAGAAGATTGCGGAAACCTCTATAGAAGAAGTAGAGATACGTTCGGTACTTACTTGTGAAACAGGCCGTGGTGTTTGTGCTAAATGTTATGGCCGAGATCTTGCACGAGGTACAGTGGTTGAGAAAGGTGAAGCGGTAGGTGTTATTGCAGCACAATCTATCGGTGAACCAGGTACTCAGTTAACACTTCGTACCTTCCACGTAGGGGGTACGGCTTCGCGTTTAGAGGCAGAATCTCAGCATAAAGCGAAATTCGATGGTAAGGTAGAATTCGAAAACATTCGAGTGGTAGAGTACAACGATGGTGAAGAAGAACACAACGTAGTATTAAGCCGCGCGGGTGAGTTGAAAATCGTTGATGATGAGGGTAAAATTCTCATCAGCTACAACGTACCTTACGGTTGTGAGATGATGGTTGAAGAAGGTGACATGGTGCCTAAAGGAGCTCAGCTCTGTAAATGGGATCCCTATAATGCCTTGATTTTCTCTGAAATTGATGGGAAAGTGGCCTATAAAGATATCATACAAAGCGTAACCTATACCGAAGATACCGATGCTCAGACGGGACACCGTGAAAAAGTAATTACTGATTCTAAGGACCGTAGTTTAGTACCTACTTTGGTAGTAAAAGGGGGTAGCGATCGACTTCGAGAAAGCACTCTCCCTGTGGATACTCATATTGTGGTTGAGGATGGCGAAAAGGTATCGGCGGGTCAGGTCCTTGCTAAAATTCCAAGAGCTACCGGTAAATCTAAAGATATCACCGCTGGTCTTCCAAGAGTAACCGAGTTATTTGAAGCTCGTTCTCCAAGCGATCCAGCAACTGTTAGTGAAATTGACGGTATCGTAGAGATGGGTGCTCGTAAGCGAGGTTCCCAGGAAGTCATTGTACGTTCTAAAGATGGTACGGATGAAAAGAAATACCTCATTTCATTAAGTAAACATATCTTAGTTCAATCCAATGACTTTGTAAAAGCGGGTCAACCATTATCTGATGGAACAATCCCAGCTCAGGATATCCTAAATATTCTCGGACCATATGCGGTACAATCGTACTTGGTAAATGAGATTCAGGAAGTCTATCGTCTGCAAGGGGTGAAAATTAACGATAAGCATATCGAAGTTATCGTAAGCACCATGATGCAGAAAGTTGAAATCACAGATCCAGGTGACACTATGTACCTAGAAGGTGATAAGGTAGACCGATTTGAAGTTAACCAACAGAATGACGAACTCATTGGTAAATTTGTGGTACGTAACCCAGGTGGTAGCGAACTCAAAAAAGGTACCATTTTAGATCGTCGTGAAGTTCGTGAAATCAATAACCAATTAATTAAAGAAGATAAAGCCGAGTTGGAAGTGTTGGAAGCGAAACCAGCAATTTCGAAACCAATACTATTAGGTATTACTCGTGCTGCCCTATCTACTGAAAGTTGGTTATCTGCAGCTTCCTTCCAGGAAACAACAAAAGTACTAACACAAGCATCTATTGAGGCTAAACGTGATCATTTACGTGGTCTTAAAGAAAATGTGGTGGTGGGTCATAAAGTACCTGCTGGTACGGGTCTTCGTGAGTACAATGAGCTTATTGTTGGTTCTCGCAAAGACATGGAAGAAGGCGAAGAGGAAATCGCAAAAGTATTTGAAGCCTTAAGTGGTGAAGATGCTGAGCCAATGCCTGGAGAAGAATAAGTACTTCTTCAACTTCTTAGGCTATTAAAG
>Ga0182079_1060015_pt1 | contig 11953 bp, 3 predicted proteins | sample 071ome_14_FD_127750 | JGI IMG/M metagenome (GOLD analysis project Ga0182079, IMG submission 127750) | Metatranscriptome of coastal salt marsh microbial communities from the Groves Creek Marsh, Georgia, USA - 071410CT metaT (Metagenome... | ecosystem: Environmental > Aquatic > Marine > Intertidal... | reverse complement strand
GCAGATTTAATCTGGAATTAGAAAAAGGTCATGCAGACGCAATCGAGTGACTTGGGAGTTGACCGCCTTTTGATCCAGGCAACTGGTGGGACCATCTGTCTGTGAGCCAGTCCGACAACCTAGCGCCCTTCACTCTGGGAGATCTAGCTCCGGTCAAACGACTATCATCTACAGCCTCAAGAAATAGGTGAATGAACGCTCACTCGGGGGCCTGGAGGAGGGCAACACCGCCAAGGATCCACTTGTGAGGATCGGAGTCCTCGCTTTCCATCTTTAGTGGAACGGAGGTGACAATCGTGGCACCACGAGCCGAAGTCGTGTAGATGGGGCACGTGTAGTAGCCCTTGCCCTTCTTGTCTTTCATCTGCACAGCAGTCACGTGCACAACGGGCACAACAGGGTGGAGGTCCTTAAGCTACATCTCAGTCAGGTAGCCTTCCTCGCCACCGCGGCCCATTTCCCAAGCAGCACCCTCAAGGAAGTAGCCGTTGATATATGCACCAGACTCGGGAGCCTCGGTGAATTCAGTCTTGTCCTTGCTGTTAGTGACCTCGGTGGAGAGGACCATGTCATCGAGAGGAAGCTGGGCCTTTCTGGCAGTCACCTGCATAATAGCGGTCAAGTAGGACATTGGGTTGAAGAGGGCAGAGATCCAGAGAACAATTGGAGTTTCCATAGCCTCAGTCCAGTCAACAAGCTGCTGGTATCTCAGAAGCAAGTCGTCGAACCAGTTGAGGAGGGTCTTCTTTGATTGGTAAGCCTTCTTCTCCCAGAATGGAGGAATCATGTTCAGGGAAAGCTTGGTTGAAAGCGTCTCCATTGCGTCAGTGATGTTCAAAACACCCTTGAGACCGTTGTCGAGATCGTTCAGGGAGGTTCTGATTTCCTGCAGAAGTCCGTTCATGCGCTCGCACTCCTGGAGGCACACGTTGGTGTAGGGGTTGGGTTCCTTGACCTTCTCCGCGATTTCTCTCATGTTGAAGTCAGCAGGCAAGTTAGCCAAGAAAGTCGTAATGATAGTCTTGACCTTGTCGTCGCTGCCGCCACCGGAGCCAGAACCACCCGAGATCGAGAGAATGGTCTCGAAGAGGGTCTCAGACAAAGTAGTCAGGTAGCCAATCTCAGCGTTGGGGTGGAGACCGAACATCTGAGGAATCTCTGGGGGCAGTTTCTCCTCAATGTACTTTCTGTAAGCCTCACGGTCAAACTTCTGCGGGTCAGGGGACTTGAAGCCAGGCGCCAGAGTGAGCTGCATTTGTTGCATAATCTCAGGGCGCATCAGCACGTGCAGGTAGGAGTTGTTAGTTCTGCGATCCCAGCCGTCAGTGATGTGACCACCGTACATGATCTCACCATAGATGTAGGCCAGATCTTGGTAGGGCACTTTTTCGTATTTGGTCAAGTAGTTGTGCAGCACATCTCCGCAGATAGTCAAGTCACCATCGTTGAAGTTGTAGTTACGAGACCAGCCCTGGGAGCCGAACTTTTTGCGGCCCACAATCAGAGAGTGGAACATGCAAAGGCCAAAGAGAATAGCCTTGAATTCTGGAAGCTTGTGTCCCTTTGCTCTCTCGAAGTGGCTCTCGTCGAACTTGGAGAAGCAACGACGCAAGTTAGACTTCAGATCCTGAGGTGCCTCGTTAGCAACCTTGATGGCATTCTGCATGATAGACTCAGGCACGATTTCCATCCAGGGCAGCGGTGGGGGTTCAGCAGAGATGAAGCAACGGAATTCTGGGTGAGCACCGCCTTCAATAGCAAGCTCGAACTGACGCTCGAACTTCATCATCCAGGAGATCATGAGATGCACATTCTGGAACATGCACCAATGTCCTTCCTTGGCGCACTTCTGGAGCACCAAGTTGGCGTTCTCTTCCTGACCCTGACCCATGGAAATGTTGGTGAAAGTACCATCCTCAATTGACTTGTTGTTTGCGAAGCCAATCTTCTCAACATCGGGAGTTGGGTCCACACCTGGGAAGAGCACGAAGAAAGTAGGCACGGTGGGAATAGTTTCCTTGTACAACTCGAACACATCGAAAGCGGGCTGCTCGATGTACTCAACTCCGAGCCACTCAGTGACATACTGGATAAGGGCACCAGTCAGTCTGTCGGGGCGCATAGCTCTCAGGAGGAGCAGTCTGTGGAAGAGTGAGCAGTCCTTGAACGACTTGGGGAGCTCAACTGACTCAGCCTTCTCGTCCATGTACCACTTACGCCACTGAAGCGCCTCGGATTCCATGGAGCTGACCAGGCTTTCGAACATCTTGGTGGACTGTTCGAGACCCTTGACCGCAGGCCAGATCGACTCCATAAGGAACTTCAGGGATTCGGGCTGCGGGCCGGGCTCGAGGGCAATATCCTTTCGGATAAGCGCATCAACCTCCTTTTGGACAATAAGACCCTTGCGGATGTTGATTCTGAAGCAGAGCATGGTGGCGATAATCAGCTTGTGACGCTCGAAAGTACCTCTGCGGATGTAGTTGAAGGACTCGTATGTAATGGACTGGATAAGTTCCTCGATTCTGAGCTTAAGAGTGCGTGGAGACATTTCCTGGGCCTCTTCTTGCTCTTCCTCTTCAGGATCTTCCTCGGCTGGCTTCTCAGCGCCTTCTTCAGCCTCTTCGGCTTCCTTGGGTTCTTTCTTGGGGTTCATCTTCTCGGCAACGATGTCAATAGCGCGGCAAATGACGGTGATGAAAGACTCAAGCGAGAACTTGTAGTAAGAGTGAATTCTGGTGAGTTCGCTCATCATGAAGAAGACGAGGGCACCACGGGAGGCAGCAGGACGGTAGTTCTCCGAAGCCTCGTTAATGGCGACTTCAGTGACCTTTGCGATCTCGACTTTGGCATTGATCTCGGTGGAGAGAGCCTTGGACTTCTCGAGGGACTCAATCAGCTCAACATTCTCGAGAATGTCACCAGTAGCCTCGGCAAGCTGCTGGAGCAGGCCATCTTCGAGTCTCTTGAGGGTGATCTTGAACTCGTTCTGCTGGGCAATAAGCTCTTCCTTCTTGGCAGCGAGATCAGGACGCTCTTTCTTGACAACCAGAGTCAGAAGCTGGTCTTCAAGACCCGATTCAGTGACAGTGAAGTTGATCAGGGCGCACTCAGCCTGGATTTCTGGAGGGTAATGGGGGTTCGAGAGCTTGGTGTGCAGGAACAAGTTGAACTTGGGGTCAAGAGTCAGTTCCTTGTCACCCATCTTGATGATGCTGGTGCGACCACGCTTGATGATCTGACGAGCATAAATGGGAGCGATCGAGGCATCAATTGCCTCACCCAAGTTTTCGATAAGGACGGGCTTACCTTGCTCGACGCAGCGCTCAAGGCACTTAATAGCTGCGTTCATGGTCTCGGGAGTAAGACGAGTGGTCTCAAGGTTGTTGGCAGCCTCCTTATTTCTGATCCACTGAATACCCTGGAGCTGAGGATCAATCATCAGGGAGTATCTGTCAGAGCTGGTCAAGATGCAGCCGTTTTCAGCGGAGACTTGATCGGAGGGAAGCTTTTCAGTGTTCCACTGGGCTTTCTGGGCCTCAGTCGTGAGGATAGCCAGAGGATCGATAACAGGCGAGCTTGGGATCTTGTTGTCCTTGAAGAACTTAATGAAGTTGTCATTGATGATCTTCTCACGGAAGTCCTTGTTGAAGGGACCAACATATGAGACGAAGGCAGATGCCATCAGCACATCACCAGTAACATACTCAAGATCCTGGCCAAGTTGGACGATGGAGTTGGACCAGCGCTCCAACTCAGAGCCCAGAGCGTTAACCAGTCTGTTGGCGGAGTCAAGACGCTTGGCGCAGCGGTTTGCTTCAGCCTCGGCTCTGTTCTTTTCGTCCATAGCCTTTTGGAAATCAGCCTGAAGGATAGCAAGCTTGGCGGAAAGCTCAGCGACTTTAGCCTCCATGGTTTCTTTCTTTTCGTTGGCAGCGGCGAGTTCCTCTTTGGCAGCAGCGACCTTCTGCTTCTTGGGCTCGACTGAAACGAAGACATCATAGTAAGTGGAGATGTTGATAACCCAGTCGCAAAGACCAGCAGCAGCACTGGACTTGCCTCTGAGAATTTCAGGAGTGAATTCTTCCTTCTCAAGAGTGCTTCTGATGGCAGCAAAGTTCTGTGGCTTAACCTTATCAGCATCAATATCTCCCTTGAAGGCGTTCAGGCCGTTCAGGAAGTTCTGAGGGTTGGCCATGAGCTTAAGCGCAGCCTTCCAGGGGTTCTCAACGTTAAGCTTGCCCTTCTTGTCAACTGGCACATCAGGCGAGACACCCGAAAGCAAGTGCAGCACACAAGTGAAGGTTTCAGCAACGGCAGCGGGAGGGTTCTGCAGGGCCTTCAACATCTGGAAATCTTTAACGTTTAAACCGGCAAGAGCGGCCTCGGCCTTCTCGACAGCTGGCAGAGCAGCATCAAGATCCTTCTGCACGGATGCCATTTCCTCAGCGACGTTCTTGGCAATAACAGCGCACTTCGCGGATTCGATGTTTGCCTTGTCAGCCTCGGCATCCACGATCTCCTTTTCGGCACCGACAGTCTTGGCCTGGGCATCGGCAACTTCCTTGATCTTCTCGACCTCAACGGAAGAAATCTTCAAGTCAGCCTCGAGTTCAGCGACCATAGCCTGGGTGTCCTGAATCTTGAGCACACCGAACTCATACTTCTCCTTGGCGTCAACAAGGGCCTTCAGCTTCTTGTTAAGCATGTTCTTGAAGAGCTTAATCAGCTCCAAGAAGGACTTGGGAGTAGTGTAAATGTATCTGCGGAGGGTGTCCTTCACAACATCGGACTGCTGGTTGACAGTCTTGAAGGAGAAAGGCATGAAGGTAACAATAGCCTTGCGGACTTCATCGGAGGGCATCTCCACATCCTCAAGGAATTTGGCAGCCACAGAGAGCAGCGCATCCTCGGGCCAGGGGTGGAACCAATCAATCACTGTGCAGTTAATAATGGCAGGGAAGCGCTTGGCTCTGTTTCTGAAGCCATCGCCCACAGGTGAGAAGCAGATAGCCATGTGCAGGTTCTTGCGCACGCGGTCGTAGAAGAACTTCAAGCAGTTGTCCTTGTTGTCGGGAATGCCCTCGCCCTTGACTGCGGCACGCACATTGTTGACGATGTTCTCGTTGTCTTCATCGTTGAAGAGATCGGAAATCTCACCGGATGAAAGCAAGTCATTCAGGTACACAAGGAAGCGCTCATTTGTGATCTGACCCTCGGTGAAGAGGAAGCAGAGACCCTCATCCTTGCAACCAGCGCGGTTGTAGAAAGTCTGCAGGTCAGCCTTCAATTCGTTCATGCCGTAGGAGCTGGAAATCAGGATACCCACAGTTCTGAACTGGCAGATCGACGAGGAAAGTCTGGAAAGGGACTGCTTACCAGAACCACCAACACCGACAAGAAGAGCGTGGCCAGAAGAGTTGGAGATAATACGGGTGATCTTGCAAACGTGCTTCATAGCGTCATCGAACAAAACGAGGTCCATAGCGGCGTTCAACTCGTTGTACTCACGAAGAGCATCACGAAGGCGCACACCAAGGGCATCAATGTTACCGAACTGGTCGTAGAGCTTCTCATCAAGGCCACCGACGAAGTGGGCGAAGATAAGTGGTTCGGGAGTGGGCAGCTGGAAGTACTTGTTAAGGTTGAACTTGCCGAAAGACTTCTTAGTCATGTCGGCGGCAAGAGCGCGGTAAGTCTGCAGGTGCTCAGCGTTCACAAGACGATCGCCATAGACACGCTCGGACTCGTGGAGCCACAGCTTGATGAAGTTGTCGGGCTCCTTGATAGCCTCGGGGCGGCCAGTGAGGAGACCCTGGAAAATGTTGGTCAAGTGGCGCACGTTGAACTCGTAGTGGAAGTTGGCGGCAGTCTTTCTGAAGCTGCTCTCCACGTTGCTGTGGATCTGGAGCGCCGACTTGATGATCGTGGGCACGAGCTCCTGAACGCTGCCCTTGAACTTGGAGTAGTGCTTGTTCAGGAAGGCAGAGTAGATCGTGTTCAGGGAGTTGGGCTCAGGGAATGGAACAGCGCAAACCCAGAACCATCTCTGCAGGCGGGGGTTGACCTCGAAGGAACCAGCAGTGGGGTTCATGGCGGCAAGATACATGGTGTTCTTGATATCACGGAGAGCCCACTTGGTACCGCGCTCGTACCAGTGCTCGTAGTCCTTGTGCTGACGGAGGAGAGCAATAGCGGTCTGAGTTTCGTAGTCATCCTGCTTGGGCATGTTCAAGTCATCAATGAACTGAAGGAGCTTGTACTTGCCGAAAGGAGCGTAGGTCTTACCAGCCTTCTTCTCAAGCATGCTCTCGAGCTGGGACTGAAGAAGGGTGGAGTCGGTGTAGTAGTTGAAGTTGATGATCTACTGAAGGTAATCATCACCGGTGCTGGTCATGTCGTTGAGGAGACCCTTGATGATCTGAGTCTTACCGCAACCAGCGCTACCCACAAGCATAGGCGAAATGTTCACATGAATGAACTTCTTCATGAGGAACTGAGTCGAGATGGTGTCAGTTGTGGGAATGGTGTAGTTCTGAATGGGCTTGGAGGTATCCAGAGACTCAGTGATGTCCTTGGTCTGCATCTTGATCCACTCCTCTGGCTTGTTCTGCTCCAGATCAATGAAGTAGTCGAAGACCATACCCTTGGCGGGGAACTTGCAAGTCTTCCACTTATCCTTCCACCAGTCGGAGAAGTTGCGGCGGTAGTTGATGGCGTTAAGCTCAGAGAAGCCAGCACCCAGGCACCATACGCAGCAGAAAACGAACACGAATTCAAGACCTTTAACTTGTGAAGTTGCAAGAATGGCCTCCAAAAGCTTGCAGATCATCATAACGAGCTGAATGTCCATCATGGTGATGGTGTACTTGAAGGTCTTTCTGATGTGCTTAAGGGACTCTTCAATATACTTGTCGAACATGGTTTGAAGGTCCTTCTTGCGCTCAGCATCGTACTTCTGGGCAGCAATCCAGGACTTGACATACGCCTTCCACTGGTAGCCAGTAAAGTCGGAGATGAACAGGATACCGGCACGGGACACAGTGGCGGGAGTAGCGAACTTCAAGTTCCTGATTTCGAAGATAAGTCTCATGTGGGGCTTCAGCACAATACGTTCGTTGGAAGCGAGCGTGAGGAGCTTGTTGTCGTCCATGACAGAGTTCATCGACTCAATCCAGTTGGCATCGAGATCACCATCAAGAGCAATCCACTTGGGGTCGGTGTTGGGCTCCTCAGAAAGAGATCTCATCTTGTTGGACATAAGACCGTCCTTCCAGTCACGAGTCTTGGGGTCACAAACACCATAGAACTCGTTAGTAGACACGACCTTGGGGTTGATGTCAACAAGCGTTGTCTTCTTGCCATCCATGTTGTTGGCCTTCGCGAGAGTCTTCCAGGTTGAAGACTTGCCTGCACCAGGGTTACCCATGGTAAACACGCACCAACGAATGACGAGCAGTTCACCAAGCTCGACAACCTTTCTGATGAAGTTTTCGTCGGGGTGGAGCTTTGACTCGACAGTTGCCTTAAGAATCACATCTTCGAATCTCATGTCACGTTGACGGGGCACATCAACACCAGGGAACAGATCACCGAGCAGACCGAAGAAAATATCCCAATCTTCAGCAATGATCTTGGGGGTGTTGAAATCTCTGAGAGCTCTGAGCAGGATGCCAAGCTCATCTCTATCGGGCTCGGCACGCTTGAATTTACCGGCCACAACAAGCACGGACTTAATGGCGCGCATACCCCAATCGTAGTGAGGACAAGCAGAGAGCAAATCCTTGCAAAGCAGGTAGAGTCTGGTGAACTTTCTTGCAAGTGCCTTGGCCTTCACGAAACCTTCAGACATAAGCATGTTTTCGCAAATGAGTTCCAAATCGGGAACCACGACAGTAATAGGTCTGAAAAGGGCCTTAAGACCTTCGGGCAGCTCCGAACGACCGATATAGCCGGGGTTCATGGTAATGAAAGCACCGCAAGTGGGATCGAGGCTCATCTCATCACCTTCAATCTTAAAGCGCTCCTTCTTGCCCTTGACAGCATCGCAAACTGATTTGAACTGAATGGAGCAGACAGAAAGCACCTCAGGCACAAGTCTGTTGAACTCATCGAAGCAGCCCCAAGAGCCGGATGAGGCAAGACCCTTGAAGATACCTGCCATGGTCTTGTAGTCCATCTGATCGGAGCAGTTGAACACATAAATAGCCTTGGCGAGGGCAGAAGACAGATCCTTGGTGGTCTCCGTCTTACCAGTACCGGCGGGGCCAGCGGGCGCGCAACCCATGCTCAAGTGGAGAGCCTGAGTGGCAGTCACGTAAATTCTATCAGTAAGAGGGGTGATGACCAGACGAGGGCCATTGCCGAGGTACTCGTAACCGTACCAGAAGGAAGCATCAGCGATTCTCAGCTGGAAGTCCTTCTTTTCTTCGATGAAGTAGACCTTAAGCTGGGATTGCCACTGGAACTCATCAGCGCTAGCGACCTTCTCCTGGTAGAGGATGTCAATGATATCACGGGAGTGAGCGTCCATGGTAATCATGCAGCCGATCTTTTGACGCATGGGTGGAGTCAAGTCGCCCTGGACCATTCTGATCAGGTCGCTGAGGAGGTTGACCTGGTGCTCGTGACACTTCTTCATGGCCTCCTTGTCCTTGGGGATGTTGTTAAAGGCGGTCTCGACGTCCTTGGTCCAGTTCAACATGTTGATGAGCAGCGAGGTCTGGGCAGGGTTGGTGGCGTCCTTGAGCCATTTCTCCTTGCCGTCCTGGATGTATCTCTTGAGGGAGACACCACCAACGTCCTTGAGGGAAGAGCGCATGGTGTCAATGACCTGCTGGAGGTAGTTCTCGACTTTACCGAGAAGTTTCAGATCAGTGGTGAATTCGACGTACTCTTTGCCGACGTTAGTGTGCATACCAACGGCAATGGGACGGTCACCACCCTCCTTAAGCTCGAGGTTCTCAATAGCCTGGAAGATCTTGCTCATGAATCTCATGATCTTCTTGGGGGTTGAGCCGTTTGAAAGAATATCAAGCAAGTCAGAGCTGGAGGTGAAGTAGAAACGGGGGAAGCATTTCTTCTTTTCGTCCATAAACTTGTTGAGCGCCTTCTCGCAAACAGTAAGAGAGTTAAGCACTTTGTTAAAGCTCTTCAGTACCCAGTCTTGGTCACAGAAAACGAGCGTGAACTGCTTGGCTGAGGCGTCCTTAAGGATGCGCTTGACCTCAACATCGATGCCTACGAATTCGGCGGCCTGCTCGGGAAGCTCCTTCTTCACCTCATCGGAGTGAAGGAACAAGTTCTCAAGGTAAGCCCAGTTACGCTGCACTTCAGAAGAGACAGTCAAGATCTCAGTAATGTTGGAGAGCGACTTGGTCCATCTCTCGACCTCCTTTTCGAAGGTGGCAATGTAGCGGGAGCTCTGCATGGAGGAAGCAGCGTTAGTGTGCTCTTCAAGCAGATCGAAGTGCTCGTCAGTGAGGCGGATCATGTACACATCGGTGTTCTTGTGCTGGTAGAAGTCGAACTTGATGTCTTTCCAGGTTTCCTCGAGCTTGGCCAAAGTCTTTTCCATCTTGGCTTCCTGTTTGGCCTAGTCAGTAATTTCTTCGACATCCTCTTTATAGTCCTGCAGGTTCAGGTTGTAGATGTCCTGCAATTTGAGGGCAGCATCGACAGTGAACTGCTTGCCGACCTTTGCGCGGATAGCGTCCCAGTGGCGTTCACGCATGGCAGGGTCAGCCAACTCAGCGATCAGAGGCAAGAAGATGAGCCACTTCTTGATTTCGTCGAGGAGACCGTTGTAGGCGTTGGCACGCTTGTCAACCTTCATGTCCTTGAGAGTTTTGAGCTGCTTCTTGACATCGTCTTCCATGTCAAATGGCTTGGTGTTGGCCCAGGAAGTAGCAAGGTACTCGATGAAGAGCTGCTGGCAGCTGTTAATGTGGTCCCATAGGCCCTTCATGTTTCCAAGTTCATTTTTGATGTTCTCAATGTGCTTGAGACATCCGTCGATCAGGTGAGGGTTCTCAAACTTGGTGGCAGTGAAGCCAAGGTCAGTTGTCTTCTGCTCGTAGTCGTGCACCTCAGTGTAGACAGCATCGAGCTTCTGGAGAGCGGCCTCACGTCCACAGTCGTACTTATAGAAGTCACGCTTCTTCATCTCTTGGATAAAGGCTTTGAGCTCGTCCTCAAGCTTGTTGATCTGAACGTTGTTCTTTTGTGTCTCAGCGCCAACGATAGGAGTAATCTCCTTCTTAACATCCTTTGCGAGCTTTCTAAGCACGTTCCACTCTTCGAAAAGCTTCTTGGACTGCTTGATTTGAGAATCCTTGGCTTGGTTGCGGGTGGCAAGAAAGTTAAGAGACTCTTCGAGTTGGTCCAAGTTGAGGAGCATGCGATCAGAATGGTCGTTGACCTCTTTCACAGCGTCAACAACTCCGAGGAGCTGTTTGATGTCGGTCAGGTCCTTGTCGTTGGTTCTGGCCTCGGCGGAAGACTGCTTGATCCAGGACTGGCACTGCTCAATTGTCTTGGTGATGTATTTGGGCAGCAAGGGGCCGGTGAGGCTGTTGTGGTTCGTGGGTGTGGTTGACACAAAGGTGGCCTGGTAAGGAGAACCACGAAGAGGTACCATCTTTTGCTTGTCGTCCTGGAAGAGCACGGCGATGTTCACGGTGCATTCTTCGTCAACCTGGTATTTGACGAAGTACTGGCCATCATCGTGGTCGTCAATCTCGCAGGGAATTTCAACACCCTCAGTGGTCTTGATGTTCACCTGGAAAACATCGCGACCAGACTTACGGTTCTGGTTTTCGTCGTTACGAGCCTGAATAACGAACTCGACGGGCTCGCCAATGGCCTGGTCTTTCAGAACACCGGGGCCGAAGGCAAGTGACTTGTAAGCACGGGTGTTAAGGAAGTAGGTGTAGCCCACGGAAGTGGTAGTAAGTTCGCTACCGAGGATCGAAAGCTGCACAGTGCATTGCTTGGGTCCAAAGTTCTCGAAGTTAGGGGTAACAGCGGTCATTTCAGTTTCACTAACGAACTGACCGGTCACATCAAGAGTGTTCTTGCCCGGGGTGTCGATTGGGGTGTTGCCAACAGTGAAGTAGACCTTGATGGATTGGTCCTTGAAGCCCTGACCTTTGATAGTAACTGGGACACCGCCGGTGAGCTGACCAAGAGGAGGGTCAATCTCAGTAATGGCGTAGGAGGGACCGACGATCTTGTTCACGGCGAGGGCGTGCATGTCGTTAAGCCAGCCGTTGTTCCAGCCACCAAAGATAAGGAAGCGGGAGTTCTGGTAATCGTAAGAGGAACCAGCGTACTCACGAGCAACAGGCATGACCGCGGTGCTTTCTGGCTTGATCTCGGACCAGTTCATGCTGCCGATATCGAGGTAGTAGGAGCTGTTGACGTAGGCACCGAAAGTACGGGCCTGACCTTCGTTAAAGTTAGTGGACTCACCACCGAAGATGAAGTACTTCCAGGTGGGGATAGCCTCAACCATAATGGCGGAGTGGTTCCAGCGGGCAACTTCGTTGTAGATGTCGGGGTCCGACCACTCTCCGGTGTTCATGTCCCAGATGATCAGGTTGTTGTACTGAGTCTCCGAGTTCCAGCCACCATAAGAGTAAAGCTTATCGTCGCAAGCGAACAGGGTGTGACCACCACGGCCTTCGGGCATGGGGGACTGAGTGGGCACGGGCTCGTGCTTCTCCCAAGTCTCAGTCTCAATGTCGAACGAGTAGATGTCGCTGAAGGCAATGCGAGCGTAGTTGAGACCTCCGTGACCGCCATAGATCCAGAATTTGCCCTTCCACATGCAAGCACCAGCGTTGGCACGCGGTGGAGGCGCACCAATGGCGGACTCCTGGTTGCAGGCAACAGCCTTGTCGCCGGTAACGCGGGACCACGAGTAGTCAGAGCACTTGAGCCACCAAGAGTC
>Ga0182079_1346717_pt1 | contig 12172 bp, 17 predicted proteins | sample 071ome_14_FD_127750 | JGI IMG/M metagenome (GOLD analysis project Ga0182079, IMG submission 127750) | Metatranscriptome of coastal salt marsh microbial communities from the Groves Creek Marsh, Georgia, USA - 071410CT metaT (Metagenome... | ecosystem: Environmental > Aquatic > Marine > Intertidal... | reverse complement strand
TTTTCCAGTTTCGGCACTTCCATTGCATTCTTGTAGCCGAACTTTTCCATCATTGCTGGTCGAACAGCCGTCGAATAATGTTCTTCTAGACGCGTTTTCATCTCAGCTTCCTTGCACTTAGCCAATTGCTTTGCCGGAACGGCGGGCAATTCGGGTTTTTGTCCCATCCTTGATCTCGTAACCGACTCGCGTTGGCTTACTGGTTTCTGGATCAATATGAGAGACGTTTGAAATATGAAGTGGAGCCTCACGCTTTTCGATCCCGCCAGGGCCAGCCTGTGAAGCACGCACATGTTTTGTAACCATGTTCACGCCCTGCACGACAACCCTGTTCTCCGACCGAAGAACTTCCACCACTTCACCAGTCTTTCCTTTTTCACGGCCGGTAATAACGACTACCTGGTCGCCTTTTTTAATTTTGAACTTCTGGGCCATTACAGCACCTCCGGTGCGAGGGAAATAATCTTCATGAACTTACGTGAACGTAATTCACGTGTAACAGGCCCGAAGATCCGTGTCCCGATCGGCTCATTGGAATTATTGATGAGCACAGCCGCGTTACGGTCAAATCGAATGACCGTTCCGTCAGGACGCTTGATCTCGCTCGCCGTGCGAACGATGACGGCACGATGAACGTCACCCTTCTTCACGCGCCCCCGAGGGATGGCTTCCTTAATGGAGACGACGATAATATCGCCAACTGCAGCAACTGTACGTCCACTGCCTCCAAGCACCTTGATGCACTGGACCCGACGCGCGCCGGAATTATCCGCTACATCAAGATTAGTTTGCATCTGAATCATGATAAACTCCCGCTATCGGCTATTTCGCACCGGCGACGTCTGATTCGTCATAGATCACCGTGTAGCTTTTTGACTTTGAAATCGGAGGGCATTCTTCAATCCGGACGCGATCGCCGATCTTGAAACGGTTTTCGGCATCATGGGCAGAGAATTTCTTCGATTTCGAAATAAACTTCTTATAGAGCGGATGCATAAGGCGCCGTTCGACCTTTACGACAACTGTCTTGTCGCCTTTGTCGCTGACAACCACACCCTGAAGAATACGTTTTGGCATAATTATACTCCTTATGCGTCGGTTGCCGCGGCCATTTGAGCCAGCACGGTCTTGACACGGGCTATCTCACGCCGGACAAGCCGCATACGTGCCGGGTTCTCAAGCTGACCTGTTGCACCCTGAAAGCGGAGGTTATACGCCTCTTTTTTGAGGTTGGTCAGTTGCACTTTCAACTCATCTGATGTCTTGGCGCGCAAATCTTGTGCTTTTACCACTGCCATCTTGTTCTCCTATTCGCCCAGACGCTTGACAACACGGGTATCAAGAGGAAGTTTTGCCGATGCGAGGGTCAGCGCCTCACTGGCAAGCTCACCGCTCACCCCGTCTATTTCAAACATGATCCGGCCTGGCTTTACTCTTGCTACCCAATATTCTGGGTTACCCTTACCCTTACCCATCCGAACTTCGGCAGGTTTGCTTGATACAGGCACATCAGGAAAGATACGGATCCAGACACGGCCGGCACGACGCAAATGACGTGTGATGGCGCGACGAGCTGCTTCGATCTGACGGGCTGTAACACGCGCAGGTGTTGTCGCCTTCAGGCCATATGCGCCAAAGTTCAATTGAGTTCCGCCTTTGGCGTTGCCGTGAATACGGCCCTTATGCGCCTTGCGGAATTTGGTACGTTTAGGTTGTAACATATTTCAACCTCCTGATTACGATGCGTTGCGCGGAGCTGGCGCAGACTGCTGCTCAGCCAGGCGCTTATCCTGTGCCATTGGGTCATGAGCCATGACTTCACCCTTGAAGACCCATACCTTGACACCGCATGCGCCATAGGTTGTGTGGGCTGTAGCTTCGCCATAATCCACTTCGGCACGAAGGGTATGAAGCGGAACACGACCTTCACGATACCATTCGGTCCGCGCAATCTCGGCTCCACCAAGACGACCCGCGCAGTTGATCCGGACCCCCAGAGCGCCAAGACGCATGGCGGATTGTACAGATCGCTTCATGGCACGGCGGAAAGCGACGCGACGTTCAAGCTGCTGGGCGATGGACTCAGCCACCAGCTTGGCATCAATTTCAGGCTTGCGAACTTCAACGATATTCAGGCTGACTTCGCTACCGATACGCTTGGTAAGATCCGCGCGAAGGCTTTCGATATCCGCGCCTTTCTTGCCAATGATAAGCCCTGGACGACCGGCATAGATCGTAATCCGTGCGCGACCTGCTGGACGCTCAATCACAACTCGGCTGATAGCCGCAGATTTAAGCCGTTCCATGAGGTGTTCACGCAACTCACGATCCTGGTGCAGGAGCGATGCGTAATTGCGATCAGCGTACCAGCGTGAATCCCAGGTGCGGTTAATGCCGAGCCTCAGCCCGATTGGTTTGATTTTCTGTCCCATCAGGCGTCCTCTTTCTCGGATACAACAATGGTGAGGTGTGAAAATGGCTTCAGGACACGAGCCCCACGGCCACGAGCGCGAGCACGAAATCTCTTCATCACCAGCCCCTTGCCAACATGGGCTTCCCGTACAACGAGACGATCCACATCAAGGGAATGGTTGTTTTCGGCATTGGCAATAGCTGATTGCAGCGCTTTCTTGACATCAATGGCAATACGGCGGCGTGAAAAGCTAAGCAGTGCGAGCGCCTTGTCGGCATTCTTACCTCTGATCAGGCCAGCCACTTCATTAAGCTTTTGTGGGCTGACGCGAAGATTGCGAAGAACTGCCCGAGCCTGATTATCGGCAAGAGTACGTGGTTTTGATTGCTTACCCATAACTTACCTCTAACGCTTCGATTTCTTGTCGGCGGCATGCCCGTAATAGGTCCGGGTCGGGGCAAATTCACCAAACTTATGACCAACCATGTCCTCCGATACGAGAACAGGAATAAACTTGTTGCCATTGTGAACACCAAATGTCAGCCCAACAAATTGAGGCATGATGGTGGACCGGCGGGACCAGGTCTTGATCACTTCCTTACGGCCGCTTTCGCGTGAAGCATCTGCTTTTTTCAACAGATACCCATCAACAAAAGGACCTTTCCAAACAGAACGTGCCATCTCGTCTATCCCTTATGCCTTGCGACGGCGCACAATCAGGCGATCCGTCTTCTTGTTATTGCGTGTCCGCTTGCCCTTGGTTGGCTTACCCCAAGGCGTGACCGGATGACGACCACCTGAGGTCTTGCCCTCACCACCACCATGGGGGTGATCAACCGGGTTCATTGCAACACCACGAACGGTTGGCCGGCGACCAAGCCAACGGCTACGACCGGCCTTACCAAGCTTGATATTCTGCTGATCTGAATTGGAAACAGCACCAATTGTTGCCATGCACTCAGAACGTACCATCCGAACTTCACCAGAAGCCAGACGAAGAATAGAGTATGACTGGTCACGACCGATCAGCTGAACATATGTGCCAGCGGAACGGGCCATTTGACCGCCCTTGCCTGCCTTGAGCTCAACATTGTGAATAATGGTACCCACTGGAATAGAGGAAAGAGGCAGGGCATTACCTGGCTTGATATCGGCCTTGGCAGAAGAAACAACTGTATCTCCAGCAGCCAGTCGCTGAGGCGCCAGAATGTATGACTGCTCACCATCAGCGTAAGTGATAAGGGCGATGAAAGCGGTCCGGTTCGGATCGTATTCGATCCGTTCAACGGTTGCCGGAACATCCATCTTACGACGTTTGAAATCAACCAGGCGATATCTGCGCTTATGACCGCCACCCTTCTGCCATGCGGTAACATGACCGGAATTGTTGCGGCCACCAGTCTTGGTGAGACCTTCGGTCAATTTCTTGACCGGGGCACCTTTATGCAGACCAGACCTGTCAACAGTGACAAGACCACGCTGGCCGGGTGACGTCGGGTTATATTGCTTTAATGCCATCCCCTTACACTCCCTGCATCAGATCAATGCTCTGACCATCGGCCAGGGTCACGATCGCTTTTTTCTGATCAATCCGACGACCGAGAACACCACGGAACCGCTTAGTCTTGCCTTTGAGAACCGATGTGTTTACGGCCTCGACATTAACTTTGTACAGCAATTCAACAGCAGCCTTGATTTCAGGCTTGGTGGCGCTCATCGGAACAACAAAACCGATCTTGTTCTGCTCTGCCAGCATCGTTGACTTTTCGGTCACGATGGGACGCAGAATAGTGTCGTATGCTTTGTCCTGGGACATGACTGTTTCAGTCTTTGCGCGGGGACGGATACTCATTTCAGCCGCTCCTCAAGATGGGCCGCGCTGTCCTTGGTCAGTACCAGAACATCACGACGCAGGATGTCATACACATTGATCCCTTGCTGCGGCAGCACATCGATATTAGGGATGTTGCTGGCTGCGCGCTGGAATTTTTCGTCAATAGCTTCGCCACCGATGATGAGCGCGTTTTCAAGGCCAAGCTTATTGAGCTTAACTTTGAGGGCCGCTGTTTTACCATCGGCTTTCAGCGTGTCAATAATCACGAGCTTTCCGTCACGGGCTTTACTGGAAAGCGCCGAACGAAGACCAAGAGCACGAACCTTTTTCTGAAGGCTGTGGGCGTGATCACGAACAACTGGGCCATGAACAACACCACCGCCACGGAAAATATTGGTCGAGCTTGCGCCATGACGCGCCCGGCCTGTTCCCTTCTGGCGATACATCTTGGCCGTAGTTTTGCTAATCTCAGAACGGATCTTGACCTTATGGTTGCCTTCGCGACGCTTAGCAAGCTGCCAGTTGACAACGCGTGCCATAATATCAGCGCGAGGTTCAATACCGAACACTTCATCGGCAAGGCTCACATCGCCAGCTGCCTTGTTATCGAGGGTTTTTACTGCAAGTTTCATCACAATTACTCGCCTTTCTTCTCTTCCTCGACAGCGTCAGCCGCGGGAGCGTCATCTGCCTGAGCCTCATCAGTGGTGGCGTCCTCAACAGTTTCTTCCATCACCGGAGCATCGTCGGAGATCACTTCATCAGAAGCCGGAACATCATCACCTGGAGCTTCATCAAGGATGGCCTCACTGAGAAGACCTGCTGGGAATGGCGCATCTTCAGGGCGATCTGCTTTCAGCGCATCGCTCACAAGCACATAGCCACCTTTGCTGCCAGGAACTGCGCCACGGATGAGGATCAACCCTTCAGCTGGATCGGTTGCAACCACGACAAGGTTCTGGGTTGTAACGCGCTCAGCACCCATATGGCCGGCCATCTTCTTACCTTTGAAAACTCTACCCGGATCCTGGTTGTTACCGGTGGAACCATGAGAGCGGTGAGAAATTGAAACACCGTGGGATGCACGAAGACCACCAAAATTGTGCCTCTTCATCGCACCCGCAAAACCCTTACCCTGGGAAATGCCAACAACATCAACCATCTGACCGCTGACATAGTGGTTGGCACCAAGTGTGGCACCAATCTCCAGCACCGCATCTTCGGTAACGCGGAATTCAGCAACCTTGGCTTTTGCTTCGACACCGGCTTTGGCATATTGACCACGAAGAGCTTTATTTACGTTCTTAACCTTGCGGGATCCGACACCGAGCTGAACAGCCGTATAGCCGTCCTTGTCTTTGCTACGGATTTCAGTGACCTGACAGTTTTCCATCTGCAAGACGGTCACTGGCACATGAGCACCATCCGCGTCAAATACGCGTGTCATCCCAACTTTTTTAGCAATTACGCCGCAACGCATGGGTAAGACCTTTCCTTAAAGCTTAATCTCAACGTCAACACCAGCAGCCAGATCGAGCTTCATGAGCGCATCAACGGTCTGCGGGGTTGGGTCGATAATATCCAGGAGACGCTTATGCGTCCGCATTTCGAACTGCTCACGGCTCTTCTTGTCGATATGAGGTGAACGAAGAACAGTGAATCTCTTGATTGAAGTCGGCAGCGGAATAGGTCCGCAGACTTCAGCGCCAGTACGCTTGGCCGTGTTCACGATTTCTGTCGTGGACTGGTCAAGAATACGATGATCAAATGCCTTCAGCCTGATCCGAATATTCTAATTTTCCATTATCTTAACCCTCTGGCGCTTTCCAAAAGAGAACCGGCGAATAACGCCGGTTCCATATTAATGTTCTTTACTTAACGATGCTTGAGACGACGCCGGCGCCGACGGTACGGCCACCTTCACGGATCGCAAAGCGAAGCCCTTCGTCCATGGCGATCGGCGCGATCAGCTCAACCGTCATCGCGATATTGTCCCCTGGCATCACCATTTCCGTGCCTTCAGGAAGCGTCACCGATCCGGTCACGTCCGTCGTCCGGAAGTAGAACTGGGGACGATAGTTCGAGAAGAACGGCGTATGACGACCGCCTTCATCCTTCGTCAGGATATACGCTTCCGCCTTGAACTCCGTATGCGGCGTGATCGAACCTGGGGCCGCCAGAACCTGGCCACGCTCAACTTCCTCACGCTTCGTGCCACGAAGCAGAACACCTACGTTATCACCAGCTTCACCCTGATCCAGAAGCTTGCGGAACATCTCTACGCCCGTGCAGGTCGTCTTCTCGGTTGCCTTGATCCCCACAATCTCGATCTCTTCGCCAACCTTCACCATCCCTCGCTCAATCCGGCCGGTCACAACCGTACCACGGCCTGAAATCGAGAACACATCCTCAATCGGCATCAGGAACGGCTGATCCTTCGGACGATCCGGCTGCGGAATATACCCATCAACCGCCGCCATCAACTCCTTGATCGCGTTCTTGCCGATCTCTTCGTTCGTCTCTTCCAGCGCCGCAAGAGCCGAACCCTTCACCACCGGAATATCATCTCCAGGGAAGTCATAGCTCGACAACAGCTCTCTGATCTCAAGCTCAACAAGCTCCAGAAGCTCCTCATCGTCAACCTGATCCGTCTTGTTCATGAAAACAACAAGCGCTGGCACTCCAACCTGACGCGCCAGAAGAATGTGCTCTCGCGTCTGAGGCATCGGACCATCCGCCGCTGATACAACCAGAATAGCCCCATCCATCTGCGCCGCGCCAGTGATCATGTTCTTCACGTAATCCGCGTGACCTGGGCAGTCAACATGCGCGTAATGGCGGTTCTCCGTCTCATACTCAACATGCGCCGTCGAAATCGTAATACCACGGGCACGCTCCTCTGGTGCCTTGTCAATCTGGTCATACGCCTGAAACTCCGCGCCACCAGATTCCGCCATAACCTTCGTAATCGCCGCCGTCAGCGTCGTCTTACCATGGTCTACGTGTCCTATTGTGCCGATGTTTACATGCGGCTTGCTTCGATCAAACTTTACCTTCGACATATCAGCCTCCTAGATGTCTTGCTGCCTTAGGCCATTTTGCTGCGAACTTCATCCGCAACGGCCTGTGGTACCTGTTCGTAATGGTCAAATTGCATACTGTATTGCGCCCGTCCCTGTGACATGGAACGAAGCGTGTTTACATAGCCAAACATATTGGCCAGCGGAACCATCGCACTGATCACGCGAGCGTTAGCCCGTTGATCCATTCCGCCAACATTTCCGCGGCGGGAATTAAGGTCACCGATGATATCGCCCATATATTCTTCAGGGGTGATGATCTCAACCTTCATGACTGGTTCAAGCAGACGTGGTGCTGCTTTCTGCATGGCCTCACGGAATGCCGCACGTGCGGCGATTTCAAACGCGAGAACCGATGAGTCAACATCGTGGCTGGCGCCGTCGATCAGCTCAACACCGAAATCGATAACGGGGAAGCCTGCGATTACACCTGTGTCCTTTGCCGACATAAGGCCTTTTTCAACACCGGGAACGTATTCACGTGGAACGGATCCGCCAACAACCTTGTTTTCAAAGCTGTAACCTTCTTCAATCGGCTTGAAGACCAACTTCACGCGGGCAAACTGACCTGAACCGCCAGACTGCTTCTTGTGGGTGTAGTCAACTTCGATTTCCTTCGTGATTGTCTCACGATACGCAACCTGAGGCGCACCAACATTGGCTTCAACCTTGAATTCGCGCTTCAGACGGTCGATCAGAATATCGAGGTGTAGCTCGCCCATACCTTTCATGATGGTCTGGCCTGATTCTTTGTCCGTGGTGACCTGGAAAGATGGATCTTCAGCCGCAAGACGGGCAAGACCCTGAGACATTTTTTCCTGGTCGTTCTTAGAATTTGGTTCAACCGCAATCTCAATAACAGGCTCTGGGAAGGTCATTGTTTCCAGAACCACCGGTTGTGTAACATCGCAAAGCGTATCGCCAGTCGTGGTTTCTTTCATGCCCGCAAGAGCAACGATATCGCCTGCAAACGCTTCCTCGATTTCCTCACGGTTATTCGAGTGCATCATCATCATCCGGCCAATACGCTCTTTTTTGCCCTTGGTGGAGTTAAGGATGCTGTCACCCTTTTTCAACATACCGGAATAGATACGTACAAAGGTAAGAGAACCGACAAAGGGATCGTTCATGATCTTGAATGCCAGACCTGAAAGAGGCTGGGCATCGCTTGCATGGCGTTCGATGTTACGCGTTTCGGTTTCGTCTCCTGGCTTGAACCCTTTGTATGCGGGCACATCAAGCGGACCAGGAAGGAAATCGATAACAGCGTTCAGCATCGGCTGAACCCCTTTGTTCTTGAACGCAGAACCACAGAGAACCGGCACGAATGACATGCTGAGCGTTCCTTTGCGGATCAGCTCACGCAGGGACTGCGGATCAGGCTCTTCGCCTTCAAAATATTTTTCCATCCACGCATCATCATGTTCGACCGCAAGCTCGATCATGGCAGCGCGCATTTCCTCGGCCTTTTCCTTCAACTCTGGGCGAATCTCGCCCAAAGTCCAGGATGCGCCAAGATCTTCGCCAGCCCAGACCCATTCCTTCATGGTGATCAGGTCAACTAGGCCCGCAAATTCGCTTTCGGAGCCGATCGGCATATGAACAGGAAGAGGGGTTGCCCCTGTCCGGTCCTTAATCATGTGCACACAATTGAAGAAATCAGCGCCGATCTTGTCCATCTTGTTGACGAAAACAACACGTGGGACCTCGTAACGATCAGCCTGACGCCAGACGGTTTCTGTCTGAGGCTCTACCCCGGCATTAGCGTCCAGTACACATACCGCACCATCAAGAACAGCGAGCGAACGCTCAACCTCAATGGTGAAGTCTACGTGACCAGGTGTATCAATGATGTTGAACCGGAACTTGGCATCATCTGCGTTGGAACCATAAGGACCGTCAGGGGTTTCGCCATCTTCTGTACGGAACCACATGCAGGTTGTCGCAGCTGAAGTGATAGTGATCCCGCGTTCCTGTTCCTGCTCCATCCAGTCCATGGTTGCGTTACCATCGTGGACTTCACCGATTTTATGGGATTTCCCGGTGTAAAAAAGAATGCGCTCAGTCGTAGTGGTTTTTCCCGCATCAATATGGGCCATAATGCCGAAGTTGCGGTAGCGCTCAAGTTTATACTCTCTAGCCATGACGTCTTTTCCTGTGCGTATGGGTTACCAGCGGTAATGGGAAAATGCGCGGTTTGCTTCCGCCATCTTGTGGGTGTCTTCACGCTTTTTGACCGCGGAGCCACGATTATTGGCTGCGTCGAGAAGCTCAGCGCTGAGCCGATCCGTCATCGTGTTTTCCCCACGTTTGCGGGATGCGTCAATCAGCCAACGGATGGCAAGAGCCTGGGCGCGTGTTGGACGAACTTCAACCGGCACCTGATACGTCGCACCTCCGACGCGGCGGGACCGTACTTCAATATTGGGGCGTACATTTTCAAGAGCGTCGTGAAACACTTTCATCGGCTCATTGCCGGAGCGTTCCTTAACCTTGTCAAGGGCACCATAAACGATCTTTTCTGCAACGGAACGCTTGCCGTCATACATGAGGCAAGACATGAATTTGGAAACGACAACGTCACCGAATTTCGGGTCGGGCATTGCGGGGCGTTTAACAGCACTGTGACGACGTGACATGGCTCTACCTCTTTATTTGGGCCGCTTGGCGCCATATTTGGAACGCCGCTGGCGACGTTTGGCAACACCTTGCGTATCCAGCGTGCCACGAATAATGTGATAACGAACACCCGGAAGGTCTTTCACGCGTCCACCACGAATCAGAACAACTGAGTGTTCCTGAAGGTTGTGGCCCTCACCAGGAATATAACTTGTTACTTCAAAGCCGTTGGTCAAACGTACACGGGCAACTTTACGAAGAGCTGAGTTAGGCTTCTTCGGTGTTGTTGTGTAAACGCGAGTGCACACACCACGCTTCTGCGGGCAGGCTTCCATCGCTGGGACCTTGTTCCGTGCCACTGGACGCGTCCGTCCATGGCGAATCAACTGGTTAATCGTCGGCATACCAGACTTTTTCCCATCATGTTTTGGCCGCATTAGAAATTGTCGGATACATCCCGACGGACTTCAGCGGAGTTAACAAACACCTTTACAGGCGAACAAAGACCCGAGGTCGGGCCACTCTCCATATTTTGGCTTCAGTGTCTGTAGTGATAAGAAATCACACACCACCTGAACCTTTGGAGTGGCCGGAAAGTAATGTTTTCCGGCCATTCGGTCAAGAGGTAAATCGCATCCCTCTTGCAGATTTTTATTTACCCTGGTCTAAGGCCTTCCCGAAACAGGGAAAAGACTTTATTCCATTGCCTGGGCATCAGCACTTTCCGGCTCTTCCCCGTTTGCAGCAAAACTGTCTTCTTCTGCTGCAACGGCTTCAAGCTCGGCCTGGCGCTGGCTGATAATGCTACGGTCTCGATCCGCTGCGATGGCTTTGAGACGCGACATCACTGAGCCGGTACCAGCAGGGATGAGACGACCAACAATCACGTTTTCCTTCAGACCGCCGAGTGTATCTTCCTTACCCGAAACAGCAGCTTCGGTAAGCACACGCGTGGTCTCCTGGAAAGACGCCGCCGAAATAAAGGAACGTGTCTGGAGTGATGCCTTGGTTATACCCAGCAACACCGGCTTGCCCTGTGCTTCGGCAAGACCTTCGGCCTTAGCAATGGCGTTGGCGGAATCGAATTCCTCACGATCCACCTGCTCACCAACAAGAAGCGTGGTTTCGCCAGCGTCGGTCACTTCAACCTTCTGCAGCATCTGACGTACGATCACTTCGATATGCTTATCGTTGATCTTCACGCCCTGCAGACGATAGACATCCTGAATTTCCTTGACCAGATATTCGGCCAATGCCTCAACACCGAGAATATTGAGGATATCGTGCGGAACAGGGTTGCCGTCAAGAAGCAGGTCGCCACGGCGAATGACATCACCTTCCTGGACAGCCAGAAGCTTACCTTTCGGGATCATGTACTCCACCGGTTCCACGCTATCGTCCAGAGGCACAACGCGGATACGACGTTTGGTCTTGTAGTCCGCGCCGAATTCAACGCGGCCATCAATCTCACTGATGATCGCAAAATCCTTCGGCATTCTGGCTTCAAACAATTCCGCCACCCGAGGAAGACCACCGGTGATATCACGCGTCTTGGAGGATTCCCGCGGGATACGTGCAAGCACTTCGCCAGCCTCAACCTCAGCCCCGTTTTCAACCGAAAGAATAGCGCTAACCGAGAGGAAATAACGTGCCTCAAGCCCGTTGTCGAGAATGAGCACTTCACCCTTATCGTCACGCATTGTCATGCGAGGACGAAGATCCTTACCCTTGGCTTGTGATTTCCAGTCAATCACTTCACGGTTGGTGATGCCGGTTTCCTCATCGGTCACCTCCCGCATCGAGACACCATCAACAAGATCAACGTAATTTACGACACCCTTAACCTCAGAGACGATCGGAATCGTATAAGGATCCCATTCCACCAGTCTCTGGCCGGCTTTGACCTTATTGCCATCCTTGACATAGATCTTGGCGCCATACTGGAGCCGGTAGCGCGAACGTTCACGCCCCTGATCATCGGTCAGAAGCAGTTCAGTGTGCCTGTTCTTCACAACAGCATTGCCATCAGGGGCGACCACAAGGGCCGCGTCCTCGAACTTGACGATACCGTCGATCGGCGCTTCGATGCTTGACTGTTCGGCACCACGCTGGGCGGCACCACCAATGTGGAAAGTCCGCATGGTCAACTGTGTGCCCGGCTCACCAATGGATTGAGCCGCAATAACACCCACGGCTTCACCAATATTGACCGAAGTTCCGCGGGCA
>Ga0182079_1185955_pt1 | contig 12480 bp, 11 predicted proteins | sample 071ome_14_FD_127750 | JGI IMG/M metagenome (GOLD analysis project Ga0182079, IMG submission 127750) | Metatranscriptome of coastal salt marsh microbial communities from the Groves Creek Marsh, Georgia, USA - 071410CT metaT (Metagenome... | ecosystem: Environmental > Aquatic > Marine > Intertidal... | reverse complement strand
GATAGATACACGCACAAAGCGCCCTGAATGCAGGCCAATACCTTCTAGCTGTGCGACCTCGCGAACCGTTGTTTGAAACGGCTGGTCAACAAACCCGTTATAGGTGAGTGTATCAGGCATTGACTTGCGATCATTCTTTCGTTTCTGGCTAGCGTCAGGGGCGGTTCCCATGTACTAGATTTGTGCTTTGTGACGATCAGCCACGCCACGGATGGCTGGCTAAATAAAACCTGAGGAAAGATTACTCTTTTCCTCAGGTCAATCCAAATCACATTTGGTAACAGTTTGTAGCAATGGCACTGCCGCGCCATTGCTGTGTTTCTAGTTGGCTTGCCGGCGCAAAAATGCCGGAATATCTAGGTCGTCCTCATCGGCGTTTGGCGCTGCTGGCGCGGCCGTTGCAACGGCCTTATTGACCGCGTCTGCGCGTGATAAATCGAGGATTGAAACCGCGACTTCACTCTTGGGCGCACTCGTCTCTAACGAAGGCTCAGACTGGGTTTTCTGCACTGCTTCGGCAGGTTTGCTGACCGGCTTGCTTGACCATAATCCAGAGATTTTGTTGATCAGGCTTGCCGAGCGCGCAACCGGTGTTTCAACCGCTTCAGCAACGCTGTCTTCATCCGGCATTGCGATTGCCGCTGCTGGGATGAACCGTGCCCGTGGTGGGGCTGTTGTTTCATCTGATGTGGTTAACGGCATGGCTGGCGTGTCCCCCATCGACGGTGCCATCGCGTCATTTTCGCTGGTTGCATTTGCCTCATTTGGCTCGGCTGGAACCGCCGCGTCACGCGGATGTGCATCTTGGGCGGTGCCAATGGCGTCAGTGATGTCCATCTGCTGCTCATGGCCGGCATCGGTGCTGATGATTTTGTCGATTGCCTCGCTAGCAAGCTCATTGCTCAGCTGATCGTCAAGCAAATCAGTCGGCGCATCGGCCATCGGTGATGATGTGGCACCAATCGCATCAACCGCAACTTCAGGGGTAAGGGCTGAAAGGCTGCTGATCGGATTTGGCACAATTGTGCTTGTTATAGAACTGCTTGTCATAGAACTGCTTGGCATCGAACTGCTTGGCATCGCGGTGCTTTGCCGGGCTGCCACAGCCTCGGTTCGTTGCGGCATGACATTTGGCCGGTGCAGGCTCTGGCTGGCACCACTGATGCCGGTTGCGACAACCGAGACGCGCATGACGCCTTCTAGCTTATCGTCAAACGCTGAACCAAAGATGATGGTCGCGTCCGGATCAACTTCTTTGCGGATCCGGTTGGCCGCTTCATCAACTTCAAACAGGGTCATATCAAGGCCGCCGGTGATATTGATCAGAACTGCATTGGCGCCCTTCATTGTGGTGTCGTCCAACAGCGGGTTGTTAATTGCGGCTTCGGCGGCCTGTGTTGCACGGGCTTCGCCAGATGCTTCGCCGGTGCCCATCATGGCTTTGCCCATCTCGCCCATAACGGCACGGATATCGGCAAAATCAAGATTGATCTGACCGGGCTTGATCATCAGGTCAGTAACGCCACAAACGCCCTGATGCAGAACCGCATCTGCCATATGGAATGCATCGGCAAAAGTTGTCCGCTCATTTGCCAACCGGAACAGGTTCTGGTTTGGGATAACGATCAGCGTATCAACATAGGCTTGTAACTCTTCGATACCGTCTTCGGCTTGCTTCATCCGACGCTGGCCTTCAAATTCAAACGGTTTGGTGATAACGCCAACCGTCAGGATGCCGCGTTCGCGTGCGGCTCGTGCAATTACCGGCGCTGCGCCTGTGCCTGTTCCACCGCCCATGCCAGCAGTGATAAAGACCATGTTGCAATCAGCCAGTTCAGCCATCACATCCTGCAGGCTTTCTTCGGCTGCGGCACGGCCAATTTCAGGCTTTGAACCGGCGCCAAGGCCTTGGGTGATCGCACTACCAAGCTGAATTTTCCGGCTTGATAGTGAATGGGCAAGTGCCTGCCCGTCAGTATTGGCAACCAGAAAATCAACGCCTTCAAGATTGGCATTGATCATGTTGTTGACGGCATTACAGCCAGCGCCACCAACACCAACAACGGTAATCCGTGGACGAAGCTCTTGCATTGTTTGAGGAACGGTGAGGTTGATTGTCATGACTGATTCCCTTCATTGTAAATTTGACTGTTCTTGGTTGAGTAGAGTGGGTTATGGCGTGCTAGGCGGGTGGTTCCGGCAGGGTATATCTGCCGGTTTCCGATGGTTTGCTGCATGGTTCGCTGGGGTCGTTGCCAGCTAAAAACAGGGTTTGAACATGTGGCCATCATTGATCTCCTTGGCTAAAGATTGTCACGAAGCCACGCACCGATACGCTCAAACGGTCCGTGTGGTAGGGTGCGGGTTTGCCGGTCTGTTGGGTCATTTTCTTCGATCCGGCTTACATGGATCAGCGCGCCAGTGCTGGCGGCAAATCCGGGGCCACTGCTGTCCTCATCAAGGCCGGCAATGCCAATAGGTTTGCCAATTCCAACCGATTTCTTTGCTTGCTTTGCAAACAGATCAGCAAGGCCGGTTAATTGGCTGGCACCGCCGGTCAGCACATAGCGGCTTCCGGCGGTATGTTCCATCCGCGCACGCTCCATACGGGTGTGCAGCAGTTCGAGAATTTCCTCAACGCGGGGACGGATGATGGCACTGAGCAAATTACGCTCAATGGTCTGGCCCGCCACCTCGGCAGTGCCAAGTGTTGGGATGGTGATATTGTCACTGCGGCCAAGGCGCACCACTTCTCGAAGCTGGTCTGGCGCAACGCCGGTAATGTCGGTTGGCATAACCGATCCGTCAATCGCCTTTAGCCGCTCGGCCTCGGCAATTGGTGTTGACAGCACGCGGGCAATATCGGTGGTGACGCGGTTGCCGCCAATCTTGATCGTGTCGACATAGACCAGCTTGCCCTCCATGAAGATAGCAATTGATGTCGTGCCGCCGCCCATATCAACGATCACGCTGCCAAGATCACGTTCCTCGGCACTAAGACAGGCAAGCCCGCTGGCATAGGCCGAATGTAGAAACCGGTCGGTTTCGAGATGATTTAACGCCAACGCCTCACGCAGATTTGCCAGCGAGGTGCGCAGACCACATACCAGTGTGTAATCCACTGACAGATTTGTGCCGCGCATTCCGCGTGGGTCGGCAATCCCGCGGACATCATCCAGCCCATATTGCAGGGTTTGCAAATGCATTGGCTGATAGTTTTCTGGAAAATTGCCGTTGTCACTGCGCGCCATGAGACGGTCGATATCGCGGCGGCGAACCACCGCATCACTAAGCCGAACTGATTTTGTGCAAATGCTGGAAATCGGGGTACCGCCGGGGGCAACAATTGTTACTGATGTAACCGAGATGCCGGCATCACGCTCGGCCGCCTGCACGGTTTTGCCAATCACCGTACTCAGCGCTTCAAGGTCACTAACTTCCCCGCCGCGGATCCCCGCCGATGCGTGCGTGCCGTGCCCTAATAGCCGAACACCGCCCGAACCATCAGACTCACCAATCATGCAGCAGATTTTTGATGATCCGATATCAAGCACGGCAAAGGGGCGCCGCGTAATGGCTTTTGTCTTTCCAAGGATCATGTGCGGCTTCCTTTCCCTCTTACCGGAATGTTTGGCTCGACGATCAATTGTTGCGGCACGCGCAAATCGATGACTGCGAGGTCGCGATTGGTAATGGCTTTTTTACGATCAATCACCGCGAGCCGAGACCATGCTGTGACCGGATCAGTTTCTGGCAGGCGGATTTCCATGCCGTTTTTCAGATGCACGTCCCAGCGCCGCTGCGAGCGATAGCTGACCGCCCAAACCTCGCTGAATAATTCAGGCTCGGTTTTTAAAATCGCCAGAATAGCGGCCGCATGAGGCGCTGCATTTTCACCGGCAACAACCGTAAGATGGGTGAAATGGCTGGGGTCCGCTCCGTCGATAATCGCGCCGCTGCGGTCGATCAATTTATGCTGGTCATTATTTTGTAACAGGGCAATCGGCACACGCTCACGAAGGGTGAGATAGATGGTGCTTGGCAGGCGGCGCTCGACAATCACATCCTCAACCCAGCCAATCTTGCTGATGTTGCTGTGAAGCTGGCGTAAATCAATGCCAAGAATGGGCGTGCCGATTTGCAGATTCAAGGCAGCCAATAGACTGGCTTGCGGCGTATGGGCGCGTCCTTGAACCTGAATATCATCAAGCACCAGACCAGCATTTGCGCTTATTGCCAAGAAATCATCGCCCAGCTTGCTGCGGTCCATCATTGCAACGCCGATTGTGCTGGTAGCCGCAATCATCACAAGTGACCAAAAGCCGATTTTAACCTTCTTCCACAGGTCCAGCCGTGTTTCTGGGCTGCGCGGCGGCGTCTGCTGTTGCGGTTTAATCCATCCGATTAGTCGTCGCATTGTGCAATCTCCAATAGGTGGTTGACCAGTTCTTCGCCTGACATGCCGACAAAACGAGCCTGTTCCGGCACAAGTGATGTTGCGGTCATGCCCGGCTGGGTGTTCACTTCAAGCATGAACAGCGCATCATTTTTATCGTCCCAGCGATAATCGGCGCGGATGATGCCGCGACAACCGAGCTGGCGATAGGCGTGTTCGGCCCACAGGCAGGCTTTAAGATTGACCGCTTCGGGAATATCGGCAGGCAGGATATGGTTCGATCCGCCAACCGCATATTTGGCGTCAAAATCGTAAAATTCGCGCGTAGACGTGATTTCAGTGACACAAAGTGCAGTCCCATCAAGAACGGCAACGGTCAATTCACGGCCAGGGATATAGGGCTCGCAGATCAGTTGTGCATCGGCAGGCCAAATGCTGCGCGCCGGCGGACGGGTTTGATCGTCAGGTACAATCACCACGCCAAAGCTGGACCCGTCATTGCGCGGCTTAATCACATGCGCACCAGTGCTGTCTTGGGGATAGACATGACTATCTTCGACGAGTGGCAAGGTAGGCGGCACCATGATCCCGGTTCCGGCAAGCAGGGTTTTTGCCAATAGCTTATCCATGGCGATCGCCGATGCCGTCAGCCCGCTATGGGTATAGGGAATATTCATAATATTCAGCAGACCTTGAATATTACCATCTTCACCGATTTGACCATGCAGCGCATTGAATACACGGCCGGGATTGATCTCTTTCAATTTCTGCGCAATGTCGCGGTCAACCTCGACCTCGATCGCATCCCAACCGGCGTTGCGCGCGGCCTGCGCACAAAAGCTCGCAGATACACGGCTAACCGCTGCCTCGGATGTCCAGCCGCCCATTAACACGGCGACGCGATCACGGTTATCGGTCATTCCGGTGCCCCTTCGTTCTGGTTGCGCCCAACACGGCGGATTTCCCATCTAAGTGGCGGCCCGCCACCGGCCAAAACACGGTCACGAACAGTTTCACCCAGCGTTTCAATGTCCTCGGCGGTTGCGGTGCCGGTGTTGATCAAAAAATTACAATGTTTTTCTGAGACTTGTGCCCCGCCGATTGAAAGACCGCGACAACCGGCCTTGTCGATTTCTTGCCACGCCTTGCCGCCATCCGGGTTGGCAAAGGTGCTGCCTCCGGTGCGAACGCCGCGCGGCTGGGCGTCGCCGCGGCTGGCAATAATTTCTTTCATCCGCGCCTTGATCGCTGCCGGATCATCCTTTTGGCCTTGCAATTCGGCGGCGGTGAAAATCCAGTCTGCCGGAGCCTCGCTATGTCGATAGGCCATGCCCATCGCCGCTGGTGTTGCGCTGACCGGCTTGCCGCTTCGATCAAGCCCATGCGCCACGATCGTTACATCCTTAAATTCGCTGCCATATGCACCGGCATTCATCCGCAAGCCGCCGCCGATTGTGCCCGGAATACCGATCAGAAATTCCAGCCCGCCAATGCCAGCCTTTTGTGCATAGCGCGCCACATCGGCATCGCTGGCACCGGTCTCGGCAATGATGCGGGTACCGTCATGCCGGATTGCTTTCATATGGGTGCCAAGCTTGATCACAACACCGCTTACCCCGCCATCACGAACCAGCAGGTTTGAGCCAGCACCAACCGCAAATAGCGGAATGTCTCGTGGACAAGCCGCCAGAAATTCTGCCAGATCAGCGGTATCCAGCGGGCTGAATAAAACTTCTGCCGGCCCGCCGACACCAAACCATGTATGGCGTGCCATTGGATCATTTGCTGTATAGCTGCCCCGCACATCAGGAAGCCGGTCATGTATCGAGGTCATGCTTGCCCTCCTGCCAACCTGTCCAGCTCTTTTGGAAGGGCGGCTGCCCATGCGGTGATATCACCGGCACCAAGACACATGACAACGTCGCCAGCCTTGGTTCTTGCCGCAATCTCGATGGCTAGCTTGTCTGGCCCCTCAAGGCCAGCCGCTGCCTTATGCCCGTAATCGCGTAATCCGGCGACTAATGCAGTTTTGTCAGCGCCATCAATCGGGGCTTCACCAGCGGCGTAAACATCGGCAACGAGCACTTCATCAGCATCGTTAAAACAGCTGCAGAAATCGGTAAATAGATCGGCGAGACGGCTATAGCGATGCGGCTGGACGACGGCAATCAGTTTGTTATTGCCAGATAGCATCCGGCCAGCCTTAAGGGCGGCCTTGATTTCCACCGGATGATGACCGTAATCATCAATGATGGTCACGCCGTTACTGATCCCTTTTGTTTCAAACCGCCGACCTACCCCGCCAAATGCGGCCAGCGCGTCACGGATACGCGGCGCATCAATATTCATTTCCAACGCCACCCCGATCGCGGCGAGGCAGTTCTGCACATTGTGATCGCCAAGCATCGGGAACCGCACATTCTGCAATGCGGCGCTATCACCATTAATCCGGTCTGACAGCTGGACATCAAACAGCATCGCGCCAGCATCAGCCCGCAAATTGATCGCCCGAACATCGGCATTTGCACTCATGCCGTAGGTGATGATGCGGCGATCCTTAATGCCTGCCATAAGCCGCTGCACCGATGGATGATCAATACATAGCGTGGCAAAACCGTAAAACGGGATCGACGCAACAAAATTCAAAAACGCGGTCTCAAGTGCCTCAAAGCTGCCGTGATGGTCGAGATGTTCTGGATCAATGTTTGTGACCACAGCAACGGTTGGCTTTAATTTGGCAAATGATCCGTCGCTTTCATCTGCCTCGACAACCATCCAGCTGCCTTTTCCAAGGCGTGCATTGCTGCCCCATCCGGTGATGATGCCGCCATTTATCACTGTTGGGTCGATATCGGCACTGTTTAGCAAAGTGGCGACAAGACTGGTTGTCGTTGTTTTGCCATGGGTGCCTGCAACGGCAATTGACCAGCGAAGCCGCATTAATTCGCCAAGCATTTCAGCACGGTGAACGATGGGCAGGAATTTGGCGCGTGCGGCAACCACCTCGGGATTATCTGGCTTGATTGCGGTTGAGATTACCACCAAAGACGCGTTTTCGACATTTTCGGCGCGTTGGCCGGTCACAATTGGAATGCCTTTGGCCCGAAGCCGTCTGACATTGGCATTGTCAGACATATCGCTGCCTTGAACCGCATAGCCAAGCTCGAACAGAATTTCGGCAATGCCGCTCATACCGATGCCGCCGATCCCGGTGAAATGCATGGTGCCGATAGATAGTGGCAATTCACTCATGCGATTGCTCCTAGATTTGGTGCGTTGCGTTTGCTGATCAGCCCTTCGGCGAGCGCGGCAATGTCGGTCGCGGCGTTTGGGCTGGCAAGGACGGTGGCGTTGGCGGCCATTTTGCCAAGCTCGTCCGGCGCCTCGAACAGCTGCATGATCCGGGTTGCCAGAAAGGCCGAGCTGACAGTGGCTTCGTCAAGGCAATAGCCGCCTCCGACCTGTTCCATTTGCAAGGCGTTTGCGCGTTGATGATCATCCATTGCGCTTGGCAGTGGCAGCATCAGTGACGCACGGCCGGTTGCGGCCAGCTCGGCAATTGACGAGGCACCTGATCGGCTGATCACGAGGTCACTCTTTGCCAGTAAATTGGGCATATTGCTGAAGAATGGCTTGATTGACGCGCTGACCCCCAGTTTGGTGTAACGCGCCTTCAAATCCTCAACCTGTTCGATACGCGCCTGTTGATAGATTTTGATCTGGTTGCGCAATGGCGGATCAATCATCGCGATGGCGTCAGGCACTAATGTGCCAAGAATGCTGGCCCCTTGCGAGCCGCCAAGAACGCTTAGCACCCGGTCATCACCTGTGCAGCTTGGCCGCCGCTTGGCAAAAAACGCGGTGCGGACAGGCATCCCGGTGATATGGGTTTGCACGCCATCTGGCAGGTTTTTGGTTTGCGGCCAGCTTAGCGCCAACAGGCGGGCGCGGGCGGCAATCACCCGGTTGGCTCTTCCAAGATAGGCATTTTGTTCATGCACCATTACCGGCACGCCAAGCAGCCGCGCAATCAGCACTGGGGCAAATGATGGATACCCGCCAAACCCGATCATTACCTCAGGTCGGCGCAGTCCGATATGCCACAGGCTGGACAATGCCCCCAAACCTAATTTGCAAGTTGCGATGATCCGGCGAAGCAAACCTGATTGGAACGGTGACGCGGCGCTGATCACATAAAGGCGAACCGGCAAATCGGCAATACCTGCAAGGAGATTGGCGCCACGCTTGTCGGTAAACAGGCAGGTTTCATGGCCCTTGGCATTCAATGCCTCGGCAACCGCCAGTGCTGGGAATATGTGACCACCGGTGCCACCGGCGGCGAGATAGATCCGTGCCGCGCTCATGCTTGCCGCCGATCTGCGAAATGATCGCTGGTAGTGCGTTTACGGGTCAGCGCGAGGATCAGCCCCATGGTAAGGGCGCTGGCCAATAATGACGAGCCGCCATAGCTGATGAATGGCAGGGTCATGCCCTTGGTTGGAATTAGGTTAACCGACGAGGCCATATGGATGCTGGCCTGAACGCCGATCTGCATGACCAGACTGGAGGCAGCAATCAGGCAAAACAGCCCTTCACCGGTAAGGGCTCTGGCAAATCCACGGATAATCACAAAACCGTAAAGCCCAAGAAGTGCAAGACAGGCAATCGCACCATATTCTTCGGCAGCAACGGCAAAGATGAAATCGGAATGCGCGTCGGGCAGATGCAGCTTGATCACACCATCGCCCGGCCCAACCCCGAAATAGCCACCTTTGGCAAAGCTTTGCATCGCCTGTTCGACCTGCCACGAACCGCCTTCAAAGAATTTGTCAACCCGAAGCCGAACATGGTCAAGATTAAGATAGGCAAGATAGAAACCAATCGGGGCCAGCGCGGCGGCGCCAATGACAAACATCATCGGCATACCGGCCAGAAACATCTGAAAGCCCCATGTCATCAAGATCAATGCGGTCATGCCAATGTCAGGCTGTGCAACAAGTATCGCCACAATTATGGCGGCTAAACCCGACGCATAGGCCCAGCCGGGAAAATCCTGCCCTTCACGCCACAGCGTCAGCAACCACGCTGAAACAATCGCGAATAGCGGTTTTGCCAGCTCGGATGGTTGCAAGGTGAAACCGGCGACCGAAATCCATCTTGTTGCCCCCTTGATTTCACTGCCCGTAACAATCGCAAGGATCATCAGCCCGATCGTGACTGTCAGGCCGATGAGTGATAGGGCGCGAATGGGGCGCGGCTCCAGCATGGAGACGGTCAGCATGATCACCAATGCCGGGGCTAGATAAATGATCTGGCGCAGGATGAAATGCTGTGATGACAGGTTAATCAGGCTAGCAACAGCGGGGCTTGCTGCCATCACCAAGATCATCCCAAGCGTCATTAATAAAAGGGCGCTGGCTAACAGCCATTTATCAACAGTCCACCACCAGATGCCAACAAGCGAGCGATCGGTACGGTCAAGCATGCGTGCCTCCCGATCGGTTGGTGCAAAGGCTTTGGGCAAGTGCCGCAAAGGCGGTGCCACGCGCACCAAAATTGCTGAATTGATCAAATGAGGCGGCGGCGGGCGCCAACAAAATGGTGCCACCATCAGCGGCCGCACTGGCATCATCAAACGCGGCGCGGGTTGCGGTTTCCAGATCGCCGCAAATCGCTGTTTGGCAATGGCCGGTCAGACTAGCAGCGAATTCGGCGGCGGCGGTGCCAATCAAATAGGCCTTTTTAACCGCGCCAAGACAATCCATTAGAGGGGCCAGACCGTCCTGCTTGGCAAGACCGCCAGCCACCCAATAGATATCGTTAAACGCCAGCAGCGCCTTGGCAGCGGCGACGCCGTTGGTGGCTTTGGAATCATTGATGAATTGAATCTTGCCGCAATGCGCCACGGGTTGCAGGCGGTGTGGCAGGCTGACATAACCCTCAATCCCGCGATTGATCATGTCGGTATCAAGCCCAAGCGCGCCAAGCGCTAGCGCCGCCGCCGCCGCGTTTTCGGCATTATGCAACCCCGCAAGTGAGGCTGAATATCGCTGTGCCTCTGGTGCCAAATCGGGCCGCGCAATCAAGGTTTTGATGCCGCGCTGGCGGGTGGTGTCGGCCAAGGCACGCACGTGATCATCGCCATCGCCAATAATCGCCAGACTATTGGGGCCAAGGCGGTCAAGGCTAATCGCTTTGGCGGCGATATAGCCGTCCATACCGCCATGTCGGTCGAGATGGTCGGGGCTGATATTCAGCAAAATCGAGATTGCCGGTGCCAGTGACGGGGTGGTTTCCAATTGATAAGACGATAGTTCCAGAACCAGCACGCCGTCTGTGCCCGGATCGTCAAGTGAGCTTGCCGGATCGCCAAGATTGCCGCCAATCGCCACCGCGCGCCCGGCGACTTTAAGACAATGGCCGATCAATGCGGTGGTAGTGGATTTACCATTCGTGCCAGTGATTACCATCAGCGGCGCCGCTGGTTTGGCGCGTAATGCCAATTCGACCTCGCTGATCACGTCGATGTTCAGGCTTGTCGCCAAGGCGGCGGCAGGGTGCGGTTTTGGATGATGGTGCGGGATGCCCGGACTAATCACCATGGCGTCAAGGTTCTGCCACGGCCATTCCTGCCAGCTGGTCATCAGAATTTCGGGGATGTCATGCTGGCTTTTCACATCATCAAACGCAAAGACATGCGCCCCAGCTGCACGCAACGCGGCAACAGCGGCAATGCCAGATCCACCAAGGCCCAAGACCCCGATCGCCTGTCCATTCATGTCATGCGGAACCAGCATTCAAATCCTTCCTTAGCGCAGCTTTAGCGACGATAGGCCAGCCACAGCCAGCACCACCGCAATGATCCAGAAACGAATAACGATTGTGGGTTCGGCCCACCCCTTTTTTTCAAAATGATGATGCAAGGGTGCCATCAAGAAAATGCGCTTGCCGGTTAATTTGAACGACGCCACCTGCAAGATTACTGACAGGGTTTCGACAACAAACAAGCCGCCGGTAATGGCCAATACCAACTCATGGCGGGTCGCTACTGAAATTGCGCCCAACGTACCGCCCAGCGCCAATGACCCAGTGTCACCCATAAACACGCGGGCAGGCGGCGCGTTAAACCATAAAAACCCTAATCCGGCACCAATCAAGGCACCGCACATAACCGCCAGATCGCCGGTTCCCGGCACATAGTTGATCTGCAAATAAGTGGCAAAATTGTAGTTGCCGGCAAGATAGGCAATCAGCGCAAAACACGCGGCGACAATCATCACCGGAACAATTGCCAGCCCGTCCAGACCATCGGTTAGATTAACCGCGTTTGATGCGCCAACCATCACCACCATCGCAAAGGGAACATAAAACATCCCCATGGTGATGAGCGTGTCCTTTAAAAATGGAACCGCAACGCCATAGCGAAGCTGTTCGGGCGATAATTCGATGAAAATCAAGGTGGCAAAAAACGCGATCACCAGCTGCAGCAGCATCTTCATCCGCGCCGACATGCCGTTATGCGAGCGTTTGCGCAATTTCATCCAATCATCAATACTGCCAATTGCGCCAAAGCTAAGCGAGATCATTAGCACCGGCCACAGGTAAGGGTTGGACAGCGGCATCCATAATAAAGTTGACACCGCAAAGGCGATCAGGATCAACAGTCCGCCCATGGTTGGCGTGCCAATTTTGGTGATCAGATGCGATTGCGGCCCGTCATCACGAATTGGCTGACCCTCGGCCTGATGCGTTTTCAGCCAGCGAATGAAGTCCGGCCCAAAAATCAGGGCAATCAGCAGCGCAGTGATTGTCGCACCGCCGGTTCTAAAGGTGATATAGCGGAACAGGTTAAACGGCTGAAACTGGTCAGCCAGGGGAACAAGCAGGTCAGGCAGCATGGCTGTTCCCTCCGTTTTTCGTTGGTGTGCCGGATGATGTCGCAGGATCAAGGCTGGCGGATATGGCATCACGCACCCGCCATGATCCCGACCCAAGCGAGCCTTTGATAAAAATAATATCGCCATCTTCAACGGCATCATCGAGGCTCTTAACAGCGTCGGCGATGTCGGCGGCGGCGATGGCCG
>Ga0182079_1525263_pt1 | contig 12884 bp, 12 predicted proteins | sample 071ome_14_FD_127750 | JGI IMG/M metagenome (GOLD analysis project Ga0182079, IMG submission 127750) | Metatranscriptome of coastal salt marsh microbial communities from the Groves Creek Marsh, Georgia, USA - 071410CT metaT (Metagenome... | ecosystem: Environmental > Aquatic > Marine > Intertidal... | reverse complement strand
TAACCCAATATTTAAAACTGCTGCGATGCACATCAAATGCATCGCACAGGGTTTTCACCGGATATCTTTTGGCATTGCTCTTGTTGAGTTTCTCTATTATCGAGAATTGTTCAGAGAGTCCGACATCAACAGAGCTGTAGCCTTTTTTTATATTTCTTTTTCCAGTTCTATTCGCTCAATTTTCTTTTCCAATTCTCGAATTTTTATTTGCTCTGGACTGATAGGGCTACCGCTGGGGCTTTGACCGTCACGCTCTTGCTTTAATTGCCTAACCCACTTGCCGATGGTCGAAAAGCCAACATCCATCGCTTTAGCAGCTTCGCCATGGGTGTAACCTTGGTCGAGTACTAATTGTGCACACTCTTGTTTAAATTCGGCGCTAAATCGCCTTCTGTTTTTATTGCTCATTGTTTCACCTAAACCTGCTATGAATGCGATCATAACAGCTCCTATTAGGTGGCCAAAATCGTTATACCACTACATTCAAATGATGACTTATAGTTCGACAGAGCTCGCAGCTTTTGCTCCGACACACCGCGCTTAAGAGCCAACGCTGAATTTATGTCAACACAAAACTCGCAACCATTGATTTGCGACACTTTGACACACACCAAAGTCCTAAGGGCAGGCGAAAGCGGCGATGACTTTCGTTCAAACATGCCATATAAAAATGCCAATGCCAGATACACCTTTGGCGTTCGAGCCCAAATTTCTGCCGACCTTAACACACTCCCATACCTACGTATCTGGAACCAAAAAAGCAGCCTCACGTACCAGGGATATTTAACTGTTTCACTTTTCATCGAATGCCCTCCAATTCAAGCCTTAATAAATCGTGCGATAAGTTATATTCGCTCTCGTCTCGACGATAGTAGAGGAGGCAACCACGCGTTGGTATGCCTCTTATACTGCAAATATTCATCGCCAAAATACGCGATGGAGTCACTCTCTTCTCGCTTAGCCAGCTTTGTATATACAAACACCAAAACGGGGAACATTAAGACCGTTGGAAGCGTCGGCCATTGGAAAAGAAAACCTAACATCACGATGATAAATGCCAGGTATTGCGGGTGTCGACAATATCTGTAGGGGCCCGCTTTCGCTACACGACCTTCTTTTTGAGCGTCATATAGCGAACGCCAGGCAATGGCCAACAAAACAAAGCCAAGGCCAATCAACAAATTGCTAAAAATATGTAATGGACTCCAATGGGGATTGCCTTCCTCAGCGAATACCAGACTAAGCAAATGTCCGTTTTCATGGGAAAACAGCGAAACTTCTGGGAAGGAGGAAGCCAACCAACCTGAGAGCAAGTATACCGTCAAAGGAAAACCGTACATTTCTACAAAAAGCGCCAACACGAACCCCGAAAATACGCCTAAGCTTCGCCAATCAGTACTTGTTTTCGGCTTGATAAAGCTAAACGCAAAAAAAATAAAAAATGCGGAGTTGATCACTACTAGTGGCCACAGACCATAATCATAAACGTCATTCATCGCCATCCCCCCTTTTGTTTTCGCCATGCCCACGATTGTTATGATGCATACCATGACCGCCGTGCATGAAAAAGTGCATTGCGGGGCATAGCAATAATAAAATGTAGGGCAGCCACTCCAAAAAATGAGCGCGATGTTCTGTCAAAATAAAATAAGCGGCAGATGCAATTAAAATTAAACAGGCTATGCCTGAGCTTGTGCTCCAAAAACTTTTTGCTTCGTTATGTCTATGTTTATTCATATCCTATATCTCCAAACTAAATTGTTCGGTATCAACCTTCTCCTGACCGCAAACCCAGTACAAGTCGTCGATTGAGGTAACAGACACAATGCCCTCGCTGTCTGCGCCGACATCAAGTATTTTTAAAACCTCCTTGGCAAGTTGGTCTGCATTTTTTCTCGATATATAGATATCCACCATAACGTGCGGTTGAGCCGGATTGTGGTACCTAGTGGCACTGAATCGCCCCCGTCCCTTTACTTGGTGTATCGTATAGCCGCTTACACCAAGGCGTTTTATTTCCCTCTCAAAATGCTCTAATGTCAATTCATCAAATATTGCTGTAACTTTTGAAAAACTCATAGTAAAGCTCCTCTTTGCTTAGACAACAGATATAAAACCCTTGTACATGTTCATTTGGCATTGGAATTGAAACCGCCCCTTCTCTGAAGTGTCAAAATGCACCACGACCTGTTTGTTGACAGGCAACTCAACATCTAAAGATTGAGACGGTATAACCAGCCGATTTAGGCAGTCCTTTGAAGTTTTGCGAATGATATTTATTGGCATCATACCGCCTTGCTTTAACACCAAGTTGCCCGGTTCGTATCCAGAGTCAGTCACCGTAATTTCCGGTTTAGTCTCTTTTTCCTTTGAGGAGCGAAGAGAATAACTTGCTCCCCAAAACCAAAAGACAATGAAGACAATCAGCGCCAACCCGATTAAATTGACTATCATCATTTTTGCTCTCCTCTTGATATTTTTAAAAATCTCAAACGATTTGCGTTCGAGACCACAGATACCGAAGACAAAGCCATCGCTGCACCTGCTATGACAGGATTAAGTAGAAAATCGAATAATGGGAATAGAACACCTGCTGCAACGGGAACTCCTGCGGTGTTATAGAAAAACGCGCCAAACAAATTTTGCTTGATGTTTCTGACAGTCGCTCGACTCACTAGCAAGGCATCCAGCACGCTCATTAAAGAACCGCGCATTATGGTTAGGTCAGCACTTTCAATGGCAACATCAGTTCCCGCACCTATAGCAAAACCAACATCTGACATGGCCAATGCAGGTGCATCGTTGATACCATCCCCCACCATGCCAACCACCTTTCCCTTGGCTTTAAGGCTCTCAACAAACTCTGCTTTATCCCCCGGCAAAACTTGCGCTTTATAGTTTTTAATACCTACTTGCCTTGCCACTGAAGCGGCTGTCATAGCAGAATCTCCTGTGAGCATGACAACCTCAATGCCTTCAGAGGCGATTGCCGATATCGCCTTCGCAGAGTCCTCTTTAATAGGATCGGCTATCGCTAAAAGCCCTTCTAAGTGGCCGTCGACGGCCAGAAAAATCGTGGTTTTTGCATCAGACGCAAATTGCTGAAATAAGTCTTCGCTTCCCGTGACATCGACGCCCTTATCACGCATTAACTTTTCATTGCCCAGCATAACGTTTAGACCATCAAGGTTTGCAATCACTCCATGCCCAGGTACAGCTTCAAAGTCATCTACCGTGACCAAACCCAGTGCAAATTTCTTACTCTCATCTAATATTGCTTCTGCTAATGGGTGCTCGGAACCAACTTCTAAACTAGCGGCCAGAACTAACAACTCTTCTCTGGTACGTTTACCTAGTGATACGCACTCGGTTAGTGAGGGTTGTCCTTTGGTGATGGTCCCTGTTTTATCTAAAACGATGGTTGTAAGCTCAGATGCTTTTTGCAGGGCTTCGCCGTTTCTGATAAGTATTCCCGCCTCAGCGGCTTTACCGACACCTACCATGATCGACATCGGCGTTGCCAGTCCCAAAGCACAAGGGCACGCAATGATCAATACGGTTGTTGCCGTCACAATCGCATAAGTGACGTTATCGGCCCCACCAAAGTTTAACCATGCAAGTGCTGTAACGATGGCAATGATCAATATCGACGGCACAAAATACTCGGAAACCCTATCCGCCAATCGACCGATGGGTGGCTTGCTGTTTTGCGCACGTTTGACTTGCTCAATAATTTGCGCCAAAACAGTTTGCTCTCCAACCTTGGTGGCTTTGAACAAGATGGTGCCGGTCTTTACAATGGTTCCTGCGGTAACTTGCTCTCCCTCTTTTTTCATTGCAGGAATGGGCTCACCTGTGAGCATCGACTCATCTACTGATGTAGCCCCTTCTACCACTTCCCCATCAACCGGTATTTTTTCTCCGGGCCTACCCCTGACAATATCTCCAACCCGCACCTCTGAGAGCACAACGTCTTTTTCAACGCCATCTACAACAACCCGTGCAAACTTGGGCTTAAGGCCAATCAGGCGTTTGATTGCAAGTGAGGTTTTGCCTCGCGCGCGGTGCTCTAAAAGTAACCCCAAATTGATGAGCCCGATGATCATCGCCGATGCTTCAAAATACACATGGCGCGCCAAAAGTGGAACTACCTCAGGCGTTACCACGACCACCATTGAATACAACCAGGCGGTACCAGTCCCCAACGCAATCAATGTATCCATTGTCGCCGAGCGATTTAAAAATGACTTCCATGCACCAACAAAAAAATGCTTACCTGAAAACCCAAGTACCAGTGCAGTTAACAAGCCAATTACAAGCCAAGTGACTTGGCTTGCTGCACTCGAAATAGACATGTCACCGCCAAACAGACCGTAGCCCATTAACGGTGCACCTAAGGCCAAAGCAAAAAGCACATCTATCTTTAACTTCCTCTCGTAGGCTGCACTTTGCTGCTCGGCTTCGGGCTCCTCCAACGATTCGCTTTCTGGCTTAGCCAAGCCATAGCCAATCTGCTTGATTTTCTCGAACAGCTGCGGCTCGTCAAATTGACCCGAAACTTCTAGCGTCCTTGCAACAAAATTCATTTTGGCATTTTGTACACCAGGTGATTCTAACGCTGCATTTTCTATTTTTGCCACACAGCTTGCACAACCGGCACCACTGACTAAGAACTCAGAGAAGTGCTCAGGCGTAGCTTCAGTCTTCGCTTCATGTGGTCTTGCTTTTTCATAATTTAAATCACTCATCACTTTCACGCCCAAGCCCTCCTCTGTATTAATTTAATGGTGATGCATACCTATCTTCGCCATGGCGTGCATTCCGGCCTCGAAATGCCCCGGTATATTGCATGCCATAACCACTTTTTCGTTGCCTTTAAATTTCCAAGTCAGCTCTTTGGTTTGGCCAGCCTCTACGGTAATGGTATTTCCGTCTTCGTGTTTCATATTTGGCATCTTGCGCATCATTTCTCGATGTGCTTTTTGTTCCTCATTCGAGCCAATCGAAAACTCATGACGCATGTCTCCGTTATTGGTGACAACGAAAGTAATAACCTCGCCCTCTTTAATGTCTAAGTTTTCTGAAAAATTAAATTTCATATCGTCTGTGGCTTCTACCTTTATTACCTTGTTAGCTGCAGCTCTTTGCGAAGGCTCGCCAACCGAACTGGCGTGGGAATCATGCGAACCGTGCCCATGGTGTCGATTCATGTGCATTTGAGGCGCTTTCCCGCTTGACTTTGCATTCTCCATTTTCGAGTGACCATGATGCCTGTTCATGTGAACGTTATCAGACGCGTTACCTTGTCCGCTGTCCTCTAACTTACTATTTCCCAAGTGCCGATCCATGTGCATATTGCCTTTATGGTTGCTACCATGCCCTTCGCCGGCAAAAACCTGTGTCCCGAATAATGTAAGCGCTAAAAAAGTAATGATTTGAGTTTTCATTTTAAATACCTCTCGTATGTGACTTAATGCGTAGCGGTTATCGCTGCGCGGTAATTTGCATGTTTAAATGGTCGAGATTTTTTCTCCGCCAAATGAAGTAAAGTGCAGGAACTACAAGCAGCGTTAAAATCACAGCGCTTATCATTCCGCCAACCATTGGCGCTGCGATCCGAGTCATCACTTCTGAACCGGTGCCCTCGCCAAAAAAAATCGGTAGTAAACCAACAATGATCGCCGCAGAAGTCATCATGACTGGGCGTACCCTCAATCCCGCACCTTCAACAACCGCATCGAAAAGTTCAGATTCCGATGCAGTCTTATGTTCGGTTTTGCATCGTGCGCTCATTTTCTGAAAAGCCTGATTGAGATAAACCAGCATGATCACGCCAATCTCTACCGCCACCCCAGCCAAGGCGATAAACCCGACACCCACAGCAACAGAAAAGTTATACCCCTGCAAGTACATCAACCAAATACTGCCCACTAAGGCCAAAGGCAGCGTTCCAACAATGATGGCAACCTCAATAAAATTTCTAAAATTGAGATAAAGCAATATCACGATGATGGCCAACGTAAGCGGTACGACATAACTCAATTTCTCCTTGGCCCTAAGCATGTATTCGTATTGCCCAGACCAATTTAATGAGTAGCCCGCGGGCAACGCTAATTGTTCGGTGACAACTTGCTGCGCATTTTGAACGTAAGTGCCGACATCAACGTTTTCGATGTCTACAAATGTCCAGCCATTGATACGGGCATTTTCACTTTTAATGCCTGGAGGCCCATTTTCAATAAATACGTCAGCAACATCTTCCAAGGCGATTTGAGCCCCCATTGGCGTCACAATGGGTAATTGCCTCAATTGCTCAGGAGAATTGCGATAGTCTTGAGGGTATCGAAGATTAACTGGATATCTCTCAAGCCCCTCGACGGTTTGCGACACATTCATGCCACCAATAGAAGTCGACACAACTTGCTGAATATCAGCGATATTTAAGCCATACCTTGCAGCTGCGCTTCGGTTGATATCGACTTTCACATAACGCCCACCAGCAACACGTTCTGAATAAACTGATGCAGTTCCCGGCACGTCGCTTAAAATGGTTTCTAGCTGCTCGCCTATCTTTTGAATTTCTCCCAAATCAGGGCCAGCCACCTTGATGCCCACAGGTGTTTTTATCCCTGTGGCTAACATGTCGATGCGGGTTTTAATTGGCATCACCCAGGCGTTGGTTACCCCTGGTAGTTTTACTAGATTGTCTAGCTCCTGCTTTAACGACTCGGTAGTTACTCCTTCTCGCCATTGCGATTTGGGTTTTAATTGAATAAACGATTCAATCATTGTCAGAGGCGCAGGATCGGTCGCAGTCTCTGCCCGACCCACTTTTCCAAAAACATTTTCTACCTCTGGAATAGTCGCAATTAATTTGTCAGTGTGTTGCAAAAGCTTTCTGGCTTCGCCAATGGATATACCCGGATAAGTAGTGGGCATGTACATTAAGTCGCCTTCATCTAGCGGTGGAATAAATTCACTGCCAATTTTATCGACCGGCCAAATCCCAATAGCGAGAACGGCCGCGGCAAACAAAAGTGTTAACTTTGGAAAAGTTAACACCTTTTTAAGAAGGGGAATGTATCCCGCCAATAACAGGCGATTAATTGGGTTTTTATGCTCAGGAAGCACTTTGCCCCGAATGAAGTAACCCATTAAAACGGGCACCAGGGTAATAGCCAATGCAGCTGAGGCAGCCATGGCATAGGTTTTGGTATAAGCCAACGGCGAAAACATTCGCCCTTCTTGCGCCTCAAGGGTAAAAACCGGCAGAAAGCTAACCGTAATGATAAGCAAACTAAAAAACAGCGCTGGACCCACTTCACTGGCAGACTCGGCGACGATCTGCCACCGGTTGTCTTTGGTCACTGGCGTCTTTTCCATGTGTTTGTGCATGTTCTCTATCATCACAATCGCACCATCAATCATTGCTCCGATTGCAATAGCGATCCCCCCTAGCGACATGATGTTTGCATTTAACCCTTGTAGATACATCACAATAAACGCGGCGAGAATGCCTACAGGCAAACTGATAATGGCAACCAATGATGAGCGAACATGAAATAAGAAAACCAGACAAACCAGCGCCACAACCGCAAATTCTTCGGCCAATTTAAACGTTAAATTGTCAACAGCTCTTTCAATCAATCCACTTCGGTCATAAACGGTCACAACCTCAACGCCTTCAGGCAGACCCTGTTTAAGCTGCTGTAACTTTGCTTTTACGCCATCAATGGTTTGCTGGGCATTTTCGCCATAGCGCATCACCACAATACCGCCGACGACCTCGCCTTCTCCATTGAGTTCGGCGATCCCTCGCCGCATTTGTGGACCAATATTTACAGTTGCCACATCTTTAATGAGCAGTGGCGTTCCATTTTGGTTAACACCCAAGGGGATATTTTCTATATCTTGCTTGCTCTCTAAATACCCCGAAGCCCGAACCATATATTCGGCTTCTGCCAGCTCAATCACCGAGGCGCCAATTTCTTGGTTACCTCGCTTGATTGCCATTTGAATATGGCTAAGCGGAATATTGAGTGAACGGATTTTCTCAGGCTCAACGGTCACTTGATATTGTTTGACCATACCGCCCAATGCAGTAACTTCAGACACGCCAGGAACCGTTTGCAATTCATATTTTAAAAACCAATCTTGCAAGCTGCGCAGTTGGCTAATATCGTGTTTTCCAGTTCGGTCTATCAACGCATACAAATAGACCCAACCCACACCTGTTGCATCGGGCCCCAATTGAGGCTTGGCGTTTGCCGGCAATGTCGAAGCCACTTGACTTAGATATTCCAGTACGCGGCTCCTCGCCCAATAGAGGTCGGTATCATCGTCAAATATGACGTACACGTAGGAATCGCCAAAGAATGAATATCCTCGAACAGTGGTTGCGCCGGGCACTGAAAGCATGGCGGTGGTTAATGGGTAGGTCACCTGATCCTCTACCACTTGTGGGGCTTGCCCAGGGTATGAGGTTTTAATGATCACCTGTACATCGGACAGATCCGGCAGTGCATCCACAGGGGTTTGCTTAACCGCAAAAGCCCCTATCCCCACCAATATGACCGCCGACAACAATACAAAAAATCGGTTACCTACAGACCAACGAATGATCGCTTCTATCATTTGTGTGCTCCTTCGGCATGCCCATTAGCTGACTCGTTCGGCATTGAGTGGCCTTGATGCTTTGAATGGTCCATCGGCATGGAATGACCCTGATGCTGTGAATGCTCCATTGGCATGGAGTGGCCCTGATGCTGTGAATGATCCATCGGCATGGAATGACCCTGATGCTGTGAATGATCCATTGGCATCGAGTGACCTTGATGCTTTGAATGATCCATTGGCATCGAGTCACCCTGGTGCTTTGAATGGTCCATTGGCATCGAGTGGCCTTGGTGTTTCGAATGGTCCATCAGCATGGAATGGCCCTGATGTTTTGAGTGGTCCATTGGCATCGATTGGCCTTCATGTGTGGCCTGTTGCTGTTTGACTTTCACAGGGGCAATTCTAATTTCAGTCACCAAATACTGATTTTTTTCACCTTTCTCAATTTTTACTTCAACACTTTCTCCAGTCACCAATTTGGACATATCAACCTTGTCAGAAAATTGAAAGTCCATTGTCATCGTTGGCCAATTCCAATCAGGAATTGCCTCGTGCGTCAGGGTAGCCATTTTATGTGAAGGCATCGCCGATTCAACTGTCGCACTCACCCAAACGCTGTGCACCATAGAAGCCTCTGGCTCGCTAGAAATACGTTTAAAATCTGACGTTTTACTCGACTCAGAGTCGAGCAAGAATTGCGCCGAAGAAACCACTCGGTCACCTTCGGAAATGCCTTCCAGCACTTCAATAGATTGCGTGTCCGCGCGGCCCAATCTCACGTTAACCGATTTAAACTTCCCCTCTCCCAAAGCCAACACCACGCGAGAGGAGTCTCCAGTTCTAATAACAGATTCGATTGGAACCGTTAGTCGCAATTGTTGCTTCGGGCTCTCCAATTCAACTTTGGCGAACATATTCGGTTTTAATAGCTTCTCAAAATTGTCGAATTTAAACCTGACTTTTGCCGTTCTATTTTTTGCATTTAGGGTCGGATAAATATAGTCGACCTGTCCTGACCATTTTTTGCCAGGAAAATAATCCAGCGTCATCTCAGCTGTGCTTTCAATACTTAAAAATGGCAACTGCCGTTCGAAGACCTCTGCTTCGACCCATATTTTGTCGATTGGCACAATCGACATCATCGTTGTGCCAGGCTTTACATAAAAGCCTTCGCGAATTTGTAACTTCTCTATAACGCCGGTTCTAGGCGCATAAAAAACCACGTTTTGTACCGGCTTTTTTATTTTTCTAATTTTTTTCAGCAATGATTTTGGTACTTGTAACGAATCCAATCTCCTTTCTGCAGCGCTTATCAGACGTTTATTGCCGCGCTCAATCGCCATTAAAAACTCCTCCTGAGCATTAACGAGCTCTGGAGAGTAAATTTGATAGATCGGGGCACCTTTTTTAACAGGATCACCTTCAGCTTTGACATAGAGCTTTTCGATCCAACCTGTCACACGTGGGTGAACATGGGTGATCAAGTCCTCATCATATTTAACGTAACCCACCGTATTAATTTTATTCTCAAGCGCTTTTATTTTTGCCGTTGCAATCCGAACCCCTAAGTTATTTTCAACTTCTGGAGAGATCTTCACAGTGCCCGGCGCATCTTTGCTCCCTTCGTCTGCGTACACAGGTATTAAATCCATCCCCATGGGGGACTTTCCTGGTTTGTCGCGCCGATAATTGGGGTCCATTGGTGCAACCCAATAAAGAGGTTTTGAAGTATCGTCAGTTGCCGCACTTTCGCCCTTTCCTTGAGGCATCGACTGATAGCCATAGGCAACCAATAAACCGCCAATGGCCCCCACTAATGCGTAAAATAAGTTGGCTTTGTTCACTTTTCTATCTCCATTAATTTTTCTTCGAACACCAAGATGTCTCGACCGTCTTTGGTCAATAAATAATTGGCAGTTATAATTTGTTTTTGCGATTCAACTTCGATATCCAATCGCTCGATTAACGCGTTTAGCTGAGAGATTTTCGATCTAACAACCTCGGCAAAATCCCCATCATCATTGGTATAAGCTGTTAGGGAGGCCTCTACCTGCTCGTCCATTTGTGCCAATAACGTCTCGTCGTAAAGCTTTTTTCGATCATCAAGCCGCTTCAAATTGGCGAGGCTCTTTAGATATCTCGCAGCAAGGTTACGCACCAAAAGGTATTTATCCGTCTTAAGCGCCTCTCTTTTTAAAACAGCTGCTTTTACATTTTGATCTTGCTTATTTGAGGTAAACAGAGGGATATCGATGGTGACACCTACCGATAACAAGTCAGCCCGATCGTCACCAGCAGGACTGTCGGCTCGATATGCGTAGCTACCAGATATACCCCAGGCGGGCTTATAGCTCTGTCGCTCAATTTCAACATCGGCTTGGCTGGCTTGCTCTTCTACGGATATGGCACGAACCGACGGATGATTAAAAAAGTATTGATGCAGTACATTATCCGTTTCGCTATTTGAGGGGCCTGACTTCAACTTTAAGCGCTTGGGCTGCCGCAACTCGGAGTTGATAGCATGATTTTGATTCGAACTATTTTGCCCAGGCGAGAACCATTCCAACAATTCTTCACGCTTAAACTCTTGCATCTGTTTGAGTTTGACGATTCGATCTTCCAAGCGAGTGATCTCAAGCTGAGCGCGGATCACATCTTGCTGGCGGGTTTTACCCCTTGCCGACGAATAATTAGCCTCCGCTACGCCAACCAACTGCTCAAACAAAGGCCTGTCGGCTTCAATCAAACGGATCGTTTTATCCAGTTTATAGATATCTAACCAAAGCTTAGAAACAACCTCGGTGACTTTGGCCCTACGGCCGTCGGCTAATACAGGATACTTACCCGATAAAATTTTAAATTTGTCGCTTTTTAAGTCCAGACTGTTACCGCGCGGAAACATTTGGCTTATCCCGACTTTCAGTTGGGTCATCCCCTCGCGGTCAAAACTAAAATCATCCATAGGAAGGTTTCCAAGCCCTGCGGTCAGCTTAGGATCTGGCAACGTAGAGGATGAAACGCTTTTCGCCAAAGTCGCATTCATCCTGTTTTGGTTCCCTTGAAACCAAGGATCATTTCCTAAGGCCTCAAACACTGCTTGTTCAAGAGAACCAACCGACACTTGTTGAGCGTTCGCCTCAAAAATAAGAACAAAGGCAAACCCAAAGGACAATAGGCTCTTGCTCAAAATACTTACATTGCTTTTTTTGCATAAGAATACGTTAGACATGTCTAAAATTGCTCCTCATATGAATTCACGGTTGCAAACTTCTGGCTTGAACCGTCGTTTAAAAGCAAATAGACAATGTAAGGCTGAAACTTATTGTTCACTTCCATGCCAGGTGAACCTAGAGGCATTGCAGGAACAGAGAGGCCTTTACTATTTTTAGGTGGATTGACAAGAAACTGACGAATGAACTTTGCAGGGATGTGACCTTCAAAGACATAACCGTCGTTAGACACTGCTGTATGACAAGAGCGAAATTTTGCCCCAATTTGGTATTTTTCCTTGATAGGCTCCATTCGGTTTCGGTTTTGAATATCGACTTCAAAATTTTGTTTAGACAAATGCGAAACCCATTTCCTGCAGCAACCGCAGGTTGGAGATTTATAAACCTCTAAGGCGATCTCCTCGTTTGCCGGAGGAACTCCGTCAGCCGAAAACGCAGAATGGCTTGAAAGTAATAACAAGACTGAGGTAATCCAGTACCTCTTGTTTTTAAAAATAAACATAACAACTCCAATTGAATTTATCCGTATTCAACTCGCGCTTAAAAAAACAAATCAAACACGAGAAACAGCACGAGCACACAAGTACCCGAAACAATATGAGTAGACGGATCTACCCTACGGATTAAGCAATTGGAGGTTTAAACAGGTAAGAAGGACGTTTTTGCGGACACCCAGTCAGAACGTCCGAAAAACTAGATTGGAAAGTAAAGTCAATCAAAGACTTAGAAGGAGAAAGCCCAATAAATGTCGAAGTGCAATGACCAGAAGCGCATGTAGAACAGCCAGAAGACGCACAGCAATCTAACTCTGTTGATGCATCAGCATCAGGCATCTTAGACATGCCACCATGGTTATGATGCATATTAGAATTATGCTCACTTGCGGTAGTCATTTTGTGCATCTGCATATCTTGGCCATTGTGCATATCGACCATGGCAGCGAACACCCATGCCTGCCCAAGCGCTAACTGCGCAAGCAGAACAACAAGCATTAACTTCCTAAAAATTCGAAACACTATGAGGATCCCAAAATCTACC
>Ga0182079_1178295_pt1 | contig 13405 bp, 11 predicted proteins | sample 071ome_14_FD_127750 | JGI IMG/M metagenome (GOLD analysis project Ga0182079, IMG submission 127750) | Metatranscriptome of coastal salt marsh microbial communities from the Groves Creek Marsh, Georgia, USA - 071410CT metaT (Metagenome... | ecosystem: Environmental > Aquatic > Marine > Intertidal... | reverse complement strand
GGCCAATCTGGTGAATGAAGCTGCGCTGTTTGCTGCACGAGCGAACCGTAGTGAAGTCACCATGGAAGAATTCGAGAAAGCGAAAGACAAGATCCTGATGGGCGCTGAGCGCAAAACCATGGTCATGTCTGAGAAAGAAAAAGAGAACACCGCGTATCACGAAGCCGGGCACGCCATTGTTGGTCGTCTGGTGCCTGAGCACGATCCTGTGTACAAGGTGTCTATCATTCCGCGTGGCCGTGCGCTGGGTGTGACTATGTTCCTGCCAGAGGAAGATCGTCATTCCATCAGCAAGCGTGGTATCGAAAGTAATATCTGTTCGCTCTACGGTGGTCGTATCGCCGAAGAGCTGACACTGGGCAAAGACGGTGTTACTACCGGTGCCTCAAACGATATCGAACGTGCGACAAAATACGCGCGGAACTACGTGACCAAATGGGGTCTGTCAGACAAGTTGGGTGCTCAGCTGTACTCAGAAGATGAACAGAATGGTTATCTGGGTAGCTCAGGTGGTGGTCAGATGGCTCACCTGTCGGATGACACAGCGAAAACTATTGATTCTGAAGTGAAAGATCTGCTCGACCGTTGTTATCAGCGTGCAACTCAGATTCTGGTGGATAACCGCGAGAAGCTTGAGATGATGAAAGACGCTTTGATGGAGTACGAGACGATCGATTCCCAACAGATTGATGACATCATGTCCGGCCGTACGCCACGTCCACCAAAAGGTTGGGGTGATGGTTCTGGCCCGGGTGCACCAGCAGAAACAAGTCAGGATATGGCTGGTGATGACGACGAAGATGTCGTCGGTGAACCTGCTGGTGGCGGTCACTGATACTGACCGTTGAATAAACGGGGCCTGTTGTCATTCAGACTTCAGGCCCCGTCTGTTTTCTGGGCTTTGCTCCTGATACTTCCCTCTGATCTCTGAAATAACCCTATGCTGGATTTCTCGTGAAACTTCTTTGTGGTAACCGATCTGTCGATCTGTCCTCGCCTGTGGTGATGGGTATTCTCAATGTAACTCCGGATTCGTTTTCTGACGGCGGGCAGTTTAATCGTCCGGAAATGGCGATTCGCCATGCTGCAGAAATGGTGAACGCCGGTGCGGCGTTTATTGATGTGGGTGGTGAGTCTACCCGTCCGGGTGCGACAGCAGTCAGTGTTCAGGAAGAACTGGATCGGGTGATTCCTGTTGTCAGTGCAATTGCTGCAGAGCTGGACGTAGCTATCTCGGTTGATACCAGTACTCCCGACGTTATTCTTGAGGCCGCAGCTGCAGGTGCGCATCTTATTAATGACGTACGTGCATTGCGCCGCGACGGCGCGCTCGAGGCTGCTGCAAAAACTGGTCTGCCGGTTTGTCTTATGCATATGCAGGGCGACCCTGACACCATGCAGAATAATCCGGTATACGACGATGTTATGCAGGACGTAAGGACCTTCTTACGTGAACAGGCAGCAAGGGCAGAAGCCGCTGGCATTGCTAAAGAACAGATACTGCTGGATCCTGGATTCGGCTTTGGTAAGACCCGGATTCACAATTACACCCTGCTGAATCGTCTGGAGCAGATTAACTCTCTTGGTTATCCGTTGCTGACCGGACTGTCCCGTAAGCGTATGATTGCCGATGTGTTAAACGCCGATGATGACCGCGACGGCGCAAGTTCCGCAGCGGCAGTGGTCTGTGCAATGAAAGGTGCGCGTATAATTCGGGCGCACAATGTTAAAGCAACCTGGGATGCATTGCAGGTTGTGCGAGCAACAATGGACGAAGGTCATGAGTAGAAAGTATTTTGGCACCGATGGTATCCGTGGACGGGTCGGTGAAGCGCCGGTGACGCCGGAATTTATTATGCGCCTTGGGTGGGCTGCCGGTAAGGTGTTTGCTGAGCGTGGCAAGAGCCGTATTCTGATCGGTAAAGACACCCGGATTTCTGGTTATATGTTCGAGTCAGCGCTTGAGGCTGGTTTGTCGGCGGCAGGTGTGGATATTGGTCTGCTTGGTCCAATTCCAACACCGGGTATTGCTTACCTCACGCGTACCTTCCGTGCTCAGGCGGGCATTGTGATCAGTGCGTCACACAACCCCTATTACGACAACGGTATCAAGTTCTTCTCCGCGGACGGCACTAAGCTGCCGGATGAAGTGGAGTTGGAAATCGAACGCTACCTTGATGAGCCGATGACCTGTGTTGAATCGGATCAACTGGGTAAGGCGGTTCGCATCAATGATGCAGCGGGTCGTTACATCGAATTCTGTAAAGGCACCGCTAACTCGCTGAATCTGCGTGGTCTTAAAGTCGTTCTGGATTGTAGTCATGGGGCTACCTATCAGATCGCCCCAGCGGTATTCGCAGAGCTGGGTGCTAATGTCATTACGATTGGTAATCAGCCGGATGGACTGAATATTAATCGCGACTGTGGTTCTACACATCCTGAAGCATTGCGCGCGAGGGTGTTGGAAGAAAAAGCCGATCTGGGTATCGCCTTTGATGGTGATGGAGATCGCGTCATGATGGTTGATCATCAGGGCGAGCTGGTTGATGGGGACCAATTATTGTTTATCGTTGCCAGTCATGCGCATCAGCAGGGTCGCCTCAGTGGTGGTGTTGTTGGTACGCAGATGAGTAATCTGGGTCTTGAGCTGGCATTGCGTGAGCAGGGCATTGATTTTAAACGTGCCAAAGTGGGTGACCGTTACGTAATGCAGATGCTGGCCGAAAATGGCTGGCGTTATGGCGGTGAGTCATCGGGACATCTTTTGTGTCTTGATGCCAACTCAACCGGCGACGGTATTGTTTCTGCTTTGCAGGTATTGGTTGCTCTGCGAGACACGGGTGTTGGTCTCCATGAGTGGCAGAAGCGTATGAGTAAAATGCCGCAGACCATGATTAACGTGCGCCGCAGTCGTGACGCCGACGTAATGTCTGATCCGACGGTGCTTGAAGCGGTTGCTGCGACAGAGAAAAAGCTCGCAGACCGTGGGCGGGTATTGTTGCGCCCATCCGGTACCGAACCATTAGTTCGTGTCATGGTTGAGGCTGAGGACCCAGCGGTGACACAGCTGTTGGCTCAGGAGCTGGCAGAAACCGTCGAGAAGGCATTAGCCTAGGTTGCTCCCGTCTTGTTTAAAGGCCGCATCTCGGCTAGTATCTGCGCTCTTTGAAATTCGGGGAAACTCATGCGTCGCACATTGGTAGCTGGTAACTGGAAAATGAATGCATCCCAGGCTCAGACAGAGTCGCTGGTTGCAGGCATTCTGGATGCCGGTGAACTTGATTGCGATATCGCTGTGTTTCCACCATCTCTGTATCTGACACAGGCAGTGGCATTGGCCTCGGGTTCCCACCTGAGTGTTGGTGGTCAGAACTGTGCTGATCAGATCAGTGGCGCATTTACTGGTGAAGTATCTGCTCAGATGCTGGCCGACTGTGGTGCGCAGATGGTTATCATCGGTCACTCAGAGCGTCGTACGCTTTATGGTGAAACCGATGGAGTCGTGCTGGCAAAAACGCGACTTGCGCTTGATAGTGGTCTGGTTGCGGTTGTCTGTGTTGGTGAAACACTGGATGAACGTAAAGCTGGCGACGCCGAAAACGTCGTCGCTACTCAGCTGGCACTGCTGTTAAAAGAATTATCAGATAGTGACTGGGAAAAAGTTGTTATCGCTTATGAGCCTGTATGGGCAATTGGTACAGGTGAGACGGCAACACCGGAACAGGCCCAGCAAATTCATGCTGCTATTCGCGGTATGTTGGCAGGGCGTAGTGCTGCAATCGCAGAGAGAACGCAGATTCTCTACGGCGGTAGTGTGAAGGCTGCAAATGCAGCTGAGCTGTTTTCACAGCCGGATATCGATGGCGGACTGGTCGGTGGTGCTTCACTCGACGTCGCTGAATTTATTGGAATCTGCAGGGCATAAGGGCTCAGGTTTTCTATGGAACAAATTATTCTTATCGTACATATCGTACTTGCTGTTGGTATCATTGCATTCGTTCTTATGCAGCAGGGTAAAGGCGCAGACGCGGGCGCATCTTTTGGTTCTGGTGCCTCTCAGACAGTGTTTGGTTCTGCAGGTTCGGCTAACTTTATGAGCCGTACAACCGCAATTCTGGCGACTGCATTCTTCGTAACCAGCCTTGGTCTGGCTATTTATGCGAAGAAACAAGCATCCGGTATGGAAGAAACTGGTGTTCCTGTGCAAGAAGTTACAGAAACACTTGAGCAAGACACCCCATTTGTGGAAGAATACGCGCCGTCTTCAGATGACGCGCCAGAACTCGACGCTTCTGCGACAGCAGATGAGCCTGTTCTGGAAACTACAGAAGAGACTACTAAGTAATTTCTTCTTTTGTGTGCGGATGTGGTGGAATTGGTAGACACGCCATCTTGAGGGGGTGGTGAGCAACGCTCGTGCGAGTTCGAGTCTCGCCATCCGCACCAACTTATTCAGGAGGTCAGCCCAGTTGCTGGCACCAGGAAAAGCGAACCAGGTTCGCTTTTTTTTATTGGTAGCGCATATAATGCCGCTGCTTATTTAAAAAGCCCCTCACGTCAGGGGCTTTTTAGTAGCTGGCTGTCAGGTTTTGATAGCCACATAAAGGAGTCGGCAACGACTCCGGTCTGCAAAGGCAGTAGCGGACTGGGCACATGTTGCCCAGTTTTTGTTTGTGGCGGGAATGTTTCCCGGGAGAGTTGAGAGTGGCAAAAGAAAGTCTGTTATCCGAAATGCTGGGCCCAGTGGTGGAATCCATGGGGTTCGTATTCTGGGGGCTTGAATACATTCCTCAGGGCAAACACTCGACGCTGCGAGTCTTTATTGATCATGCAGACGGAATTACTGTTGATCATTGTGCGGCTGTCAGCCGTCAGCTCAGCAGTGTGCTGGACGTGGAAGACCCAATTTCAGGTGAATATGCTCTGGAAGTATCGTCGCCGGGTATGGATCGACCGATCTTTACATTGGAACAGTACGCGTCATTAGCAGGAAATATTATCGACGTACGTTTACGCATGGCGTTTGACGGGCGACGTAAATTTAAAGGCCGATTAATTGGTGTTGAGCAGGAAGATGTCGTTGTTCATGTTGATGACAATGAATATCTGCTGCCGGTAGAACTGATTGAAAAGGCGAATGTTGTTCCACAATTCAAGGACTAAGGTTGCAGAGCGAGGCTAGAAGATGAGTAAAGAAATTCTCCTGGTCGCGGAAGCGGTTTCTAATGAGAAAGGCGTTTCCAGGGAAATTATTTTTCAGGCCATTGAGTCAGCATTAGCTGCCGCAGCGAAAAAACGCTACGAAGATGAAGAAGCCGACATTCGTGTTGATATCGATCGTAAAACCGGTGATTACGAAACGTTCCGCCGTTGGTTGGTTGTAAGTAACGATGTTGTTCCAGGTCTCGGTGATGAGCTGACACTGGAAGAAGCACATGAAATTGATACTAACCTGCAGCCAGGTGATATCTACGAAATTCAGGTGGAAAATCCTGATTTTGGTCGTATCTCTGCGCAGGCAGCGAAGCAGATTATTGTTCAGAAAGTTCGTGAAGCCGAGCGTGCTCAGGTTGTCGAACAGTATGAACATCGCGTTGGCGAACTGATTGGCGGTACCGTCAAGAAAGTAACCCGCGACAACGTTATTGTTGATCTGGGTAACAATGCTGAAGCACTGATGCCAAAAGATCAGCTGATTGGTCGTGAAATCATGCGCATGGGCGAACGTGTTCGCGCCATCCTGTTTGATGTCCGTCCAGAAAATCGTGGTCCACAGCTGATGCTGAGCCGTACCGTACCAGCAATGCTGATCGAACTGTTCCGCATTGAAGTGCCGGAAATTTCTGAAGAAGTCATTGAGATTAAGGGTGCTGCGCGCGATCCGGGCTCACGCGCGAAAATCGCAGTGAAGTCCAACGACAAACGTATCGATCCGGTTGGTGCTTGTGTGGGTATGCGCGGTGCGCGTGTTCAGGCAGTAACCAATGAACTGGGCGGTAATGAACGTATTGATATCGTGCTTTGGGATGACAACCCAGCGCAGCTGGTGATCAATGCAATGGCTCCTGCTGAAGTGGCTTCTATCGTCGTAGACGAAGAAACCAACACCATGGACGTGGCAGTAGCTGAAGACAATCTGGCACAGGCCATTGGTCGTGGCGGTCAGAACGTCCGTCTGGCATCCGAGCTTACCGGCTGGGAAATTAATGTCATGACAGAAGAAGAAGCGGTCGAGAAGCAGAACGAAGAAGCGTCGGGCTTCATCGAAGGCTTCATGAACTCGCTCGATATTGATGAAGATTTTGCCACCCTGTTGGTGGAAGAAGGCTTCACCACCCTCGAAGAAATTGCATACGTTCCAATGGAAGAAATGCTCCAGATCGATGGTCTGGACGAAGACATTGTGAGCGAGCTCCGTAACCGTGCGAAGGACGTACTGCTGACTCAGGCGATTGCCTCTGAAGAGAAGCTTGAAGCTGCTCAACCAGCCGAAGACCTTCTGAGCATGGAAGGAATGGATAAGCATCTGGCGTTAGTAATGGCCAGTATGGGCATCTGCACGATGGAAGATCTTGCTGAGCAATCCATCGATGATCTGCTGGATATTGAGGGTATGACCGAAGAGAAAGCGGGCGAGCTGATTATGACTGCCCGTAAGCCTTGGTTTGAAGGCACTGAATAAACACTCGCCCGGCATAGGAGAAACGTATGGCTGATGTAACGGTTAAAGAACTCGCCGACGTGGTAGGGACGAGCACAGATCGCCTGTTGTCCCAAATGAAAGAAGCGGGTCTGCCTCAGAAAAAAGAGACAGACTCCGTGAACGACGACCAGAAGCAAACACTGCTCGCGTTCCTGAAAAAAAGCCACGGTGAAGCTGATGCTGAGCCGAAAAAAATCACCCTGAAGCGTAAGGTTACCACGACCTTAAAAACCGGCCAGGGTGGTAAAAAGGCGGTAGCAATTGAAGTACGTAAAAAGCGTACTTACGTTAAGCGTGACGAAGTTGACCAGGCTGCAGAAAAAGCACGTCAGGAAGAAGAAGCTCGCTTGGCTGCAGAAAAAGAAGCTGCGCTGAAAGCCCAGCAGGCTGCAGAAAAAGAAGCTGCTGATAAAGCGGCTGCAGAATCTGCAGCTCAAACTGCTGAAAAAGCGCCAGCGGAAGAAAAAGCCGCTGCACCAGCTGCTAAGCAGGACAAGAAGAAAGAGCCTGCTAAAAAGAAAGAAGCCGCTAAAGCAACGCCTGAAGAAGACGCTGCTCAGAAGCGTGCTGAAGCAGAAGCAGCTCAGGCGCGCCAGGAAGATAATCGCAAGAAGGCTAAGACCCCAGAGCGTAAGCGTAATGATCGTGACAGCCGTTTCGATGATAACGATGACAACCAGGGTGGCCGTCGTCGTCCGGGTGGCAAAGGCGGTAAGCTGAAAGCGAAAGGTCGTATGAATAAGTCTAACGACCACGCATTTACCAAGCCGACTGCGCCAGTGATTCGTGAAGTTGAACTGCCAGAAGCCATCACTGTTGGTGATCTCGCTTCAAAAATGGCAGTGAAAGCGGGCGAAGTGATCAAAGAGCTGATGAAAATGGGCGTTATGGCGACCATTAACCAGACACTGGATCAGGACACTGCATCGCTGGTTGTTGAAGAAATGGGCCACAAGGTTTCGAAACTGATCGCTGATAACCAGCTGGAACAGGACGTTACTGAGTCTGTTAGCTACAGCAGCGATGAGCAACCTCGCGCTCCGGTTGTGACCGTTATGGGTCACGTTGACCATGGTAAGACGTCTCTGCTGGATTACATCCGTAGCTCGCGTGTTGCTTCTGGCGAAGCCGGTGGTATTACCCAGCACATTGGTGCATACCACGTAGAAACTGACCGTGGCATGGTGTCCTTCCTGGATACGCCTGGACACGCCGCGTTTACCGCAATGCGTGCCCGTGGTGCTCAGGCAACTGACGTCGTTATTCTTGTAGTTGCTGCCGACGATGGTGTAATGCCACAGACGGAAGAAGCGGTACAGCACGCGAAATCAGCAGGGGTTCCTCTGGTTGTTGCTGTGAACAAGATGGATAAAGAATCTGCAGATCCTGATCGTGTGAAGAACGAACTGTCTGCACGTGACGTTATCCCAGAAGACTGGGGCGGTGATGTTCCGTTTATTCCAGTATCTGCGAAAACTGGCCAGGGCATCGATGACCTGCTCGAAGCAGTACTGCTGCAGGCTGAACTGCTTGAACTGAAAGCTCACTTCGTGGGTCCAGGTCAGGGTGTTGTGGTTGAATCGCGTCTGGATAAAGGTCGTGGTCCAGTTGCTACTCTGCTGGTTCAGAACGGTACTCTGAAGAAGGGTGACGTGGTTCTGGCAGGTACCTGTTGGGGTCGTGCCCGTGCACTGCTCGATGAAAATGGTCAGCAGACTACTGAAGCGGGCCCGTCCATCCCTGTAGAGATTCTGGGTCTGAACGGTACGCCGGATGCGGGTGACAACTTCATGGTTGTCGAGAACGAGAAGAAGGCACGTGAAGTAGCTGAGTTCCGTGAAACCAAGCTGAAAGAACAGCACCAGCAGCGCCAGCAGGCCGCTAAACTGGATGCACTGTTTGCCGGCATGGCGGAAGGTGAAGTTGCTTCTCTGAATGTGGTTGTTAAGACCGACGTTCGTGGTTCTCTAGAAGCCATCGTTTCTTCTCTGCAGAAGCTCGCGACTGACGAAGTTAAAGTGAATGTTGTTGCATCAGGCGTTGGTGGTATCACCGAGACTGACGCGACTCTGGCGGTTGCTGCAAGCGCTGTTGTATTCGGCTTCAACGTTCGTGCCGACAATGCGGCTAAGCGTGTAGTTGAAAACAACGATGTTGATATGCGCTACTACAGCGTGATCTACGATCTGATCGATGACGTGAAACAGGCAATGGCTGGTCTGCTGGCACCTGAACTGCGTGAAGAGATCGTGGGTATTGCCGAAGTACGTGACGTCTTCAAGTCGCCTAAGTTTGGCCAGATCGCTGGTTGTATGGTGACTGAAGGTACGGTTTACCGTAACAAGAAGATCCGTGTACTGCGTGAGAACGTTGTGATCTACGAAGGTGAACTCGAATCTCTGCGTCGCTTTAAAGACGACGTTCAGGAAGTTCGTCAGAGCACCGAATGTGGTATCGGCGTGAAGAACTATCAGGACGTTCGCCCAGGCGATCAGATTGAAGTCTTCGACGTGAAAGAGGTTGCCCGTACGCTGTAATACAGCTCGAGCAGACTGATAAACCAAAGCCCGGATCTGTCCGGGCTTTGGTGTCTCTGGAGAAAAGAGAATGCCAAAAGAATACAGTCGTACCTCCCGTCTGGGAGAACAGATCAAGCGCGAAGTCGCGCAGATGATTCAGTTTGAAATGAAAAACCCAAAACTGGGCATGGTGACACTGAACCAGGTCAAGGTGGCTAAAGATCTCGGTTACGCCGACATCTATTTCACCGTAATGGGCGCGAAGGGTGAAACTGACGAAGAAATCCGCAAGAACACGACCAAACTTCTCAATGAAGCTGCGGGTTACCTGCGTTCGGAGTTGGCCAAAATTCTGCGTACCCGCATTACCCCACAACTGCGTTTTCATTACGATGAAACCCTTGAGCGTGGTCACTTCCTGACAGGTCTGATCAAACAGGCCCGTACGGAAGATGATGCACGTCATATCGACGATGCAGCCGCTGACGAAGCGAACGGTCAGGGCGACGAGGACGATCGTCAGAACTGATATGGGACGTAAGAAAAAAGGCCGGGATATTACCGGCATCCTGGTGGTGAATAAGCCATTGGGACTCAGTTCAAATCAGGTGTTGCAGCGTGTGAAGCGTCTGTTCAATGCCAACAAAGCCGGGCATACCGGCGCTCTCGATCCTGAAGCAACGGGTGTACTGCCAATCTGCCTGGGTGAAGCGACCAAGTTTTCACAACTGTTACTGGATTCCGATAAGGGCTATCGCACGACTGCGTTTCTTGGGCAAGTGCGCAGTACCGGTGATAAAGAAGGTGAAGTTCTTGAAGAGCGGCCGGTACCCGAGTTTGATCAGGCCCGTATTGAAACCTTGCTTGAAGATTTTCGTGGTGACGTTGAGCAGGTGCCACCGATGTTTTCCGCACTGAAAATGAACGGTAAGCCGCTTTATGAGCTGGCGCGTCAGGGGATGTCGCAGGAAGAAATGCGCGCCGTTGCGGAAAAGAAGCGCCGGGTTATTCAGATCCACGAGCTGACTCTCAATAGCTTCACTGATACCAGTCTTGATCTCAGTGTTCGTTGCTCGAAAGGGACCTACATCCGTACTCTTGTTGAGGATATCGGTGATGCTCTGGGGTCTGGTGCCTTTGTGCAGGATCTTCACCGTACGCATTCCGGACCCTACGACGAAAGTATGTCCCATACATTGGACGAGCTTGAGGCTCTGGCTGATCAGTGTGACGACGGCAAAAGTGCGCTGGACTCGCTGCTGATGCCCGCAGAAACGGCCTTGCCGGACTCCTGGCCCAAGGTTGAGTTAAGCGTATCAGAGGCCGCGCGGATGCTGCAGGGGCAAGCAATAAGTACTGGCCTGAGTGATTGTCCTTCTGTACAATTATGGGCCGTTGAATCTGATGTTCGTGTTCTGACCGGTATCGGTTACATAGAAAACGGCGCTATTCGTTCACAGCGATTGTTGCAGGTGAGCCTGCCATCCTGAGTCGTAAGATTTAACCGTCACCGTTGGTGACAGCGCATACCACTGTAAATGTGCACGGTGGTGATGTGATTTTAAGCACATTAAACGGAGTTATGAAAATGGCACTGTCTGCTGAAAAGAAAGCTGAACTGGTAAAAGAGTTTCAAACTGCTGAAGGCGATACTGGTTCCCCTGAAGTACAGGTTGCACTGCTGACCTACAACATCAATGGTCTGCAGGATCACTTCAAGGCGAACAAGAAAGATCACCACTCACGTCGTGGTCTGATTCGCATGGTTAACCAGCGTCGTAAGCTGCTGGACTACCTGAAAGGCAAAGATGCGAACCGCTACCTTGAGCTGATCAAGAAGCTGGGTCTGCGTCGCTAAGCAGTACGATAAGAGCCGCCTTTGCGGCTCTTATTTTTTGCACTTCTCATATCTCTACAAAACATCCTGCGAATGCTGTGGTGCCAACCCCTCGATAATTCTGTCCGAGGTGGTGCTTCTAACCATTTATCTTCTCTCGGATTTAACCGATTGAAGGTCAATGCTTAGAAGCACCTGCAGTCGCGTAGGTAACTAAACGAAAAAATAAGGAAAGCATGAATGAGCAATATTCCTGTTGCTAAGACAAAAACCTTCGAATTCGGCGGCCAGACCGTCACTCTCGAAACTGGTCGTATCGCCCGTCAGGCGGATGGTGCGGTCCTCGCGACTATCGGTAAAACTCAGGTTCTGGCAACTGTTGTTGCTGCTAAGAGCACTAAGCCAGGCCAGGATTTCTTCCCGCTGTCTGTTCACTACCAGGAAAAAATGTACGCCGCTGGCCGTATCCCTGGTGGTTACCTGAAGCGTGAAGGCCGTCCTTCTGAGAAAGAAACTCTGACTTCACGTCTGATCGACCGTCCTATCCGCCCTCTGTTCCCGGAAGGCTTCCTGAATGAAGTTCAGGTGATTCCTACTGTAATGGCGTCTGAAAAAGGCGTTGATCCAGACATCTGTGCCATGATCGCTGTATCTGCGGCTCTGGCAGTATCTGGTGTACCTTTCAACGGTCCTATCGGTGCAGCCCGCGTTGGTTTCACTGACGAAGACGGTTACATGCTGAACCCAACTGATGCGCAGCTGGACGAGTCTCTGCTGGACATGGTTGTTGCCGGTACTAAAGACGCGGTTCTGATGGTTGAATCAGAAGCTGATGAGCTGACCGAAGACGAAATGCTGGGCGCAGTACTGTTCGCACACAAATCTTTCCAGAGCGCGATCACTGCTATCAGTGAGTGGACTGCTGAACTGGGTGTTGAGCGTTGGGACTGGACTGCACCAGAGCAGAACAAGCCTCTGTACGAAGCAGTGAAAGCAGAAACTGCCGCTGCAATCGGCGAAGCCTACACCATCTCTGACAAGATGGCGCGCTATGGCAAGCTGGACGAAATCAAAGCTGCTGCTGTTGAGAAACTGGTCGCAGCTGAAGGTGAAGAAGGCTTCAGCAAAGATGAAGTCGTAGATATGATCGGTGAGCTGAAGTACGAAGTAGTGCGTCAGCGCGTGATCGACGGTGCTCCACGTATCGACCGTCGTGATAACGATACTGTACGTCCTCTGACTATCGAAACTGGTGTTCTGAAGACTACTCACGGTTCAGCTATCTTCACCCGTGGTGAAACTCAGGCGATCGTTGCAACTACACTGGGTTCTACCCGTGATGCACAGATGATCGACTTCCTGCACGGTACTCAGACTGATCCGTTCCTGTTCCACTACAACTTCCCTCCATTCTCTGTAGGTGAAGCTGGCCGTATGGGTTCTCCAGGTCGTCGTGAGATCGGTCACGGTCGTCTGGCCCGTCGTGGTGTTCAGGCGATGATGCCAACTCAGGACGAATTCCCATACACCATTCGCGTAGTATCTGAGATCACCGAATCTAACGGCTCGTCTTCTATGGCGTCTGTGTGTGGTGCATCTCTGGCTCTGATGGACGCTGGTGTGCCGATCAAAGCACCTGTTGCTGGTATCGCTATGGGTCTGGTTAAAGAAGGCGAGCAGTTCGCAGTTCTGACCGACATTCTGGGTGACGAAGATCACCTGGGTGATATGGACTTTAAAGTAGCCGGTACTGACGAAGGTATCACTGCACTGCAGATGGATATCAAGATCGAAGGTATCACCGAACAGATCATGGAAATCGCTCTGGAAAAAGCTAAGGCAGCACGTCTGAGCATCCTGAACGACATGAACAAAGTGATCGCAGAACCTCGTAAAGAGCTGTCTGAAAACGCTCCGACCATGTCTACCATGAAGATCGCTGCAGACAAGATCCGCGACGTAATCGGTAAGGGTGGTGCAACCATCCGTGATATCACTGAGAAGACAGGCGCTTCTGTTGATATCAACGACGACGGCGAGATCAAAATCTTCGCGACTGATAAAGCCAGCGCAGATGCGGCGGTTAACATGATTGAAGGCATCACTGCTGACATCGAAGTTGGCGTTACCTACGAAGGTAAAGTCAGCAAGATCGTTGACTTCGGTGCGTTCATCACCGTACTGCCAGGCAAAGACGGCCTGCTGCACATCTCGCAGATCAGCGAAGAGCGCGTTGAAAACGTATCTGACTATCTGAGCGAAGGCCAGATGGTTAAGGTTCACGTGATGGATGTTGATCCAAAAGGTCGTGTGAAGCTGACCATGAAAGGTGTTGAGCAGTAAGTT
>Ga0182079_1178349_pt1 | contig 14326 bp, 11 predicted proteins | sample 071ome_14_FD_127750 | JGI IMG/M metagenome (GOLD analysis project Ga0182079, IMG submission 127750) | Metatranscriptome of coastal salt marsh microbial communities from the Groves Creek Marsh, Georgia, USA - 071410CT metaT (Metagenome... | ecosystem: Environmental > Aquatic > Marine > Intertidal... | reverse complement strand
TCCGATCTTTTCAGGCATTGCCCTGGTCAATAATGCTTTCTGCCACGTTATTCGGGACTTCAGCATATTTCTCAAATTCCATGGTATAGGTAGCACGACCCTGGGTTGCAGAGCGCAAATCCGTGGAATAACCGAACATTTCGGCCAGTGGCACCTCGGCATTGATAACCTTGCCGCTCGGAGAGTCGTCCATACCCTGCACAATGCCACGGCGACGGTTCAGATCGCCCATTACATCACCCATGTAATCTTCGGGTGTCACCACCTCGACTTTCATCATGGGTTCCAGCAAAGCAGCATCAGCTTGACGGGCGCCGGCTTTCAGTGCCAGTGATCCGGCAATCTTAAAGGCCATCTCAGAGGAGTCGACATCATGGAAAGAACCATCAAACAGGGTTACTTTCATGGCCAGCAGCGGGTAACCGGCCAGACATCCGTTCTGCATCTGCTCCTGCACACCCTTGTCTACAGCAGGGATGTATTCCTTGGGAATGGCACCACCTACGATCGCATTAACAAATTCGTACTCTGCATCAGCCGGCAGCGGTTCGAGTCGCAACCAGACATGTCCATACTGGCCTCGACCACCGGACTGTTTGACATGCTTGCCTTCGATTTCAACGGTTTTACGAATGGTTTCACGATAAGCCACCTGGGGCTTGCCAATATTCGCTTCCACATTGAATTCGCGACGCATACGGTCAACCAGGACTTCCAAATGCAGCTCGCCCATACCGGAAATAATGGTCTGACCGGATTCCTCGTCTGTCTCTACCCGGAAAGACGGGTCTTCCTGAGCCAGCTTGCCGAGCGCAATTCCCATTTTTTCCTGGTCGGCTTTGGTCTTTGGCTCCACGGCAACCGAAATAACCGGCTCGGGGAAATCCATTTTTTCCAGGGTAATCTGCTTGTTTTCATCACACAGGGTTTCACCGGTGGTGACGTCTTTCAGACCGATGGCAGCGGCAATGTCACCTGCCAGCACTTCCTTGATCTCTTCGCGTGAATTGGCGTGCATCTGCACCATACGGCCAACACGCTCACGTTTGCCCTTGATCGGGTTGTAAACCGAGTCACCGGAATTCAGTTTGCCTGAGTAGACCCTGAAGAAAGTCAGCGTACCGACAAAGGGGTCAGTGGCGATTTTGAATGCCAGCGCAGCAAATGGGGCGTCATCTTTGGATTCGCGTGTTTCCACCGTCTCACCATCTTCCAGCACACCCTGAATCGCCTTAACTTCAGTCGGTGAAGGCAGGTATTCAACCACGGCATCGAGCATGGCCTGTACGCCTTTGTTCTTGAAAGCTGAGCCACACAGGGTTGGCACAATTTCGTTGGCCAGGGTACGCATACGTAAACCCTGCTTGATCTCTGCCTCAGTCAGTTCACCCCCTTCGAGGTATTTGTCCATCAATTCTTCGTTGGCTTCTGCTGCGGCTTCGACCAGCTCTTCGCGCCACTTTTGACACTCGGCCAGCATATCTTCAGGGATTTCTTCATAGGTGAAAGTGGTACCCTGGTCTTCTTCACTCCAGAGAATCTCTTTCATTTTCACCAGGTCGATAACACCCTTGAATTCATCCTCGGCACCAATGGCCAGCTGGATAGGCACAGGCTTGGCGCCAAGACGGTCTTTCATCTGCTGCACAACTTTAAGGAAGTTGGCGCCGGCACGGTCCATTTTGTTGACGAACACCAGTCGTGGCACCTCATAACGATTGGCCTGACGCCACACCGTTTCGGTTTGTGGCTGTACACCAGAACTGGCACAAAGCACGACCACAGCCCCATCCAGAACACGCAGGGAACGCTCTACTTCGATAGTGAAATCAACGTGGCCCGGTGTATCAATAATATTGACCCGATATTCGTCAAACTGCTGGTCCATACCATTCCAAAAACAGGTTGTGGCAGCAGAAGTGATGGTAATACCTCGTTCCTGCTCCTGCTCCATCCAGTCCATGACCGCCGCGCCATCATGCACCTCACCAATTTTGTGAGAAATACCGGTATAAAACAGAACGCGCTCAGTCGTCGTTGTTTTACCAGCATCCACGTGGGCGCAAATTCCAATATTGCGATAACGGTTAATCGGGGTTTTCCTAGCCACAGTCCGGACCTCAATCTATAAATAGGTTAGTAAAATTCTTGGGTATAAAAGTTAGAAACGGTAATGTGAGAAGGCTTTGTTAGCCTCTGCCATGCGATGCACGTCTTCACGTTTCTTGACAGCTGAGCCGCGTCCCTCGGCAGCATCCAGGATTTCACCGGCCAATCGCAGGACCATGGACTTCTCACCTCGGCTACGGGAATGTTCAACCAACCAGCGCATGGCCAGTGCATTGCGACGCTCAGGCCTGACTTCAACAGGCACCTGATAGGTGGCACCACCAACTCGACGTGATTTCACTTCGACCAGAGGAGCAATATTTTCCAGTGCTGCCTCAAAGGCTTCCAGTGCGTCACCCTTTGATTTTTCGGCAACCGTATCCAGCGCACCGTAGACAATTTTCTCAGCCACGGATTTCTTGCCATCAACCATGACATGGTTCATGAACTTGGCGAGTGTTTTATTTCCGTATTTGGGATCTGGCAGAACTTCGCGCTTGGCGACAACTCTTCTTCTTGGCATGATTTCCTCTCTTCAGGTTAATCCAGGATTAAGCTCCATGGCTCACCTGGCCTTACTTTATTTAAAAAGTAGTTTATTTAGGTCGTTTGGTTCCGTATTTGGAGCGACCCTGTTTACGATCAGATACACCTGAGGTATCCAGACTGCCCCTGACAGTGTGATAGCGCACACCCGGTAGGTCTTTTACCCTGCCCCCGCGAATCAGTACTACCGAGTGCTCCTGCAGGTTATGCCCCTCACCACCAATATAGGAAGTGACTTCATAGGCATTGGTCAGGCGGACACGGCAAACTTTACGCAAGGCCGAATTCGGTTTTTTTTGGCGTAGTCGTGTATACACGCGTGCAAACGCCACGGCGTTGCGGACAACCCTGTAATGCAGGGACGTCACTTTTCTCAACTTTACTTCTTCTTGGCTTGCGAACCAGTTGGTTAACGGTTGCCATTCATATCTCCTACACGACTTAACATGCTTTTGCGTTTAGACAAAAGAGGCGCGATTTTAAAGAGCTGCCCCACTATAGTCAACTTTGTCCTGTACAAATCCTTGCCGGAACTGGCTCTCCAGGCCCGGTAAGGATACTGATACAGCCTTATTCTTCTGCTTCACTGGCTGAGCTGGACTCGACTTCCGATTTCAGAGCCTCACTCAATGCTGCTTCCACTTCACTGGCAGTAACACTCTCGCTTTCTTCGTCAGCAGCTCTGCGAGCTTCAGCCTGCAAGCGACGGTTATCGTGATAAGCGAGTCCGGTACCGGCCGGAATCAGACGTCCAACCACTACGTTTTCTTTGAGACCCTGCAAGAAGTCTTCCTTGCCTGTCACTGCTGCTTCGGTCAGTACACGCGTTGTTTCCTGGAAAGATGCAGCTGATATGAAAGACTCGGTTGCCAGCGACGCCTTGGTAATACCCAGAAGGACACGCTCAAACTTCGCCAGCTCTTTGCCTTCAGCAAGCAGCTTTTCATTTTCCAGTCTGACGCGAATGTATTCAACCTGCTCACCCTTGATGAAGGACGAATCACCCATCTCAAGAATTTCAGCCTTGCGCAACATCTGACGCACAATAACTTCAATATGCTTGTCATTAATGCGTACACCCTGCAGGCGATAGACATCCTGCACTTCATTGACGATGTACTGCGCCAGGGCTTCAACCCCTTTCAGGCGAAGAATATCGTGCGGACTGGGCGGACCATCGGAAACCACTTCACCTTTTTCGATGAATTCACCCTCAAATACCGTCATCTGACGCCATTTTGGGATCAGGACTTCATAGTGATCACTACCATCTGTCGGCGTGATGACCAAACGACGCTTGCCTTTGGTTTCCTTGCCAAAACTGACCGTACCTGAAATTTCCGCCAGAATGGCTGGTTCTTTCGGTTTACGAGCTTCGAATAGGTCTGCAACGCGCGGCAGACCACCGGTAATATCACGGGTTTTTGAACCTTCCTGCGGGATACGCGCAATAACATCACCGATGTTTACCATGCCGCTGTCTTCAACACCGACAATCGCCTTGGCAGGCAGGAAATAGTGAGCCGGCACATTGGTGCCTGGCAGGCTCAAACCCTTACCCCGGCCGTCAACCAGCGTGATGGCAGGACGCAGGTCTTTACCGGCAGAAGGCCGCTCGGCGGTATCCATCACGGAAATACTGGACAAGCCGGTAATTTCATCTGTCTGATGGGTCACACTCAGACCTTCTTCCATGGCATCGAATTTCACCTTACCGGCGACTTCCACAATGATGGGGTGAGTATGTGGATCCCAGGTTGCAATAACCTGACCGATCTCAACATCAGACTTGTTTTCCCCATTAATCACTGCTCCATAGGGCAATTTATAACGCTCACGTTCACGTCCCTGGGTATCATTGACAATCAGCTCACCAGAACGGCTGACCACCACCAGTTCTCCACTGATACGTTTTACCGTTTTCATGTTATGCAGATGAATGGTGCCATTGGTTTTTACCTGAATACTGTCAGCAGCAGTTGCCCGGGATGCTGCACCACCAATGTGGAACGTACGCATGGTCAACTGTGTGCCGGGCTCGCCAATAGACTGCGCAGCAACAACCCCGATAGATTCACCAATATTGGCCAGATGACCACGTCCAAGGTCACGTCCATAGCACAAGCGGCAGATTCCCTGTTCAGCTTCACAGGTAATGGCAGAGCGTACGATGATCTCATCGATTGAGTTCTGTTCAAGTTTCTCAAGCATTTTCTCGGTAATCATTGCACCGGCTTCCAATACCGTTTCACCGTCATCATTCACCACATCCTGCGCAACGACACGACCCAGTACACGTTCGCCCAGCGGCGCTATGATATCGCCACCCTCGATAATCGGTGTCATGGTCAAACCGGCTTGTGTACCGCAATCATTTTCCTTGATTACCAGGTCCTGACTGATATCTACCAGTCGACGGGTCAGGTAACCGGAGTTGGCCGTTTTAAGCGCTGTATCCGCCAGACCTTTGCGGGCACCGTGCGTGGAAATAAAGTACTGCAGAATGTTCAGTCCTTCACGGAAGTTGGCAGTAATCGGCGTTTCAATAATGGAACCATCGGGTTTCGCCATGAGGCCACGCATCCCTGCCAGCTGGCGAATCTGGGCGGGGGAGCCCCTGGCGCCAGAGTCAGCATAGATATAGACCGAGTTGAAAGACTCCTGGTCTTCTTCTTCACCTTCACGGTTAAGGACTTTTTCTTTGGACAGACCGTCCATCATTGATTTGGCCACCTGGTCATTGGCTCGTGACCAGATATCAATCACCTTGTTGTACTTCTCTCCCTGAGTTACCAGACCGGAAGCAAACTGTGCTTCAATTTCGGCAACTTCACCCTCAGCCTTGGCAATCAGCTCGGACTTGGCTGCAGGAATTTCAAAATCGTTTACGCCAATTGATGAACCGGACCAGGTTGAATACTTGTATCCCATGTACATCAACTGGTCGGCGAAAATTACAGTTTCTTTCAAACCGACATCGCGATAACAGCGGTTAATTACATAGGAAATCTGTTTCTTCGACATTTTCTGATTGACCAGTGCAAAAGGCAGGCCTTTGGGCACGATGTCAAATAAGAGGACACGACCAACCGTGGTGTCGAAAATGGCCGTATTTTCCTGCGGCTGCTCATCTTCATCCAGCACGACTTCGGTCAGACGCACTTTGACACGCGCCTGCAAATGAACGCGACCGGAATCAAAGGCTTTCAACACTTCACTGCCATTGGCAAAGATCATGCCCTCGCCTTTTGCGTTCACACGCTCGCGGGTCATGTAATACAGTCCCAGTACCACGTCCTGTGAAGGCACAATAATCGGCTCACCGGAAGCCGGTGAAAGAATATTGTTGGTGGACATCATCAGAGAGCGTGCTTCAAGCTGGGCTTCCAGCGTCAGAGGAATGTGCACAGCCATCTGGTCACCGTCAAAGTCAGCGTTGTAGGCGGCACATACCAGCGGATGCAGCTGGATGGCTTTACCTTCGATCAGTACCGGCTCAAAGGCTTGAATACCCAGACGGTGCAGGGTCGGCGCACGGTTCAGCAGAATCGGGTGCTCACGGATAACATCCGCAAGAATATCCCAGACTTCCGCTGTTTCCTTTTCTACCATTTTCTTGGCGGCTTTAATGGTTGTTGCAGTTCCACGTCTGATCAGTTTGCCCAGAATAAAAGGCTTGAACAGTTCCAGTGCCATTTTTTTAGGCAACCCTGCCTGATGCAGCCTCAGGGTCGGACCCACCACGATCACGGAACGGCCAGAATAGTCGACGCGTTTACCCAGCAGGTTCTGACGGAAACGCCCCTGCTTGCCCTTGATCATATCTGCCAGGGATTTCAGCGGACGCTTGTTGGAGCCAGTAATGGCACGACCACGTCGGCCATTGTCCAGCAGCGCATCAACCGCTTCCTACAGCACGCGTTTTTCATTGCGGACAATGATGTCAGGCGCATTCAGATCCAGTAAGCGCTTCAGGCGATTGTTACGGTTAATGACTCGACGATACAGATCATTCAAATCAGAGGTAGCAAAGCGACCACCATCCAGCGGCACCAGGGGACGCAAATCCGGTGGCAAAACCGGCAAGACTGACAGCACCATCCACTCAGGCTTGTTGCCTGAATTAATAAAACCGTCCAGCAGTTTCAGGCGCTTGGTGAGTTTTTTCAGCTTGGTTTCACTGTTGGTATTCGGAATTTCTTCACGCAGCTCGTTGGCTTCTTCTTCAATGTCCATATCGGCCATCAGGTCCTGAATGGCTTCAGCGCCCATCTTGGCCTGGAAATCATCACCGAATTCTTCCAGCGCTTCGTAATACTGTTCATCATTGAGCAGCTGACCGCGTTCCAGCGTTGTCATACCCGGATCAGTGACCACGAACGATTCAAAATAAAGGATACGTTCAATATCACGCAGGGTCATGTCCAGCAGCAGGCCGATACGTGAAGGCAGAGATTTCAGGAACCAGATATGGGCAACCGGGCTTGCCAGTTCAATATGGCCCATACGTTCACGTCGCACCTTGGACAGTGCTACTTCAACGCCACACTTCTCACAGATGACACCGCGATGTTTAAGACGTTTGTATTTACCGCAAAGACATTCATAGTCTTTCACCGGTCCGAAAATCTTGGCACAGAAAAGACCTTCCCGCTCCGGTTTGAAAGTACGGTAATTAATGGTTTCGGGTTTTTTAACTTCCCCAAAGGACCATGAACGAATTAACTGGGGTGACGCCAGGCCAATTCGAATCGAATCAAAGTCCTTTGATTGAGATTGTGACTTGAGTAAACCTAACAGGTCTTTCATTTGAATCCTCCGCCTGCTGCTTGAACAAAGCAGTCAGGAAAAATTTCATTAATTGTCGCTTTCAAGTTCCATGTCTATGCCAAGGGAACGGATCTCTTTAACCAGTACGTTAAAGGATTCCGGCATCCCGGCTTCCATGCGATGATCACCATCAACAATATTTTTATACATCTTGGTTCGACCGCCGACGTCATCCGACTTCACGGTCAGCATTTCCTGCAGGGTATAGGCAGCACCATAAGCTTCAAGTGCCCAGACCTCCATTTCCCCAAAACGCTGCCCACCGAACTGCGCCTTACCTCCCAGCGGCTGCTGGGTAACCAGCGAATAGGAGCCGGTCGATCGCGCATGCATCTTGTCATCCACCAGGTGGTTGAGTTTAAGCATGTACATGATGCCAACCGTTACTTTACGGTCAAAGGCGTCACCGGTACGGCCGTCATACAGGGTAATCTGTCCGTCTTCAGACATTTCGGCGAGTTTCAGCATTTCCTTGATTTCCAGCTCGCTGGCGCCATCAAATACAGTGGTTGCCATCGGCACACCATCTTTCAGGTTATTTGCCAGTTCAAGAATTTCATTGTCTGACAGGCTGGACAGATCTTCCTGACGAATGGCCTGACCAATACCGTTATAAATTTTGTCCAGCAGCTTGCGGATATCTTCAATTTTTTGCTGCTCCTGAACCATAGCATTGATCTTGGCCCCCAGCCCTTTGGAGGCGGCACCCAGGTGGGTTTCCAGAATCTGGCCAACATTCATACGTGAGGGCACACCCAGTGGATTCAGTACGATGTCTACCGGATTACCCTGATCATCGTAGGGCATGTCTTCTTCTGGCATCACTACCGAGATAACACCCTTGTTACCATGGCGTCCGGCCATTTTGTCACCCGGCTGGATACGGCGCTTGATCGCCAGATAGACCTTGACGATTTTCAGCACGCCCGGCGCCAGGTTGTCGCCCTGCGTCAGCTTGCGTTTTTTATCCTCAAAACGCTCGTCCAGTTCTTCACGACGCTCTTTTAACTGAGCGCCGGCTTTTTCCAGCTGCTCACTCATGTCGTCATTAACCAGACGCAGCTTGAACCATTCATCGGCTTTCAGGCCATCCAGGTATTCAGCAGTCAGCGTGTCACCTTTTTTCAGTCGTGGCCCACCAGAAACTTTCTTACCCATCAAAGCCTTGCGCAGACGCTGGAAAGTCGCAGCTTCGACGATGCGGTATTCATCCTCGATATCCTTACGTACTTTCTCCAACTGCTGTTCTTCAATTTCCAGTGCGCGTTTGTCTTTTTCCAGGCCATCGCGGGTGAAAACCTGCACGTCAATGACCGTGCCCTTGACAGAGCTCGGTACACGCAAAGAGGTATCTTTCACGTCAGATGCTTTTTCACCGAAAATGGCGCGTAACAGTTTTTCTTCCGGCGTCAGCTGTGTTTCACCTTTGGGTGTCACTTTACCTACCAGAATATCGCCGGCATCCACTTCAGCACCGATATAAACCACACCGGATTCATCCAGACGACTGAGAGCACTTTCACCGACATTGGGAATATCAGCGGTAATTTCCTCAGAACCGAGTTTGGTGTCACGGGCAATACAGGTTAATTCCTGAATATGAATCGAGGTAAAACGGTCTTCTTTCACTACTCTTTCTGAAATCAGGATAGAGTCTTCGAAGTTATATCCATTCCAGGGCATGAAGGCGATGCGCATGTTCTGCCCCAGTGCCAGCTCACCCATATCAATGGAAGGGCCGTCAGCCAGAATATCACCGGCAGCCACTTCGTCTCCCACTCTCACCAGCGGACGCTGATTGATGCAGGTATTCTGGTTGGAACGGGTGTACTTGATCAGGTTATAAATATCGACACCAGCTTCACCGGTAACGGTCTCATCATCGTTAACACGCACGATGATACGGGCAGCATCAACACTGTCGATAACCCCGCCACGTCTGGAAATCACACAGACGCCTGAATCACGGGCTACATGACGCTCCATCCCGGTACCCACCAGCGGTTTTTCCGCAATCAGGGTCGGTACAGCCTGACGTTGCATGTTGGATCCCATCAGGGCGCGGTTTGCATCGTCGTGCTCAAGAAAGGGAATCAGCGAGGCAGCAACTGAAACAACCTGTTGCGGGCTGACATCCATATAGTGAATCTGGTCTTTTCCAACAATGGTGAATTCGTTCTGATGACGAACTGAAACCATATCTTCAGTGAAGCGGCCCTTGTTATCCAGCGGCGAACTCGCCTGTGCAATAACATAGTTGCTTTCTTCAATTGCCGACAGGTAAACAATTTCATCAGTAACGACGCCGTTATTAACTTTTCTGACCGGACTTTCCAGGAAACCGTACTTGTTGGTCTGGGCGTAAGTCGCCAGTGAATTGATCAATCCAATATTCGGCCCCTCAGGGGTCTCAATAGGGCAAACACGACCATAGTGAGTCGGATGCACGTCTCGCACCTCGAATCCGGCTCGCTCACGAGTCAGACCTCCTGGCCCCAGAGCAGAAATACGACGTTTGTGCGTTACTTCAGACAGGGGATTGTTCTGATCCATGAACTGGGAGAGCTGGCTGGAACCAAAGAATTCCTTAATGGCCGCTGCAACCGGTTTGGCATTGATCATGTCCTGTGGCATCAAGCCTTCACTGTCCGCCATGGAGAGTCTTTCTTTCACAGCTCGTTCCACACGCACCAGCCCCACTCTGAACTGGTTTTCCGCCATTTCACCGACAGAACGGATACGGCGATTACCCAGATGATCAATATCATCCACAGAACCATAACCATTACGGATAGCTACCAGGGTTTTAATCACATCAACGATGTCTTCACGACTTAAAACACCCGGACCTTCCGAGTTTTCACGACCCAAACGGCGATTGAATTTCATACGGCCGACAACCGACAGGTCATAACGTTCTTCTGAGAAAAACAGATTGGCAAACAGGTTTTCTGCCGATTCTTTCGTCGGCGGCTCACCAGGGCGCATCATGCGATAAATCTCTACCAGTGCATCAAGTCGCGTTTCGGTGGAATCAGTACGCAGGGTATCGGAAATGAAGGAACCGCAATCCAGATCATTGGTGTAAATGGTTTCAAATTCCTTGATCCCGGCAGCTGTTAATTTCTCAAGTACTTCCTCGGTGACCTCGGTATTACAGGGCAACATAACTTCGCCCGTTTCCTTATCAATGATGTCAGTTGCCAGAGCATTACCCAGAATAAATTCACTCGGGATATCCAGTTTGGTCAGATTGGCCTTTTCCATTTCCCGGATATGCCGGGCAGTAATACGGGAGCCAGCCTGCACAATGACACTGCGCTTGTGTTTGATTTCAAAATTCAGGACAACACCACGTAGGCGGGATGGAACCAGTTCAACGGATAACTGCCCATCCTTACCAATAAAGTATTTGTTATTGTCATAAAACATTTCCAGAATTTCCTGATTGCTGTAATCCAGGGCTTTCAGGAGGATGGTCGATGGCAATTTACGACGACGGTCAATACGTACAAAAACCAGGTCCTTCGGATCAAATTCTATGTCCAGCCAGGAGCCGCGATAAGGGATGATTCGCGCTGAATAGAGTAATTTTCCTGAGCTGTGAGTCTTGCCTTTGTCATGATCAAAAAATACACCTGGCGAACGGTGCAACTGAGAAACCACCACACGCTCTGTACCATTGATCACAAAAGTGCCACTGTCAGTCATCAGGGGAATTTCACCCATATAGACTTCTTGCTCTTTGATATCTTTAATGACTTTTGCTGTAGATTCTTTTTCGTAAATAATCAGCCTGACCTTAACGCGCAGAGAAACTGCGTAGGTCGTACCTCGAAGAATACATTCGCTGACATCAAATTCCGGTTTACCAAGGCGATAGCTGACATATTCCAGCAAGGCTTTGCCTGAGTAAGAAACTATTGGAAAGACTGACTTGAATGCGGCATGCAAGCCCTGATCCAGCCGCTCTTCTGCCGGAATATCTGCTTGCGTAAACTCTTTGTAGGAATCAATCTGGATTGCCAGAAGATAGGGAATATCCATAACGCTCTGCAATTTGCTAAAAGCCTTACGAATACGTTTTTTCTCAGTATATGAATATGCCATCAATGGTACCTAATCAGCGTTTTTCTGAATATTTCTGCCCGAGAGCAGCTTCCTAGCATTTTCTTTGTGTAGCACCGTTAAAGCGCCTGGATGCAGCACACAGACTCACATCCACAATAATCAACACAGGGCCTACCCCGGGCAGGCCCTGTCTAGCCGATTATTTAAGCTCGACTGTGGCGCCAGCTTCTTCAAGCTGTTTCTTAAAGTCTTCCGCTTCATCCTTGCTTGCACCTTCCTTGACTGGAGAAGGCGCGCCGTCAACCAGGTCTTTGGCTTCTTTCAGGCCCAGACCGGTGATAGCACGAACTGCCTTGATGACATTCACTTTCTTGTCACCGGCAGCTGCCAGAATTACGTCAAACTCATCTTTTTCAGCAGCCGCACCGGCATCACCACCGGCAGCGCCAGCAGCAGGTGCAGCAACAGCAACAGCCGCCGCAGCTGAAACGCCAAACTTTTCTTCCATGGCTGAAACCAGTTCGACCACATCCATGACCGACAGTTCAGCAATACCTTCCAATATTTCTTCTTTAGATAGAGACATAAGACTCTCCTTTTAAATTTTACTAACAGTTATGTGACGAATTACGCTGCTTCCTGTTTCTGGTCGCGAACCGCAGCTACAGCACGAGTAACCTTTGAAGGTACTTCGTTAGCAGTTCGAGCCAGTTTGGTCACTGGTGCCAGCATGACACTCATCAGAGTGGCAATAGCCTGATCATAGGTTGGCAGTTTTGCCAAAACATCGATCTGGTCGGCTGACAGCAGGTTTCCACCAACAGCGAGTGCTTTCACATCAAAATCATCATTATCCTTGGCGAAATCCTTGAGCACGCGTGCAGCGGCACCCGGATCGTCCTGGGAGAATGCTAAAATTGTGGGACCTACCAGCGCTTCGTTCAGACACTCATACTCAGTATCCGCAACTGCACGCTTTAACAGGGTATTTCTGACTACACGCAGATATACATTGTTTTCACGGGCTGTTTTACGCAAAGCGGTAAGTTCATCCACAGTAACACCACGGTAATCCGCAAGTACTGCAGATAAAGCACTTTTAGCAGCTTCGTTGACTTCAGCAACAATCTGTCGCTTGTCTTCAATACGAATAGCCACTTTCAGTTACTCCTTCATGTAAGCTGTGCTGATCACATGGATCTGCACAGCGTTCATATTCGGTGATATGCCCAATCAAACCACGACTGAGCCGGGTCTCACCATCTGCGCAGGACATTAAGAATACAGACTGTTACAACGACATCTGTTTTCACCTGCGGTCTTTGACAGCCCTGTTTCGTTAAAAAACAGCACCCCAAAGTCTTTGTGAGATTTACTGCCAACTGCAGCCTTGGCTGCTTTGCTGAAAATAAATCCCAAATCTTTTTAAATGTTTAAAAATCCAGCGATGACTGATCAACCTGAATACCGGGCCCCATTGTTGAGGACAGCACAATCTTCTTCACATAGGCGCCCTTGGAAGATGCAGGCTTGGCTTTTTTCAGGTCTGAGAGCAGAGCCTCAAGATTGCCTTTGATAGCTGCTGCTTCAAAGCCCACTTTACCAATACCGCCGTGGATAATGCCGTTTTTATCGGTACGGTAACGTACCTGCCCGGATTTGGAATTTTTAACCGCTTCCTCTACATCCGGTGTCACAGTGCCGACTTTTGGATTGGGCATCAGGCCTTTAGGACCGAGAATGGTACCTAACTGTCCAACTACGCGCATGGCATCAGGACTTGCAATAACCACATCAAAGTCGAGGTTGCCTGCTTTAATGCTATCAGCCAAATCTTCAAAACCAACCACATCGGCTCCGGCAGCTTTGGCTTTCTCAGCATTTTCACCCTGGGCGAAAACAGCTACACGGATTTCCTTGCCAGTACCATGCGGCAGTGTTGTTGCACCACGCACAGCCTGGTCGGACTTACGCGCATCAACTCCAAGATTGATACTGACATCCACAGATTCCTTGAATTTGGGACTCGCAAACTGGGCAAGCAGTGCCACAGCCTCATCAATCGGGTACGATTTTCCTGATGGTAATTTTTCAGCTATCAATTTAGCTTTTTTGGTGATTCTGGCCATTACTCAACCCCCTCGGTTTCAATACCTGCACTTCTAGCGCTACCAGCGAGAGTGCGTACAGCTGCATCCATATCGGCAGCAGTAAGATCAGGCATTTTCAGGGTCGCAATTTCCTCCAATTGGGCACGTGTCACTTTGCCAACTTTTTCGGTATTGGGACGGCCACTGCCTTTTTTCAGACCAGCAGCTTTTTGTAAAAGAACTGCAGCCGGCGGGGTCTTGGTAATAAAGGTAAAACTTCTGTCTGCATAGACAGTAATGACAACAGGAATCGGCAGGCCTGGTTCAACGCTTTGTGTTTCCGCGTTAAAGGCTTTACAGAATTCCATGATATTAACACCGTGTTGACCCAGCGCTGGACCAACAGGCGGACTTGGATTGGCTTTACCAGCGCCTACCTGCAGCTTGATATAAGCCAGTACTTTCTTAGCCATAGCTATCTCCTTTGGGTACAAACGCTTCTCAAAGAGAAACTCCCCTGGCGCTGCCCCTAATAAGAGAACAGCGACTTTTTAATTAAGAAACTTTTTCAGGAAAAAAGTTTCCACCAAATTTCCTTATAACCCGGATTCTCCGGATTATATTCAAGCCTTACAGCTTTAACCTTTCTCGACCTGCGAGAATTCCAGCTCCACCGGTGT
>Ga0182079_1318872_pt1 | contig 17897 bp, 21 predicted proteins | sample 071ome_14_FD_127750 | JGI IMG/M metagenome (GOLD analysis project Ga0182079, IMG submission 127750) | Metatranscriptome of coastal salt marsh microbial communities from the Groves Creek Marsh, Georgia, USA - 071410CT metaT (Metagenome... | ecosystem: Environmental > Aquatic > Marine > Intertidal... | reverse complement strand
CTTTAAATTTCTCTGAATTGCAGATTTTTTTGCCATAAAAAATAAAATTAAGGGCTATTATGCGGCTTGCTGAGCAGGCTCTTCGGATCGTTTTCTAAAGGGCATTCCTAAAAGTTGAAGTAACTTACTGCCTTCTTCATCGGAGTTAGCAGTGGTTGTAATGCAAATATCCAAACCAACATTTACTCTTTGTCTTTCCACATTAATTTCCGGGAAAATACTATGATCAGTAATTCCGAGAGAATAATTTCCATTTCCATCAAGTTTGGAACGCACACCCCGAAAGTCACGAATGTTAGGAAGGGAGATTGCTATCATTCGATATAAAAATTCCCACATTTGGTTCCCTCTTAGGGTAACCTTGACACCGACTGGCATTCCTTGGCGGAGCTTGAAGTTTGAAACACTGATCTTTGCCTTAACAATTACTGGAGCTTGGCCAGAAAGATTAGCGATATCATTTCTTAGATCGTTAATACCATTTTTGTCCATCTCGGCACCAAATGAAGAGTTCAAAACAATCTTTTCGATTTTGGGCACCTGATGAACATTTTTGTAACCCAACTCTTTCATAAGTGCTGGAACCACCTTGTCTTGATAAACTTTTTTTAACTCAGGAGTTTTCATGGTAAATGTATTACAGCTCTTAGCTGGTTTTTCTAACATTAGAAAAATGAATTGAAGCTTCTCTCTCTACAATGGCTCCCTGCGGGTTGTCTTGTGTTTTTTTCTCATGCTTTTTAACAAGATTTACACCTTCAACGAGAACCCTATTTTTATTCCTAAAGAATTCTAGTATTTTTCCTTTGCTACCCTTGTGGTCGCCTGCAATAACGACCACTTCGTCTCCTTTTTTAATTTTATTTGCCATGATTTACAAAACTTCCGGAGCTAAAGAAATAATTTTCATAAATTTCTGACGCAGTTCACGAGCCACTGGTCCAAAAATGCGGGTTCCTTTTGGGGAGCCGTCGTTGTTTACAATAACGCAAGCATTTTCGTCAAAACGGAGATAACTTCCATCTCGTCGGCGCATTGGTGATTTAGTTCTTACTACAACTGCACGCACTACGCTCCCCTTCTTGACAGAAGCTTCGACTGAGCTTTCCTTGACATGACAAACAATAATATCACCCACGGATGCGGTCTTCTTGAGTTGCCCCAAGCGTCGAATCATTCGTACTTGCTTGGCACCAGTATTATCCGCAACTTCTAATCTGCTTAATAATTGGATCATGGTTAATTAGATAGTTGGGGCTTTTTCAATCAATTCCACAACGCGCCACCTTTTAAGTTTGCTCAATGGTCGGGTTGACATGATGCGCACCTTATCACCAACATTTGAAACATTATCTTCGTCGTGAGCGTGAACGGTAGTCTTTCTCCTAATTTCCTTTTTGTATAAAGGGTGAGGTATCTTATATTCATAAACAACTTTGATAGATTTATCACCTGTTTTGGAGCGGACTACTCCAATCAGTTGTTTGCGGTTATTTCTAATTGCTTTATCGCTCATTTAAGATTTTTCTCAGGTGTATCTGATATTTCCCTTAACTGGGTAAGCAGACGTGCTCTATCCCGCTTAAGTGACATTATCATGTGTGGTTTCTCTACTTGACCCGTCTGCTTACGAACTTGAAGTTGAAGAAGTTCAGCACCTAATTCACGGACCTTCTTATTAATCTCCAATTCGGACAATTCCTTTACTTCTGACATTTTCATGAAGGTTTAATTTTAAAAACTGCGTTCACGAGTCACCAAACGGCAACGAAATGGTAATTTTGCATCTGCAAGTCCCAATGCCTCTCTTGCCAAAGTTAAAGAACAGCCTGCTATCTCAAACAAAACATGACCTGGCTTGATAACGGCAACCCAATGGTCAACAGGCCCTTTTCCTTTTCCTTGACGCGTTTCCGCTGGTTTTTTGGTAACTGGTTTGTGAGGGAAAACACGAATCCACACTTTTCCTTTACGCTTGAGGTGGCGATTAATTGCAACACGGGCTGCCTCAATTTGATTTGAAGTCATACGTCCGCGAGTTAGTGACTGGATACCAAATTCTCCAAATGCAACCGTGTTTCCCCGAGAAGCAGATCCACGAATTCTACCTTTATGGACTTTTCTAAATTTGGTACGAGATGGTAAAAGTTTTGGCATAACTAAGTGGGGTTAAAAAATCTTGTCTTCGTCCTTCAGGCAGATCCAACATTTAATCCCAATAATTCCATAGACTGTATTAGCTTCAACCAGTCCATAATCAATGTTTTCCCTTAAGGTATGCAGAGGCACTCGCCCTTCTCTAAGTTGTTCCGTGCGGGCAATGTCAGCCCCCGCCAATCTACCAGCACATTGAATCCGGATTCCTTCGGCACCCATGGACATGGTTGTCTGGACTGCTTTTTTCATTGCTCTCCGAAAAGCAATTCTTCTTTCAAGCTGAAGTGCTACGCTCTCAGCAACAAGGGATGCAACCAAATCTGGCTTCTTAATTTCCTGAATCTCCAACCTTACATCTTTTCCAACTGTTCGATTGAGAGAATCTCGAAGAGAATCTAGTTCTTGTCCTTTTCTGCCGATAACGATGCCTGGGCGAGATGTCCAAATTGTTACACGTGTTCTTGTAGAAGCACGCTCAATTACTATTCTTGGCACTGAGGCATATCGTAGTTTCTTTTTTAAAAAGCCTCTAATAAGATTGTCTTCCTTCATGTAAGAAGAGTAGTCGAACTTATTGGCATACCAACGAGCACTCCAGTTTCTACGTACGCTTAAACGAAAGCCGATAGGATTAACTTTCTGTCCCATAATAAATTAGTTCTTTTCGTCGGTTAGGGTGATTCGAAGATGGCTCATTCGTTTTTTATAAGGATGGGCAGAACCGCGGGCACAAGGTCTAAAACGCTTGAGTGCGGGGCCCTCCTCCACGATGGCTTCACGGATAATTAAGTCATCTGCATTAAGATTTGAGTTGTTTTCTGCATTAGCCATCGCTGACCTTAGGGTCTTGTCCAGCAATCGTGCGGCTTTTCTAGGAATGAATTTCAGTATAGAGATACCCTCTGTCGCTTTTCTTCCGGGTAAAATCCTTGCTACCTCCCTCGCCTTCTTTGGCGATATACGCAGGTATTTGGAATATGATTTGATATCCATCTTTACTTCTGGGTGTGAGGATTATGAGACTTGAATGCACGAGTTGCTGAAAACTCACCAAGTTTATGACCTACCATATTTTCAGTAACATAAACCGGCAGAAAATTTTTACCATTGTGAACAGTAAAATTGAGCCCTACAAAATCAGGCGTAATTGTGGAACGCCTTGACCAAGTTTTGATAGGCTTTCTGTCTCCTTTGTCCTGAGCTTGTTGAACTTTTTTCATGAGGTGGGGATCCACAAAGAACCCTTTCTTGATCGATCTAGTCATAATAAATTATTTCATACGACGACCATTCCTGCGGGTAATGATCATTGAATTTGATGGTTTCGATTTCTTACGAGTTGGAAAACCTTTCGAGAGTTGTCCCCAAGGTGAAGACGGGTGACCCCCACCCGATGTTCTACCTTCACCACCTCCCATTGGATGATCTACTGGATTCATTGCCACACCTCTAACTCTAGGCCTACGGCCTTTCCAGCGATTCCTCCCAGCTTACCAATCGTAGCTTTCTGATGATCTCCATTGCCAACGGAACCAATGGTTGCACAACATTTTGACTTCACGATCCGTATTTCACCGCTGGGCATTTTGAGGGATGCAGTTTCACCTTCTACAGAAATCAAACGGGCTTCGCTTCCCGCGGATCTACAAATTTTCGCACCAGCACCAGGAAGCATTTCAATACAATGAACTTTTGTTCCCATAGGCATATATTGCAATGGCATGGCGTTACCGGCCTTAAACTCACCAATAGAAGCAGTGCTTAAAACCACAGATCCGACCTCAATGGAAGAAGGTGCCAGTATGTAAGCTTTTTCACCATCATTATACTGAAGTAGGGCGAGGTTTGCTGTGCGATTGGGGTCATACTCAATTGCAATTACTTCTGCAGGTTCGTCATAACGCTGACGCCTGAAGTCGATTTGACGATACAGTCTTTTATGCCCACCGCCACGTCTTCTGCTGGTAATTCTACCATATGCATTTCTGCCTTTTTTTCTGTGGTGACCAGATGTTAATGCTTTTTCAGGTCTTTTTTTGGACAACTCTTGTTTGTTCTTTAAAAAGAAGCGACCACTGGGAGTGACAGGTTTTTGTTGTAAAATAGCCATTTGGATAATCTCGAAAATTAAGCAAGATCAATGTTGTCACCAGCTTTTAGGGTAACTACTGCTTTTTTAGTTAGTGCACTAAACCCGAGTTTGCCTCTACGCATTCGATCGCGTTTGCTTTTGGGTTTCTGTGTGAGTGTATTAACCTTAATTACGCTCACACCAAAAGTCTCCTCGATTGCATTTTTAATGTTGGACTTCGTCGCATCAGGATAAACAAGAAAAGCGTACTTGTTAAGATTAGCGGAGAGCATAGTTGCTTTCTCCGTCAGTAAAGCTTCTTTTAAAATAGATACAGGCTCGCTCATGACTTTACGCTGGATGGGTTAGATAATTTGCTAATTAACGCATCCATGCCTTTAACGCTACAAATTACATGTTCTGCCTTAACAATGTCTACGGCACCAACTTCCAGGGCCTTCGATAACTTGACCTTACTTATATTCCGTGCCGCAAGGTTAACATTTGCACTAAAATCCTGATCTATAAGAAGGGTGGTAGATTGAGAACCGATTTTTTTTAGGACACTTGCAAAAGATTTTGTTTTCGGACTGTCGACCGACAAGTCTTCTATGAGGGAAATCAGGCCGTCAGAAGCGTGGTCGATTAAAGCACGAGTAAGTGCAAGTTTTCTAACTTTCGTATTAGTCTTTTGGTTGTATGAGCGAGGTTTAGGGCCGAAGGCAACTCCACCACCAGTTCTTTGAATAGCACGCTTATCACCAGCCCTACCAGTACCTAATCCTTTTTGGCGGTATATTTTTTTTCCAGAACCTGAAACTTCGTCGCGTGTTTTGGTTGATGCATTTCCTTGTCGTGCGTTGGCGCGGACTGCGAGAACACATTGACGCAGAGCATCTATTCCTTTCCCCTCTGCTAAAGTGGGAAAATTATCAACTGTAGTATCATCAAGGGATGAACCATCTTTGCTGTACAACTTGAACTTCATAAAATTAGTTATGATGCTTTTGATTTCTTGGCGATTCGAAGGGAGAGAATACCTCCTTTGTGACCAGGTACGCTACCTTTCACTAACACTAAATTTTTCTCAGGAATAATTTTAACAACCTTAAGATTTTGTGTAGTCCTACGTACATCTCCCATGTGTCCTGGCATTTTCTTGTTTTTGAAAACTCTGCCCGGCCATTGACAAAGACCATATGATCCACCTCTACGATGAAACATGGAGCCATGAGATGCAGGACCACCACTAAAATTCCACCTTTTAACTACACCCTGAAAACCTTTTCCTTTGCTGGTCGAAACAATATCAACCATGCTAACATTTTCAAAATCGCTAACAGTCAAAACTTTTCCAGATTCAAATTGTTGATCGTCAGGTATACGAAACTCGCGGCAAATTTGCTGAACCTCAACATTTGCTTTGGTCGCATGACCTTTGGCACAGCGATTAGTTTTATTAGGGGTTTTACCCTTTGGATTAAAACCGATCTGAACAGAATTATATCCGTCTGATTCGATCGTCTTGACTTGGAGTACAGGACAGGGTCCAGCTTCAATTATCGTAACTGGAACAAGATTGTTATCTTCATCATAAACTTGGGACATCCCAAGTTTCTTACCTAAAATTTCAAGTTTCATTCTTTAAGCGGCAGGTGACTTTGAGTCTTTTTAGAGACCTGCTTTAAAGGGGTTATGTGGTTAATAATTAATTTAAGAAAAGTTTAAACATTAATGTTAATTTCAACACCTGCAGGAAGATTAAGCTTCTTTAACTCATCGACAGTTTGAACAGTTGGTTCAATGATATCGATAAGTCTTTTGTGGGTACGAAGCTCAAATTGATCCATAGACTTTTTGTCAACATGAGGAGAGCGGTTTACTGTGTAGCGCTCAATGCGTGTAGGCATCGGTATTGGACCAGCTACTCGAGCACCAGTTCTTTTAGCAGTATCAACTATATCAGAAGCGGATTGATCGATTACTCTGTAATCGAAACCTTTAAGTTTAATTCTAATTTTATGTCCGTTCATAATTTAGCTTCTGGCGGGCTCCCTGGAAGATGTTTCAACGATATTTTGAACTAAATTTTGGGGAACTTGATCGAAATGAGAAGGAGTCATTGAATAATCGGCTCTTCCTGATGATAAGGATCTCATGTCGGTGGAGTATCCAAACATGTTTTCAAGGGGAACATAGGCGTCGATGATGCAAACGGGGCCACGACTTTCCATTCCCTGAATTTGCCCGCGACGCCGGTTGAGGTCTCCCATTAATTCACCTTGGTATTCATCGGGAGTGGAGACTTCAACTTTCATGATAGGTTCAAGAAGAATAGGAGATGCTTTTTGCATCGCGTCCTTGAAAGCGAATATGCCAGCCATTTTAAATGCCATCTCTGAGGAATCAACATCGTGGAAAGAACCATCGATGAGGGTAACCTTGAAGTCAATGACGGGGTAACCAGCAATGACTCCACCATTAGCAGCCTCTTGTATTCCATCCATTGTTGGTTTAATAAATTCTTTAGGAATTGCACCACCTACTATCTTGTTTTCAAGCTCAATACCTTTTCCTTTTTCTAAAGATTCGATAGTAATAACGGCGTGACCATATTGCCCGCGACCACCTGATTGCCTGACAAACTTTCCAACTCCTTCAGATGAAGAAGTGATTGTTTCACGGTAGGCAATTTGAGGTTTACCTGCGGATGCCTCTACCTTGAATTCCCTGAATAAACGATCGCGAATAATTTCAAGGTGTAATTCACCCATGCCGGCAATAATTGTTTGCCCTGTTTCTTCGTTCGTAGAAAGCCCAAAGGTTGGATCTTCTTCAGCTAACCTTTGTAAGCCAATCGACATTTTTTCCTGATCGGCCTTAGTTGCTGGTTCAATTGACATTGAAATTACAGGCTCAGGGAATGTAGGTGGCTCTAACCTAAGATCGAGTGATTTTTCACATAAAGTATCTCCAGTGACCACGTCTTTTACGCCAATCAGGGCACATATGTCGCCAGAATAAGCAACTTCAATATCCTCTCTGGCATCTGCTTTCATAATCATTAGGCGAGAAACACGCTCAGTTTTCCGAGTCCGAGGATTGTACAAAGCAGAACCTTTCTTGAGAGTTCCTTGATAAAGCCTGTAAAAAACAAGTTTTCCTACATATGGGTCAGTCATAAGCTTGAAAGCAAGGCCAGCGGGAGGCTTGCTATCATCAGGACTGACATTAATCTCGTTTTCATCAGAATCTTCTCCCTTCATTGGTGGGAGATCTAAGGGCGATGGCAGATAATTAACAACCGCATCCATCAACATTTGGACACCCTTGTTCTTGAAGGCACTGCCAGGAATTACGCCCACAAATTTAATCGAAAGGGTAGCAGTTCGAATGGCCTTCCTGAGGTCATCATCTGAAATATCTTCGCCTTCTAAGTATTTGGCAGCTAAATCGTCATCGAAATCAGAAAGTGCTTCAATAAGAGACTCTCGGTATTCATTTGCTTGGTCAATTTGATCTGAAGGTATATCTACTGTATCAAAACGAACTCCACTAGGATCAGATTCATCGTAAATATATGCAACCATTTTAACAAGATCGATTAGTCCTCTGAAGTTCTCCTCAGCACCGATTGTTAAAAAGAGGGGGTGAGCATTTGCGCCTAATTTGTCACGCATGGTTTGCAAGGCAGCGAGAAAATCCGAGCCCATGCGATCCATCTTGTTTATAAAGCCTAATCGAGGGACATGATATTTGTCCATCTGCCTCCATACTGTTTCTGATTGTGGCTGAACACCCTCCACAGAAGTAAACACGGCTACTGCACCATCAAGAACTCGTAATGAACGCTCAACCTCCGCTGTAAAATCGACATGACCTGGAGTATCAATTATATTAATCCGATGATCAATTCCAGAAAAAGGCCCCTCGTTGGTGGTCCAACCACAAGAAATTGCAGCAGAAGTAATTGTAATTCCGCGCTCTCTTTCTTGCTCCATCCAATCAGTCGTTGCACTACCTTCGTGCACTTCACCGATCTTATGAACTACGCCGGAATAAAACAGGACTCTCTCGGTGCAGGTAGTCTTGCCCGCATCAATGTGAGCAGCAATACCAATATTTCGAGTATGCTCAAGTATTGTCTTACGCTCAGAAGCATTTGCAGAGGAGGGTTCTAAAACAGTAGTCATGGCAACAATAAAGGTAATTACCAGCGTAAATGAGCAAAAGCACGATTGGCTTGGGCCATTTTATGGGTTTCTTCGCGCTTCTTAACCACGGACCCCGTATTATTGTAAGCGTCAATTAACTCATTTGCTAAAGCCTCAGCCATCGGTGTTCCTTTCCGTGAGGACGCTGCATTTACGACCCAACGAAATGCAAGGCTCTGTTGTCTTTCGAATGCCACCTCAATGGGTACTTGGTAGGTAGCTCCACCCACACGACGACTTTTGACTTCAATTTTAGGCCTTATATTTTCTAGTGCACCGAGGACAAGATCAACAGGATTTCCCTTTTCCAATTTCTCCGCCATTTTTTCGATTGCTGAATAAACAATTCTCTGAGCAACAGCTTTCTTGCCGTTCAACATAACAATGTTGATGAGCGAGCTAATGAGGGTGCTTCCATGCCGAGGATCTGGATCGACGGGACGCTTGGTGGCTTGACGACGACGTGACATAACTTAATTCTTAGGCTTTTTAACGCCATACTTAGACCTACTTCTGCGTCTTTTTTCTACCCCCTGACAATCGAGTGTACCCCTTACAATATGGTATCGAACACCGTTTAAGTCTTTTACTCTTCCACCACGGAGAAGAACGATGCTATGCTCCTGAAGGTTATGTCCTTCATCGGGAATATAGGCAATAACTTCATAACCTGTGGTCAATCTTACCTTAGCAACTTTTCTTACTGCAGAATTAGGCTTTTTAGGAGTTCGGGTAGTAACTTGAACGCAAACACCCCTGCGAAAAGGGCAAGCCTTGAGAGCAGGTGACTTGGTTTTTGCTTTCTGCAAACTACGATTTTTTCGAACCAATTGATTAATAGTAGGCATGGTCTGGAAATTGAGGGTAAAGGTTCTAAAGTAGATTCTTTTACAAATTATTCAAGCACATAAATAATTAATGGTAAATTAGGCTGATAATGGCTCCGTTGCGCTAGCCCCAATGCTGTCAACCTTTAGTCTTCTCCATTTAGGTAACCCAGTTCCGGCAGGGATTAAGTGACCCATGATTACATTTTCCTTGAAACCTTTTAGTTCATCAACTTTCCCCAAAGTAGCGGCGTTGGTTAGAACACGGGTAGTTTCTTGGAAAGATGCAGCAGAAATAAAACTATCAGTTTCTAGCGAGGCCTTGGTAATCCCAAGTAAGATTGGCTCTGCCTCTGCAGGTTTTCCTCCTTTTTCGGAAATTGATTCATTTGCATCGAGGAAGGTAAAGCGATCAACTTGATCCCCCCAGAAAAACTCGGTGTCTCCTGGATCAGTTACACGCACCTTGAACAACATTCTTGAGATAATAACCTCAAGATGTTTATCATTAATAGTTACTCCTTGAAGGCGATAGACCTTTTGAATCTCTTCGATTAGATACTCCTGCACTGCAGAAGGTCCAAGGATTTCCAAGATTTCATGAGGATCTTTTGCACCTTCTGTTATGAGTTGTCCCTTATGGACAAAATCACCATGCTGCACAAGCACATGCTTTCCGTGGGGAATCAAATGTTCCTCAACTTGTCCAGTATCTTCGTTGGTAACCAACAGTCTTTTCTTTGAACGAAGGGTTCCTGCCTCTGAGACAATACCATCAATTTTAGCCATTTGGCCGACATTACTATCTTTTGGTCTTCTTGCTTCAAAAAGCTCGGCCACTCTAGGTAAGCCTCCGGTAATGTCTTGAGTTTTGGAAGCTTGCCTAGGTGTTTTTGCGATAATTGAACCAGCGTCAATTCTTGTACCTTCATCAACCGCAACCTGGGCACCAGTAGGTACTGAATAAGTTGCCAATGGTTTACCAGATGTGTCCTTAACAATAATTTGTGGATTCAGATCCTCTTTGTGCTCAATCACAACCATTGATTTTCCGCCAGACGCATCCTTTTCAACCTTAGTTGTAACGCCAGGGAGCATATCTTCAAATCCAACCACTCCCTTCTTCTCCGAAAGAATTGGAATGTTGTAAGGATCCCACTGAGCTAAAAGCGAGGCTTCCTCTACTTCCTGCCCGTCTTGAAAATGCAAGAGTGCACCTGCTGGGATAGGGTATTCATCAACGATCCTGCCGTCATTATCTAATAACTGAACAGAACCAGTTTTGTTAAGTGTTACTTGTTGCCCATTAGCTAAGGTAACTAATCTCAATCCGCGGAAACGAAGAACACCAGATTTCCGAACATTAATAACAGGCTCTTCCCTCCCTGCACTAGCAATTCCCCCGATATGAAATGTTCTCATGGTTAACTGCGTGCCAGGCTCACCTATGGACTGAGCGGCAATGATTCCTACAGCTGAACCCTGCTTTACCACATCATTGGTAGATGGATCAGTGCCATATTCTAAAGATGTCATACCATTCTTGATTCTACTTGATAATGGAGACATTACCCTAACTCTTGTGATGCCACAGGCATCAATGTTATGGGCAATTTCTTCAGAAATAAGTGAGCCATTAGTAACTAAAACTTCGCTCGGATTGGAAGGATTATGTAAATCTTCAGCAGAATGCCTACCGATGATTCTTTCGCGCAATGGTACAATTTCGTTATCTCCCTCCATGATGGCTTTTTTAACAACACCATCACGACGACCATCATCATCTTGTACTATTATGCAGTCCATGGCTACATCACAGAGTTTTCTGGTTAGGTATCCGGCATCTGCAGTTTTAAGCGCAGTATCAGCAAGACCTTTACGGGCACCATGAGTTGACATGAAGTATTCCAAAACAGAAAGGCCTTCACGAAACGATGAAAGAATTGGTTGCTCAATAATCTCGCCCGAAGGCTTGGCCATAAGACCACGCATTCCGCAAAGTTGTCTAACCTGTTGACGATTACCACGAGCACCTGAGTCCATCATAAGGTAAACTGGGTTAATGGTGTCTTTACCTAAATTCTCGTCTAGGGAGTTAAATACTTCCTTGGCTATATCGTCTGTTGCTGTGGTCCAAACATCAATAATTTTATTATGGCGCTCTCCTCTAGTTATTATGCCCTTGCGAAATTGATCCTCTACCTTGTCGATTTCTTTTCTCGCCGAAGCAATACGCTGTTTCTTTTCGGAAGGAATGATCATATCAAAAATTCCAATCGAAATACCAGCTTTGGTTGCCATGTCAAAACCGAGTTCTTTAAGCCTGTCAAGGGCTTCTATGGTTTCGGGTTTACCATGGATACGGTAAGTTTCTAGAATTAGGTTACCTAGGTCGCCCTTGAGGGCTGGTTTGTTAAAAAAACCAAGCTCCTTAGGCCAAATTGTGTTAAATAAAACACGGCCTACCGTGGTTCGTATCACACTGCGTGAAGAAAGGCCGAACTGGGTTTCTCTGTCTTTGTCAGGATTTTTGAGATCGATCCAATCATGAAGCGTCAAGGCTTCTTCCTGTAGGGCGCTCAAAGCTTCTTCCAACGAAGCAATGATCGGTAAACGAACTCCATCCTTGGGCTCCTCGCTCTTCGGATTCATTGTAAGGAAATAAGAACCTAGTACAATATCTTGTGATGGAGTAAGAATTGGCTTACCACTCGATGGGGAAAAGATGTTATGGGTGGCCATCATCAAAAGTTTTGCCTCCATGATTGCCTCAACTGACAATGGCACATGAACAGCCATTTGGTCACCATCAAAGTCGGCATTGTAAGGTGTACAAACCAAAGGATGCACACGTATAGCATTTCCCTCTATTAAAACAGGCTCAAATGCCTGAATTGACAAGCGGTGAAGGGTGGGGGCACGATTTAATAAAACCGGATGTCCTTTCGTAACCTCCTCCAAGATATCCCATACCTCTGGAGACCTGCTTTCAATCATCTTTCTAGCACCGCGAACGGTATGGACAAACCCGAGCTCCTTTAATCTTCGGATAATAAATGGCTCAAACAAAATCAAAGCCATTTTTTTGGGTAATCCACACTGATTAAGCTTAAGTTCTGGCCCAATCACAATTACAGAGCGACCGGAATAATCCACACGTTTTCCAAGTAAATTTTGGCGAAACCTGCCTTGCTTGCCTTTGAGCATATCACTCAAAGACTTCAATGGACGGTTTCCTGAACCAGTAATTGCACGACCATGTCGACCGTTATCAAAAAGAGCATCCACCGCTTCCTGCAGCATTCTCTTTTCATTATGAATAATTACATCAGGTGTTTTTAACTGAAGAAGATTTTTGAGTCTGTTGTTTCGATTGATTACTCTGCGATATAAATCATTGAGGTCACTCGTTGCAAATCTGCCGCCTTCCAATGGAACTAATGGTCTTAAATCTGGTGGAATTACGGGAATTGATTCTAATACCATCCATTCAGGTGATGCTTCTGACTGAAGAAAGCCTTTTATAACACGCAACCTACTAGCTAGTTTCTTCTTGATTTGTTTTGATTTGGTCTCATGGATTTGGTCGTAAAGGTCGTCCAACTCTTCCTGTAAATCTAACCTACTCAAGACATCCCGAACAGCCTCAGCTCCCATTTTTGCCTCAAATTCATCGCCATATTCATCAATGGCTTCCCTGTACTCTTTGTCGGAAAGCATCTGGCGGTCCTCTAGAGGCGTGTTGCCCGGATCGGTGACTAAATACTGCTCGTAATATAATACACGTTCCAAGCTTTTCGCTGTCATGTTCATCAGCAAGCCAAGTCTACTGGGCATGCTTTTGAGAAACCATATGTGAGAAACCGGAACAGCTAGTTCAATATGACCCATGCGCTCACGGCGAACTCGTGAAACTGTGACCTCTACTCCACAACGGTCACACACAACACCCTTGTATTTGATGCGTTTGTATTTTCCGCATGCACATTCGTAGTCACGAACTGGACCAAAGATTTTCTGGCAAAACAAACCACCGGGTTCTGGCTTGAATGTTCGATAGTTAATGGTCTCTGGGTTTTTTACCTCACCTTTAGACCATGATCTTATGGTATCAGGAGCAGCTACTGTAACAGATACACGGTCCATTGGACCAACTTCAATTCCTAGTGACTCGTTTAATGCTTCAACGCTCATAGTATATATTTTTTAAATTTCTTCTGAGGGAATTAAATCAGAGGGCATCCTCACCTTTTACTCGAATATCTAAGCAGAGACTCTGCATTTCTTTCATCAGTACATTAAAGGACTGTGGAGTTCCTGCTTGTAATGAATTGTCACCTTTGACTAGGGACTCATATATTTTGGTTCTGCCAAGAACATCGTCGGATTTAACCGTAAGAATTTCCTGCAAAGTGTAAGCTGCTCCATATGCCTCAAGAGCCCATACCTCCATTTCTCCAAATCGCTGACCACCATATTGAGCTTTTCCGCCGAGTGGTTGTTGCGTGATAAGACTGTAAGGACCTACTGCTCGTGCATGAATCTTGCTAGATACTAAATGGTTGAGCTTTAGCATGTACATGTAACCAACAACGATTCGCTGATAGAATGGCTCACCACTACAGCCGTCATAAAGAGTAGATTTTCCATTTTCGGGAAGTTCGGCTTCTTTAAGGTATTCTTGAATTTTTGCCTCGGGAATTCCATCGAAGATCGGGGTCGCAACCTTAAGGCCCAATTTCTTGCAGGCCCAACCAAGATGAGTTTCTAAAACTTGGCCAACATTCATGCGGCTAGGAACTCCTAGTGGATTAAGACATATTTCAATGGGAGTGCCGTCTGGTAAAAATGGCATGTCCTCCTCAGGAACAATCTTAGCAACAACTCCTTTGTTGCCATGACGGCCAGCCATTTTGTCGCCAACACGCATCTTTTGTTTCTTTGCCACAAAAACTCTAACATTTTTAATGGCACCCTGATCAATCGGGTCACCTTGTTCAATGGCTTCTACTTTCCGGTCCCTATCGTCTTCAAGATCCTGAAACTTTGATTCGTAGCTTTCAATTATTTCAAAAACTTTGATTCTAACAGGAGATGGAGGAATATCGATAAACCTGTGGACGGCAGAAAGTCTACGCAGAAGAGTTTTAGTGATCTTTCGATTTGCCGGAATGATAATGTCACCTGTTTCTGAGTTTGTAACATTTAAGGGAATTTTCTCCCCCAAAAGAATGTTTGATAGAGACTCAGTAAGTTGAGCACGCAAATCTTCAGTTTGATTACGAAAATCTTCCTTGATTTGCTTCATTTGACGTCGAAAATCTGAAGGAGAAAGCTTTTCCTGCTCAGCATCAGTTCTGCTGGAAACTTTTATGTCCATGACAATCCCTTGAGTCCCTGAAGGTACTCGCAAGGAACTGTCTTTAACATCCGCTGCTTTTTCACCAAAAATCGCACGCAATAGTTTTTCCTCAGGAGCTAAGTCGGTTTCACTTTTCGGGGTTATTTTTCCGACTAATATATCACCGGGCTTAACTTCCGCTCCAATTCGAACTATCCCGAGATGGTCAAGATTGCGCAGTGCTTCTTCTCCAGCATTTGGAATATCTCTGGTTATTTCTTCTGGTCCTAATTTGGTGTCTCTAGCAGTAACTTCAAACTCTTCAACATGAATCGATGTGTAAATATCCTCTTTGACAATTTTTTCGGAAATGAGAATTGCATCTTCAAAATTATATCCCTTCCAGGGCATAAAAGCCACGAGGATGTTTCTGCCGATAGCAAGCTCACCATTTTGGGTGCTTGCACCATCTGCGAGCGCTTGTCCTAGTTTAACCTTGTCACCTTTACGAACGATAGGCTTTTGATTAAAGCATGTACCAGCATTAGAACGAAGAAACTTCTTGAGGTCGTAACAATAAATTCCTCTCTTATGATCACTCCTAGGTTCTTTTAAAAAGCGAGGTGGAAGATTTCCATCGTCAGAAATCACGATCCGATTTCCATCTGCGATCGCAACAACACCTTCAGATTGTGACACGGTCACTGTACGAGAATCTTCAGCAACCTTGCTTTCAATACCAGTCCCAACAAAAGGAGATTCTGTCTGAAGAAGAGGAACCGCCTGTCTTTGCATGTTAGCACCCATTAGTGCACGATTAGCATCATCATGTTCGATGAATGGGATTAGTCCAGCGGCTACAGAAACAACTTGTTTAGGAGAAACATCCATAAAGTGGATATCACTTACATCGTATTCCTGAACCTGATCTCTGAAGCGGCAAGTTGGCCTTCCTATTAATTTGCCCGACTTAGAGTCAACTTCACTATTTGCTTGAGCAATAATGTAGCGTTCCTCTTCGAAGGCGTTCAGGTAAGTTACATTTTTAGGATTCTTATCAACAACCCCACCATTAACAGGATGATAGGGAGACTGTAAAAATCCAAACTCATCAATCTTAGAATAGGTGGAGAGGGTATTAATAAGACCAATATTTGGTCCTTCGGGGGTTTCAATAGGGCAAATCCTCCCGTAGTGAGTGGGGTGAACATCTCTAACTTCAAAACCAGCTCGCTCACGATTTAAACCACCAGGCCCAAGAGCAGAAAGTCTTCTTTTATGAGTCATTTCCGCAAGTGGATTTATCTGGTCCATAAACTGGCTTAGTTGACTTCGGGCAAAGAAGTCGCGAACCACTGTAGTTAAAGCTTTTGGGTTGATTAATTTACCAGGAGAAAGACTTTCAACCCCTTGATCGTATAGAGTCATTCGCTCTCTCACCACTCTCTCCGTACGTGCAAGACCACTACGACAAACATTCGCTAGCAACTCTCCTACAGTACGAACTCTGCGATTACCTAAGTGATCGATGTCATCAATACCCATATCAAAAATCGAACCTGCATCCTCACGAGCCATTTGCTCGTCTGTTTTGCCACGCTTTAAGTCGGTAAGTTTTCGGGTAGCTGCAACAAGATCTTCAACTGTTGTAATTCTCACTTCGAGGGGTGAATCCAAGCCCAGCTTCAGGTTGAGCATATGACGACCGACTTTAGCTAAATCGTATCTTTTTGGGTCAAGGAATAAACGATTAATCAATGCTTCGGCATTGGCTTTATGCGGAGGTTCACCTGGTCGAAGTTTTTTATAAATTTCTTTAAGAGCTTCTTCTTTATTTTTACTCGTATCTTTCTTGAGGCAACGAATGATCGCTCCATCGTCCACGCTTGTGTCAATTGCCCGAAGTTTCTTTTCTCCTGATTTCTGAAATGCTCGCAGATATGTCTTGGTAAGAGGCTCAAATGCCTTGGCTAAAACTACTCCTTTTGCCCGGTCAAACATGGGTTCAACCAACACATAGTTGGAAACATTTTCTTTTTTAAGGAGTTCATCAATCGTTAATGATTCAATATTATAAAAGAGTTCTAGGATTTTTTGGTCAGAGTCCGTATCCTTTTCAGGATCCCAATCCATAAGTGCTCTTAAAAATGTCGTAATTAAAAACTTCCTACGACGCCTTCTGCGATCTAAATAAACATAAAGGAGGTCGTGTTGATCAAATTGTGCTTCAATCCAAGTACCGCGATCAGGAATAATGCGAAACCCATGCAATGTTTTACCACTCGTATGAACAGTTTCCTCGAAGCTTACGCCAGGTGACCGGTGAAGTTGGCTGACTACGACTCTTTCCGCACCGTTGATGATAAAGGCACCACTTTCGGTAATAATGGGTAGTTCGCCCATGAAGATTTCTTCCTCACTGTAGAAAGGTTTACTCTGACCTTCTACTTCCAACTTGAGTCTAAGCTTAACCTGCAATGGAGCTGAGTAAGTGCATTTCTGATCAATACAATCCATCTCAGTTAACTTGGACTCACCGATAGAGTAGCTAACATATTCCAAGCGAGACTTCTCGTCATAACTAAGAATTGGAAATACTTCCTTGAAAACCGCCTCTAGGCCGTCGTGCTTGCGATGAGTTGATGGAACATCGCGCTGAAGAAAATTATCGAAGGAATCGACTTGGTTCTGAATAAGGTTGGGCGGATCGATAACTTCCTGCAATTTACCAAAGTTTTTTCTTGTTTTGGATTCCATGATTGTGAACGGGCTAGGGGATACGGAAATAAATAAACGAAAAGCCGCCCGGCACTAATGTGCCGGCGGCTTTTCAAAAGTTAAGAGGAAATGCGAATTTGCATTACTTAATCTCGGCTTTGGCTCCTGAAGCTTCAAGCTTTTTGACTACCTCTTCTGCATCTTCTTTAGAAACGGCTTCTTTTACTGGCTTAGGAGCTCCTTCAACAAGCTCTTTTGCCTCTTTAAGTCCCAAGCCTGTGATGGCTCGAACTTCTTTAATCACTGCGATTTTGTTACCACCAAATTCGGTGAGAATAACATCGAACTCACTCTTTTCTTCAGCGGCACCCCCTGTAGCATCACCTCCCCCAGCAGGGGCAGCAACTGCTACCGCAGCAGGAGCAGCAGCACTAACGCCCCACTTCTCCTCGAGTTCCTTCACCAAATCGGCGATTTCAATAACAGACTGGCCACTGAGCCAATCAATAACTTGTTCTTTTGATATATCTGACATAATTAGTTTACCTCCTTGCCTGAATAGCATTAGT
>Ga0182079_1331276_pt1 | contig 22886 bp, 20 predicted proteins | sample 071ome_14_FD_127750 | JGI IMG/M metagenome (GOLD analysis project Ga0182079, IMG submission 127750) | Metatranscriptome of coastal salt marsh microbial communities from the Groves Creek Marsh, Georgia, USA - 071410CT metaT (Metagenome... | ecosystem: Environmental > Aquatic > Marine > Intertidal... | reverse complement strand
GGTCTTATTTCTACTTCCGAATTTCTGGAGTTCTTTCATTCATGGCGGGTAAACGTGTCCTAGTTCTAGGCGGTGGTTTCGGCGGCGTACAAGCTGCAATTACGGCTCGTGCCGAACTTGATTCTTCACATGATGTGACTATCGTCGACCGGAATCGTGTCTCTCACCTTTGCGGAATGAACCCAATGCTTATCGTTGGTGAGCGAGAACCCGGCAAGACAGGGAGATCGCTTGGACGCCTCGCCAACCGCGGGATCAACTTCGTTGAAGCGAATATCAATGAGATTGATGCCAAAAACCAGAAGGTCGAAACATCAGCTGGCACTCTCGACTACGACTACCTCGTAGTCGCTCTTGGTGCCGCTTACGACTGGGATGCAGTGCCCGGCGCAAAAGACGCCTACTCTTTCTACGACTTCGATTACGCCCGCGACCTTCGGCGACGGCTAAGTCGTCTACAGCGCGGCAAAATCGTGCTTGCCGCATCGAAACCTCCGTACAAGTGCCCGCCCGCACCAATGGAAACCGCAATGATGATCAACTGGTGGGCGCGGAAGAAGGGGATTCGTAAGGATCTCGATATTTCCGTTTACATCCCCGAGCCAGGACCGCTTGGAGTAGCAGGAAAAGAAGCCTCTCAACGTGTACGAAGCGCCCTGGACACCCGCGGTATCGAACTCGTTACCTCGGCAGGTGTAACTGAAGTGGCTCCTTCGGGACGTGAAGCTTCGTTCATGGACGGTTCATCGGTGAAGGCAGATGTAATAGCGACGGTACCGGTCCACAAGTTGCCAGACGTTGTAGCAGCTTCAGGTATCAACAATGAGAAGCCCTGGGTTCCGGTAGATCGCGCAACCCTCGAAACTTCCACGCCGAACGTATTCGCCATTGGTGACGTAAACGTGGTGCCTTCTGGCGAGTTCGCCATCCCGAAGGCAGGAGTATTCGCTTCAGGCCAGGGAACAAAGGTGGGCGAAGTCATTGCAAGTCGCATCAATGGATCAAACGAGCCTGAACCGTATGACGGCGTGGGTTGGTGCTTCATGGCTTACTCAGGCGGTCGCTCAGCAACTGTTGGTGGAGAATTCCTCGCCGATGGCGGTCCTGACACTGTTCTCAGTGACCCAACTGTATCTGGTATGAAAGCCAAAGAGCGTTTCGAGAGAGACTGGCGCTCGTTCAGAATCTAAAACTTCTGGAGGTCTAGATTGATCGCAGTTCGACGTACCTATCTTCCAAAACCTGGCACTGGCGGCAAGCTAATGAGGCTCGTAAAAGACGCAGCTTACGCAGTAGAAGCTGCCGGATACAAGAAACCCACGGTATACAAAGTCTGGCACGGACTTCACGGGGCGCTTCAGACCGAGCAACTCTGGGATTCAATTGCCGATTACGAAGCATCTCGCTCTGCGGTGAGGAAAACCGAGTCAATTACTTCGATCTTCGAGCAGATCTACCCGCTTCTCGCTGAAACCCACACCACCGACATTTTTGAGATCGCGGACTAACGTCGACCGATCACTTCAGTCTGTGTAAATACAAAGAACGCACCTGGCTCGTTCATCCAGCGGAGCCACGCTTGGGATATTCGCTCCAGGTCTGATTCGTCGGCAATTCCATACTCGATGGCGCTGGTCGCAATTGACGATGTCTTTATTCGGTCGGCCCACTGCTCGCCCCACCACTTGAGTCCGGCTTCATCTGAAAATGTCCACGTAGAGGTAGTTGTTTGGGTGTCGGCGAATCTTGCATCCAAAAACCAGCCTTTAAGAAATCTTCCGGCGTCAGGCTCGCCACCATTCCGACGAGCAACTTCCGAATAGACTCGCAAGAAATCCCTCAGATCGTCATTGAACGGGTGAATTGCAGATGTGCCCCAGTCGACCTCGCGAACTGCACACAAACCGTCTGGTTTCATCATCCTACGAGCTTCACGAAGTGCACTTACCGGGTCTGCCAAATGTTGCAGGACCTGGTGGGCATAAACACCATCGAAGGATTCGCTCGGCAATTTTGTGTCGTAAATGCTTCGGACTTCGAAATCAACGTTAGAAACTCCACGCTCAATGGCTGAGTTCCGTGCCTGCTCTATTACAGACTCGGAGCTATCGATCCCAACGACTGATCCCTCCGGCAAAAGGTGTTCAGCGAGATCAATCGTGATTGATCCCGGCCCACACCCGAAATCAAGCAATCGCATTGGCGAACAAAGCTCAGGCAATACAAATGCCGCCGCTTCAGCTGCGGTCCTGGCTGAGTGAGCAGCCACAACGGATTTACTGTGACCGTGGAGGTATTTTTCGTTCGCCAAATTCGTTCCTTGAGCCTAGTAAGCGGTCCAGCTTGCAGATACATCTGCGGGTGATACGGATCGGCTATCCATCGCACTACTCAGCGTCGCCAGTGTTGCCGCAAGTTCATCTCTACCGTCTTCACCTGAGTATCGAACTGGTAATCCGGCCTGGATTGAATCTATCCAGTGCTGCAATGCAGCCTGGTGAGAAGCGTCGTAGTAGTTGTTGTTCGAAACCCACACACGATCGTCGAAATTTCCTTCGTCGATGACCTTTGTACGACCATCTTTCACGAGAAGTACCGCGGGAGGCTGCTTCATCCCGGTACCCGCTCCACCGCCTTCGCCGTAAACGACCAGACTCCCTCGAGTTCCGTATACCCGGGTAACGAATCCAACCTCTTCAACCTGGTTTGGATCGCTTTCGTTCTGGTTCCACGTCGCGTCGATTCCGTTCTCGAAATCCCATGCAACTGAAGTAATTGCCTGACCCGTTGGAGCACCAGTCCCTGATGTCGCGACGCTGTCCGTGGTCATCCTCTTGGAATGTGCGGTGACACCTCGAACCCTCGAACCACCCGCGAAATAGCGCGCGGTTGCGAAGAAGTGTGGCGCATGATCCATGATCCACGGGAACTGGCCACCGCCCGAAAGTTGTGGATCAATCCGCCACGGTGCATTCGCCTCGTGACTCAGTCCGCTCAATCGCTGTGATTCTTCGGGTTTTATTACCCACGCGCCCTTGGTCTCTCGAAAGTGCAGCAAATCTCCGATATCACCGCTATCAATAACGCTCCGAGCAGCGACGTTTGGATGATGAAAGACGTAACTCTCCCCGATCATGAGAGTTGTACCACTGGATTTATGAGCCGCGACCATCGCATCGGCTTCACCAAGCGATCGAGTCATCGGCTTCTCGCAGTAAACATGCTTTCCGGCCTTCGCCGCAGCAATCGTTTGTTCTGCATGAAGGAACGGTGGAGTTACCAGGTCGACCGCATCAACATTTGGATCAGCGAGGACTTCGTCAAAATCGGTGATCGGCTTTGCGCCGTACTTTTCGGCAAGATCCGACACTTGGTCAGGATCAACATCGCAAACGCCGTAAATGTTCGCGTTGGAGATTTGTTCGAGACCGTTCAAGTGAGCCGGTGACGCAACTTTTCCGGCTGCACCGACGAGAACTATGTTTAGTTGATCAACACTCACCGTGAAGCACCCTCCAACGTAATGAATGTCCCGGATTAACCGCCAGCGAACGCCATCATCGTGCGTGGAACATCAACCACCCACGGGCCGTCAGCTTGAAGCTGAGCGTAAACGTTGCCGTCCTGGAGAAGTTCGACCTCGCGTTCCCCATCAAGGGCAATCGTGCCGGGGTGAAGCTCGATCGGGAACTTTTCGGCTACCGACATTAGCTTCCACTCTTTGATCTCGACTTCCGATACGGTCCCCGGTGCGATCGGGGCCTGAATCGTCAATGCATTCTCAGCTGGTTCGCCGTTGAGTCGAACCCACAATCCATGCTCGTCATCGATCGCCAATGGAGTCACTCGTGAGCCAATTGAGGAAAGTCCAATACTCGCAGGTTCTGCTCGGGTCAGGAACAATTCGTGAAGCGTGTCTGTGTTCCAAACTGCACGAGCTCCGACAAACATTTGATTGGACACAGCTACGTCGACGAGCGCGTCGTCGCGCTTTTTACCTTCAATCACAATGTCGATTCGTTTAGATCTGCGGCACGCAACTTCACGTGAAATCTGGCCCGTGGCAACCAATCCAGCTGCAATTCCAGCGAGCGTTCCCTCTGTATTTGCCGGGAACACGTTGTTAGTACCTGTCGAAATCGGTACGAGCGGCACTTCCCTGGAACCTTTGGCGACAACGCGGTTCGTCCCGTCTCCGCCCAGAGTCACAATACATTCCGCACCTTCGTCTGCCATTTGTTCGGCAGCTCGAGTCGAAGCAATCTGGTTGTCAGCAACAGGCATGTCGACAAACTCAATATCGATCTGACCTTCAACATCTCCCGATGCTGGTCGAGCCAAGCCCGAATGATCAGGCATGATCAAGATGCGCTCAGCACCGGTAGAAACAATTCCTGCGAACACACGACGCAGGATGTTCGCTTTCTCCTGGTTCGAAACAACTCGACCATGAGCTACGAGTCGTCGAATGTCCTTACCCGCTGACGGGTTGGCAATGATTCCTACAGTTGTCATTCGAAGAAACGGCTAGGACTTCATCCAGCTGGCGTCGCCGATGTACTTCGAGACCGTCTGGAGGAACTCTGCTGCAGGTGCGCCATCCCATGCACGGTGGTCAAATGCAAGGCTCAGATGCCCGATTGTCCTCACAGCAACTTCGCCATCCACAACCGCTGGAATTTCCTCGACTGTACCGACACCAAGAATTCCGATTTCGGGCGGGTTGAGAAGAGGGTCGAAGGTGTCGACGTTGTAGTTGCTCAAGTTTGTGATCGAGAAGGTGCTGCCAGTCATTTCGTCAATCGACAGGCTGTTCGACTTTGCTTTGCGAGCAAGATCACGAATCTCCTGTGCGATTTCCAGCAAAGACTTCTTGTCGGCATTCTTGATCACAGGAACAAGAAGTCCCTCGGGGATCGCCATGGCGACTCCGATGTGAACTTCGTCGAGAATTCTAATTTCATCGCCCACGAGATGAGCGTTTGCAACTGAAGACTCACTCAACGCACGTGCGACTGCCGCAATCACGAGGTCCTGGTACTGCGGACGAATCTTGTGCTGTCGCCACTCGCCAACCAGCTCGCGCTGGAACGCGACGGTCTCGGTGATATCTACTTTTGTGGACAGCGTGACACTTGGGATAGCCGCACTCTCGGTCATTCGGCGAGCGATCGTGCCACGTAGTCCAGTGAGCTTGATCGTTTCCTTGACCGGAACGATTGACTCAGGTGCAGCGTCGGCTGCTGGTACACCACCGCCGGATGCTGCCACTCGGACATCATCTTCGGTCACTCGACCGCTAGGGCCGGTTCCAACAACACCAGAGAGATCAACACCCATCTCCTTGGCGAGTCGTCGTGCTCGTGGCGTTACAACCTGCTTACCACCGCCTCGTGCAGGAGCGGCGGGAGCTGCAGCAGGAGCCGCGGGCGCAGCTGGGGTTGATGCAGAACCACCAGCTGCTTTAGCTGCGGGTAGGTCAGATTCAGATTCGCCTTCCGCGAGGACGTATCCAAGAACAGTTCCTACATCTACTACTCGGCCTTCTTCAATATCGATTCGTCCGAGCGTGCCGTCGGCAGTTGCTTCTACCTCGGCGTTTACCTTAGATGACTCGATCTCAACCAGTTGGTCGCCTTTGGCAACAGGATCGCCAACAGCTTTCAGCCACTTCACAACCTGACCATCGTTCATCCCCATGCCCCACTGAGGCAGGATGATTGGTGTAGACATAGACCTTCTCTCGATCCGAATCACAGGCGCGGTGCAATTCGGTTTGCTCGAGTCTGATAACTCGAACCCTCAAATACTCATGAACGGTTCGCGCCGCCGGATATCTTAGCGCAGATATACGGCAGTTCACCGCCTGATCGGGAGCAAGTTGCTATTCAGCGGGAACGAGCACCTGGCTCAAAAGGTGAGCGGTAGTCCCGTCGGGAGCAACAACTATGCGGACCTGTTCGGCGCTGTCTTCAAATTCCCATCGGCTAATGACGATGTAGCCACCAGGACCGCTCCATGCTTCGAGAATCCCCGGCAACCCACTGCTTTCAGGCACGATTTCCTGATTTTCATCGAACGCCTGTGAAATCTCGAACATGAACTCACGAGCGTCTTCTGAGGTGTCCCACTCGGTAAACACGACCAGGGCTTGCTCCTCGCTTTCAGATTCGAATATCGCGTAAGCATCACCGCCCCATCCGGCAGCGGCCACACCCGCGTTGTCGCTTCCAATAGCTTCAAGCCAGGTCTTCAAGAAGAACTCGCCTATAACGTTCTCGGAATCGACCCTCCATCCATCTGCAAGATCGTCGGGTACGTCAACTTCTAGAGGTTCCTCGTTTTGCAGGTATTTTTCGGGGTGCAGTATTTGTTCCGTACTGAGCGGCGGCCTTTCGAAAGCATCGTCAACTGGCGAGAAATCACCGCCAGCAATCAATGCGGCAACGAACTTCGCACCTTCCATATACGGGAACTCGAGGCTTTGTTGTAGGAAGTAAGGTGATTCCGGTAGGTTTCCTTGAGCTTCCAACGCGTCTTGGAGAATTGCCGACAACTCGTCGAAGTCGAAATTGGCGAGCATGTACTGCGTTTGCGCTGTCGTCGCATCACCTTCTATTAGCGCCGAAATCGCAATCGACATATCGTCGTTGTTCGCCAGTGCCTCGACCGCCTCCAGATCAAATGCGGCATCCTGCAAGCGGTGGACGTACTCGTGGGCGTAGGTCAGTTGAGCCTCACCATCTAGCTCGCTCGAATCATCTCCAAGTACGAAAAACTCTTCTTTTTCCGGGTCATACAACCCGAGTACCTGGCTGCCGAGCAGTTCGTCGTAGGTTTCTGCCAGATCGGAATTCTGCGGAATCACACCGAGCAACTTGAGTAGAGCCGACTCGTGATCGATCTGCGCAATAATCTCGGGATCTTCGAATTCTTCAGCCAGTCGATCACGCATCCCTTGCTCATCGACGAACCGGTGTTGAACAGGCGGTGGTGTGTCGATTCCACGAATTTCTTCGATTTCGCGTTCAATCGAACTCAGCAGTTCTTCAAGCGAAGGCGATTCCGCAGTTGGCTCTAACGTCGGTTCTGGATCGCCGCCCGAACAGCTGATTGCCAACGCGAAAACTGTTGCCACCAAAAGTAGCAACAGTCGAGACCGCATCAGATTCTGGAGAGTTCCAGAGTCAAGGCAGAAGGGCATCGGACAATTCTGTGAAGTTGGTTACTGTCACGTCGGGCTCGTACATCTCGTACGTATCCTCGAACGGCAGGTCGTACCTGTTCACATACGCACCTCGTAGACCGCAGGTTCTTGCACCCATCACATCAAACGAGTTTGCTGAAACCATGATCAACTCGCCGGGCTCCATTCCAAGGTTTCGGGCTGCACGACGGTAAACACCAGGCTTCGGCTTGAAGTAACCGGCTTCTTCAACAGAAATCACCCCGTCAAAGTCGTACTTGATGCGGTTCTTGACCAGGTGGTCAAGGAACCACGGGTTTCCATTTGAGAGCGCAACCAGCTTGTATCGTTCACCAAGCCGGTCCAGCGCGGCAACGCACTCAGGGAAGGGTGAAAGCTCCTGCCAGCCAGCCATGAATGTGTCCACCTGATCAGGTGTAGGGTCGAGCTTGTTAGCCCGTGCGACATATACAAACGCCTTCTGAACAGTTTCGAGATATCCGGAGTGACCCAATTCAACAAGAGTGTCCTGGTACTGCTCAATTCGCTGTCGGTACCGAAGCTGCTGCCACATAGCTGCGGGATCAATGTCTGACCCTCGGGTATCCAGGAAAATCTTCAGGTGCGGAGTAAGTGAACCACCTAGGTCGAGAACGGTCCCGAACAGATCAAATGTAAGCGCTTTGCAGTCCTCAAACACGGAGTTCACTGTTTGTTCCTTTCAACGTCCGCCAGACAATCAGAATGTTTTGAAATTTAGCCTACCTGCGAATCGACTAACGTGTGAAAAACAAAAAACCCCGGCGAACCGGGGCTTTCGTCTTCTATTTCTAATCAGGCCTTCGGCTTTAGTCCAACGTCCTTCGAACCGCAGCCGCAATCTTCTCTACGTTCGGGTAAACGTGCTTTTCAAGCGACGGAGTGTAAGGAATGTGGACCTGCTCTGAAGCCTCCTTTTGAATCGGTGCCTGGAGCGACCAGAACCCTTCTTCTGCCACAATCGAAGCAATCTCAGAAGCTGCGCTGCAAACCTTGTGAGCAGGATCAGCAACAACGAGCCGACCCGTCTTCTCGACAGACTTCAAAATGGCCTGCTTGTCGAGTGGAACTAGCGTTCTAGGGTCAATAACCTCAACCGAGATACCTTCACCTGCAAGTTGGTCGGCAACTGCCGCAGCGTGGTTCACAGATCCGCCAATACCTACGATTGTGCAGTCCGTTCCTTCCCGTACGACCTTGGCCTCACCGAACGGTACAACCAGCTCGCCCTGGGCGAGCGTGTCGTTATCAGGAATTTCGCCACGCATACCGAAGAGGGTTCCATCTTCGAAAACGATAGTAGGGTCATCGTCGCGAACAGCTGCCTTCAGCAGACCCTTCATATCAGCCGGGTTCGAAGGCACTACCACCTTGATTCCAGGCATGTTCATGAACATTGGGTACGAGCGGTCTGAGTGGTGAGCTGCCGATCCACCGCCATAGAACATAGTTGCTCGGTAAACCACTGGCAGAGTTGCCTGTCCACCGAACATGTATCGCATCTTTGCTGCCTGGCTGATGAGCTGGTCCATTCCAACCCACATGAAACTGGTCAGAGTTTCAACAATCGGGCGCATGCCTACGAGAGACGCACCAACTGCAGCCCCAAAGAAGCCGTTCTCCGAGAGCGGAGTATCGAGAACTCGCTTCCCACCGAACTCATCTAGCAGGTCGGCAGTTGCACCGTACACCGCTCGCCGAATGTCTTCACCCATGATGAAAACATTCTCGTCGCGGCGCATCTCTTCTTTGATCGCCTCGTTTATTGCTTCTACAAATACTGTTTGCGCCATTGCTTTACTTACCTGTGAAAATTCTTTCTTCGACTGACTTCGGACTTACGGGAATGGAATCGGGTTGGCCCACATGTCGTCGAACAGCTCTGACTCTTCCGGGAATGGGCTGTTTCGAGCGAATTCGGTCGCTTTCTCAACCTCTTCCTGGGTTTCTGCATTGATGGCATCACACTCTTCACGAGTTGCGATTCCCTGAGAAATGATCGCGTTCTCGAGAATGTCGAGTGGATCGCGCTTGCGCCACTCGTCAATTTCGGACTGCTCGCGGTATTCACCTCGTCGCACTCGACCCAGACCCAGTGAGTGCTCTTCGTATCGGTAGGTGAGGCCCTCGATTAATGTCGGCCCGTCGCCTGCGCGTGCTCGTCGGACGGCTTCCGCGGTCGCCTCGTACATTGCGATGGCGTCCTGACCGTCTACCAGTAGTCCCGGCATGTTGTACGCCGAAGCTCGGTCGGAGACGTGGTCAACAGCAACAGTGTCGTCATAAGAAGTTGTCACCGCGTACTGGTTGTTCTCACAAACGAAAATAACCGGGAGTTTCCAAACTGAAGCCAGGTTCATCGACTCGTGCAATGCACCCTGGTTGGAAGCACCATCACCGAAAAAGACCAGTGAAACGAACTCTTCGCCCTTTATGTGTGCTGCCAACGCTGCACCAACTGCAACGGGAACTGACGAGCCGAGAATTCCCGACTCACCAAGAATTCCTACCGAGAAGTCTGCAAGGTGCATCGAACCGCCCTTGCCCTTGCAGTAGCCGTCGACTCGACCATAAAGCTCGGCCATCGCCTTATCGACGCGACCACCCTTGGCAATCGGGTGACCGTGTGATCGGTGGTTGCCGGCAATGTAATCCGTATCTTCGAGGGCAGCGCACGCACCGACCGCCACAGCCTCTTCACCGATGTATGGGTGTGCTGCTCCGGTAAATTCACCTGCAGAGTGAACTTCCATAACTTTCAACTCGAAGTTTCGGATCATCCACATTCGGCGCAGCATCAACAACAACAAATCGCGGTCGATATCCAATTCAAACCTCTCGGGATTTGAGCCTGAAAGAGAACCGTGTTCCGGTTCCGTCTCTCCAACTCGAACAAACTAAGAAATATTGGGAAATTCGCAGTTCGGGGGAACAGCGCGTCCCCATTGACTGCGAGATTATAGACCGCTGACTCACCCTTCGGGTGTTCACATTCGCCTGAATTAGTTCTGAACAACGTAGAACACGACTGCAGCAATCCCAGCGATATTCAGGATCGTTGTAAGCGCATACTGCACCTTGAACAAAAGCTTCGACGTCTTGTGACGAATCTGAAGCATAGTCCAGATGCCGAGAGGCCAGCCTCCAACTAGGGCCCAAACTAGAAGCGCCTGTTCACTGATCCGCCTTCTACCAGCCACGGCGCGGCGTTTGTCGAGCCACAAAGAAACCCCTGACCCGATGTTTACTGCGACTGCGTACGTAAGAATCGCGACAGCGATTTGTAGGACGCTGAATTCCATAGATCTAACGACTCATTTCGGTTACGCCAAATTTTCTTAGTCGAGGTGATGCTTCCCAAACTTGAAACAAACTTAGCGGAATGGGCCGGAAAATGGTAGAATGTAGTCCTCGTTTGCGGGCCACGTAGACGAATGCGAACCGACTAATTTTTGTCCCTGTTTTTGAAACGCCAACAAAAGTTTGAGCTATGCCTGAAATCAGGCAGATTTTCACAAACGTAAAGCGATCAGAAAATCGGTGAGCAAACAGTGCAGACCATCTGGTAAGGACCATTAATGGCAAAGCGAAAAAACGGAAACTCCAGCGTGACCGGTGGATCGGCCGAATACAGTGCTGATGACATCACGGTCATGGAAGGACTTGAGGCGGTCCGAAAACGCCCTGGTATGTACATCGGTACGACCGGCGTGGATGGAGTTTTCCACCTCATCCGTGAAATCGTCGACAACTCTGTTGACGAAGCAATGGCAGGATTCGCTAGCCGAATCGATATCACTATCCACAAAGATGGCTCGGTCACCGTTGTAGACGACGGTCGAGGAATCCCTGTTGACAAGCACAAGAAGACCGGCATGTCCGCACTCGAGACGGTCATGACCACCCTTCATGCAGGAGGAAAGTTCGGTGGCAAGGGTTACCAGGTGTCAGGTGGTCTGCATGGAGTAGGCGCTTCGGTAGTGAACGCCCTTTCAGAGTGGACAGAAGTAGAAGTTCGCCGACAAGACAAAGTTCACACCCAGCGATACGAACGCGGCAAGACCATTGGCGACATGGATGTCCGCATGCCAACGAAAGATGACATCCCTGGGACCGGCACAACCGTCCGATGGATGCCGGACAACCAGATATTCCCGGAAATCGACTACGACTGGGAGACGATCTCAGCTCGTTTCAAGGAAATGGCGTACCTGAACCAGGGGCTCACGATTCACTTGCGGTCCGAGTGGCATGACTCCGTCTGGCCGTTCAACGACGTGACTTACATGTTCGACGGTGGAGTACAGAGCTTCGTTCGTTCCCTCAACCGACGACGTGGATCCGTTCACGACAGCGTCATGTACGCACAGGAAACTGTCGACGACGTGGTTGTCGAAGTAGCACTCCAGTACAACGACTCATTTATCGAGAACTGCCTTTCGTTCGCCAACGTTATACGCACAGGTGACGGTGGCTCGCACGTGACAGGCTTCCGAAGCGCACTTACCCGTGTCCTGAACGACTTTGCCCGCAAGAACAATTTGCTCGGCACTGGCAAGGACGACATCAAGAGCCTGTCCGGTGAAGATGTTCGTGAAGGTTTAATGGCGGTTATTTCCGTCAAAGTGAAGGACCCTCAGTTCGAAGGTCAGACCAAGGGTCGCCTCGGCAACCCCGAAGTAAAGGGGGCCGTCGAACAGGTAGTTGGTCGCCGTCTTTCCGAGTTCCTTGAAGACAACCCGAACGACGGAAACTCCATCATCAACAAGGCAACCACCGCCGCCCGTGCACGAGAAGCAGCGAAGAAGGCACGTGATCTCGTCATCCGTAAAAACGCTATGGACGGCGGTTCACTCCCTGGAAAGCTCGCAGACTGTACAGAGAAGGACCCTGCATCCTCAGAAATCTACATCGTTGAGGGTGAGTCAGCCGGTGGTTCAGCCAAGCAAGGTCGTGACCGACAGTTCCAGGCAATTCTTCCGCTTCGTGGAAAGATCCTGAACGTTGAGAAGGCTCGACCGGAAAAGATGCTGGCGCACGAAGAAATCGCCGCGCTGATTACGGCACTCGGAGCCGGACTTGGTGAGGACTACGACGAAGAGAAGCTTCGCTACCACCGTGTGATCATCATGACGGACGCTGATGTCGACGGAGCACACATTCGAACACTCCTGCTGACGTTCTTCTTCCGAAATATGCCTCAGCTCATCGGAAACGGTCACCTCTACATCGCTCAGCCACCGCTGTACCGAGCCTCAAAGGGTCGATCGGCACGCTGGCTGTATTCCGAATCAGAACTCGACGAATGGACTGCCGATCGTCTCTACGGAAACATCGTTGTGTCCTCTGAGAACGATGCAGCACTGTCGCTCAAGAAAGCCAGCCTAGGTCGTGTACTTACGCCACTTCGTGACTACCTTGAGTCGCTCGAAGTTGCACGTGTCCTCAACGTTCCCGACGAAGTCGTTGAAGAGCTAGTACGCAATCCAGAATACGCCGCACTAGACTTCCGACCAGGGCGACCAAATCCCGAAGTACCGTCAGAGGTCGGTCAGGCTTCATTGTTCGATGAGCCTTCCGACAGTGTTGAAGAAGCAATCGAAGAAGTCGAGACAGTCGAAGTCGAAGAGTCAGAGCCAGTTGTACTCCCGGATCGAACGTTCGAGATCAAGGGTTACACGCTGACTAAGGACATCTACAACAACCCTGCGATTCAGCGGCTCAGGGCGATCTTCCCGATCATCCAGCAACTTGTTGATGCAGAGACCATCACGGTCACCAAATCCGACAACGTTATTGGCGCCAACGTGCCATGGAACGAACTGCCGGCGACCCTCGACAACAACTCTGACCGATCAGGTGTGAACGTCCAGCGCTACAAGGGTCTCGGTGAAATGAACCCGGACCAGCTCTGGGAGACAACCATGGACCCAGACGAGCGGGTAATGTTGCGAGTAACGGCAGATGACGCAATGGCTGCGGACGACATGTTCCGAACCCTCATGGGTGACGAAGTCGAACCACGCCGAGACTTCATCAGAGCCAACGCTCTAGAAGTCAAAAACCTCGACGTTTAGTTTTGTTCTCCCTCCCGGTCTGGGAGGGAGTCAGAGGGTGGGAGATTGAGACGCATTGTCCCAAAAGGACGAAAGTCTACCCGGACAAAAACGATACAAACAAGAAAGACCCGCCGAACTGGCGGGTCTTTTCGTTTTTCATCCCGACCGCAGTTGAGGGATCAACGTTTTCGAGCAACCGTCGCACATTCTCAGTTGACTAGCCTATACCGCCAGCGTCACTTCACCTTGAGGCGTCGACTCCCACAACTTGAAAAACGGAATCCCGCGGCGTTCTAATTCATCACCACCGCCTTGGTGCCGATCGAGCACACAGAGCACCGCAACCACCTCGCAGCCAAACTCTTCAACGGCATCCAGCGCGTTCAGCAAGCTCCCGCCCGTTGAAATAGTGTCGTCGAAAGCAGCCACCTTCATGCCAGGCTGTAGGTTGCCTTCGATCTGCTTTCCTGCCCCGTGCTCTTTCTTCTCGGGTCGAACAAAGAAACCGGTTCGATTTTTCCCGTCCAGCTGAGATCTCACCGCCAACGCACCAACTATCGGCACAGCCGCAACAGTCGGCCCCCCGAACGCGTCAGCACCGTACTTGTCCAATGCATAGCTGAAAGCCTTTGAAATCAGGTCAGCACCTTCAGGATCAGTCGAAAGCATTCGTCCGTCGAAGTAATAAGTGCTCGTCTGTCCTGACGATAGAACGAACTCTCCAAACTTGAGTGAATCGAGCTCGACTGCTCGATCGTAAAGCCGCTGTGCTGTTGTCCTGAGATCAAATAATTCGCTCATGCATTCTCCTGATGGTCATAAAGACCGTGCTCGTTTATATAGTCAGCGACTACCGTCGGAACGAGATCGTCAACTCGTTGGCCCGATTCGATTCTCTCACGAGCCAGCGTCGCCGACACGTCCACCATTGGTCCTTGGAGATATTTCGCGTTTTTTTGCGGGGTGAGTATCGTCGAGAGAGTCCAAATCAAGCGTTTCACCGGGTCGACCCACCACTGCTATTTCTGCGAATTGCGAAAGTTGATCGCCACGGTCCCAACGATCCATGCTGAGCGCTGAATCCACTCCTGAAATCAACGTAAGAGAAGCGTTCGGGTATTGATCGCGCAGATCACTTAGAGTGTCGACTGTGTAAGTCGGTCCACTTCTTCTCAGATCAATATCCGAAGCCACGACTTGGTTTTCATCCTCGACGGCGAGTCGAACCATCTCTAGTCGGTGCTCCGCAGATGCGACAGGAGCTTTTTCACGCAGCCATTGATCGGACGCAACGACCATAAGAACTTCTTCTAAAGATAAACCTGAAAGGGCAAACAGGGCGACAGCAACATGTCCGTTGTGAACCGGATCGAAAGTTCCACCGAAAACACCGATTCGTTTCGTTGATGTTGGGGAGGCGTCTAGTCCCACTCGAATTCCCAGTCCCCGACCAGCAACGTGTCCCCAGCTTCAATGCCTGCGTCCACTAGTGCCTTAGTGACCTTCAGTTGATCCAAACGTTTGTGGTACTGGATTCGCGCCTCTTGAAGTTCGAGATTGCTTCCCTTGGCTAGTCGAACGGCCTTTTGATGAACAATCCTGAACACGCCATCTTCTTCCAGCTCAAGCACCCGGTGATCTTCGGCGATCAAAGGGCGGATGACAGGCAACTCCTCGGGATACGTACCAGAACCGGGCTCTCCAGTTGTTGGAGTTTGTCGAAGCAAATTGAACATCGACGTTTTCAACTCTTCTAGACCGTCATAAGTCGCGGCAGAAACGAAATGAACTTCGCTATGAAGCCCTTGGAAATCCTCAAGTTCAGCTTTAATCTCGTCGATCAAAACCGACACATCATCAAGATCGAGTTTGTTGATCGCCAGTATCTGAGGTTTTCTTGCTAGTTCTGGATCGAAGGACGATATTTCGTCGTTGATCGAACTGATACGACCTGTGATGTTGTTATCGCTACCGTCCACAACATGAACAAGTACGCGAGTTCTCTGGACATGCTTGAGAAACTCGTCACCGAGCCCAATACCTTCGTGGGCTCCCTCAATGAGTCCAGGAATGTCCACCGCGACAAATGCCTGCGGAGCGACTTCGACAACTCCCAATACTGGCTCAAGAGTCGTGAATGGGTAATCAGCAATTTTCGGACGAGCAGCACTGATTGCCGTAAGCAAGCTCGACTTGCCGGCATTTGGCATTCCAATCAATCCGACATCCGCGAGCAACTTCAGGTTTAACCTAACGCGCCTAATTTCACCCGCTTCACCCGCTTCAGCGAGCATTGGCTCTCTTTGAGTAGCACTCACAAAGTGAGCGTTGCCAAATCCGCCTCGACCACCAGCCGCAATAACCATCCTTTGACCTGGCTCAGCGAGATCTCCAATTAGACGCTTGTCTTCTTTGTCTTCCAACTCCCAGACTTCAGTGCCGACAGGGACTGTCACCTCAACCGATTCGCCATTGGCTCCGTGCCTGTTGTGCCCTTCACCTTTTCCACCATTTTTCGCAATGAAGTGTGGCTGCCAGTGAAACTTTGTAAGAGTGTTTATATCGGGATCAGCAATGAGTACCACGTCACCACCTTTTCCACCATCACCCCCTCCTGGACCGCCGCGCGGAAGAAGAGCCTCTCTAATAAAAGAGACCATACCTGCACCGCCGTTACCGGCTCTTACTTCTATTACTGCTGAATCAAGCATGTGGAAAACCGGATCAGTAATTCTTCAATGATTAATTAATTGTCAGAACAATAAACGGTGTGGAAATGTGGAAACCCTTCGTTATCGAGTATAAGTCTCCTGTGGAAACTTGGTTGGATAAGACCTTCTAATAGTTGGTAATCAAAGAGAACTTAGAGTCTTTGTGGAAGATGTTTTTCCACATAACTTTGTTGATGAAAATTAGGTCGTAGGACACAGTTTTTTCCACTTTAGTTCATACTCTCACTCCTATTCACTTCCAGATTTTTGTGAACTATCCACAGCTAACACGGACTTATCCATGATGGTGAATCCCACCTGAACCTAGAACGCGACTTTCTGGCAGCGTGACTACTCAATTTTTGAGAGTTTGTGACGGTGATCGGAGTTAGTTAGAGACAGTCGATGTGCGCTTTGAGCGTTGCATGATGTCTCGTACGGAAGAAAGCTGACCGCGCAAAGATGTATCAGTTTCTAGAAGTTGTTCAAACCGTTTTTGGGCATACAGAACTGTCGAATGATCTTTGCCACCTAAGGCTTTACCGACCCTGTTTGAGGTCAAGTGGGCGTCTTCACGAAGCAAATACATTGCCATGCGTCGAGCCTCAGAAGTCGATTTATCTCGCTTCTTGCCCATCATTGCTTCCACATCCACACCGGTGTATTCCGCTACGGCTTGAAGTACCTGGTCTGCCGTTACTTCGTAGTCTGAACTATCAGGTACAAGGCTTCTCAGAGCGACCTCGGCGATATTGGTCGTAATCGGCTCCCCAACAAGTTGAGAGTAGGCAACTACACGGTTCAAGGCGCCTTCAAGTTCGCGCACGTTCTGGTGTGAAAGTCGGGCGATCTTATCCAAGACCTCGGAGTCACAATCCGGGGCCTTGCTTTGCAGAATCGCATATCGAGACTCGTAATCGGGTGCCTGAATGTCCACTTCTAGACCCCCGGCCAACCGCGACTGGATTCGCTCTTGAAGCAAACTCTTGGTCGCTGGTTCGTCACCCGTAACCACAATTTGCTTCCCGGCAATGTGCAGCTCGTTAAACGTATGGAAGAAACCTTCCTGGGTTTGCGGCTTGGTCGTGATGAACTGAATGTCATCGATCAATAGCGCGTCAACACCCCGGAATCTCTCACGGAACTCCTCGGTGGACCCATTTCGAATGGAAGAGATGTACTCGTTGGTAAATCGCTCGCTACTTACATAAATAACTTTTAGCCCTCTTAGCGACAGCTCGTGGCCGATCGCATGGAGAAGGTGCGTTTTTCCTAATCCGACTTCCGAGTAGATATATAAAGGGTTGTAAATACTCCCCGGAGACTCAGCAACTTTTGCCGCTGCAGCTTGTGCAAGCCGGTTCGATGGACCTACAACAAACTTTTCAAATGAGAAGTCGTCTTTAAGGGAGTAAATGCTGGAGTAGAACTCAGGATTAGCTCCCTCGAACGTGCGCTCACCGTCATTTTCGTAAAGGTTGCTGCGCTTGCTTACAGTCTCGATCGCATTCGGCTGAGTTGGTTCAGAATTTTGACCGTTCGCGCCACGGACGCTGAAAGCGATTTGAATCTTGCGCCCCGCGACTTTTGATACGGTCCTGTGGATAGTTCCGGATAGGCGCTTTTCGAGCATTTCGGCGGCAAACGGGCTCGGAGTTGAAATCGTGAGGATTTCATTTTCCAGTTCAACTGCAGAAGTTGGGCGCAACCACGTTTCGTAGTTTGGCCTCGGAATCTCCAGCTGGAGTTGACCCAGGGCTGCTGCCCATATTTGCCGTGCGCTTTCCGTAACCAAACCCTCGCTTTTTTTTGAGCGCAACTGCACCCGAACCGGACTCGCCGGTTTGAAAAAAATCGAACAAATATGTGTAACACTCAGACCAACAATTTCGGCAGCTGGACGTTGCCTGTGGTGGTGTCGGCCTGACGGCAACCGTACCATGTGCTCGGCTGGGGTAGGCAAGCCCTGAAACGGGCTTTTTGGACCAAATTTTCCACGAATTTCCCAGCTTTTTTTGTGACGATATTCACGACCCAGTTTGCAAGGCCTTAATGCAGCCTCAAATCTGCACCGGCGCGCTGCTGGGCGCGCCACGGGTTTCCGGCGCGCACCGCGAACGAGAGGCTTATAAAGTAGATAAATGCGAATCGTTTTTTTCGGATCACCCGAGGACTCACTGCCAGCACTGGACGCGCTCGCGGTTTCACGCCATTCTGTACTCGCGTGCTACACGCAAACGGATAGAAAAGCCGGTCGCGGGAAGAAATTCCTACCTACCGCTGTAAAGACTCAAGCGGAAGCACTCGGGATTCCCGTGTTCAGTCCAACTCGACTGAAAGGAAACGATGACGAACTCTCCCGCTTGGCAGAGCTCAACGCCGACGCGTTTGTTGTGGTTTCTTATGGCCGAATTCTGCCAAAAGAGCTGCTCGATTTGCCGAAATTCGGCGTCATCAACATCCATCCGTCGATGCTGCCTGAATTTCGCGGACCAAGCCCCGTTGTCAGTGCCATATTAGAAGGTGTTGACCAGACTGGTGTATCGATCATGTTCCTGGACGAAGGAATGGATACCGGGCCGGTTCTTGCACAATCCGAACCAGTGACACTTTCCGGTGATGAACTTGCACCTGAACTCCAGAGAAAGCTGTTCACCATTGGTGCGAGCTTGCTTACTTCAACACTTGATGAGCTGGAGCACGGTACAGCGAGTGCGACACCTCAGGAAGACTCCGCAGCAACGGTTACTCGCCTGATCGAAAAAGGTGACGGAGAAATCGACTGGTCCGAGTCGGCTGAAGTCATCGACAGGAAAATTCGTGCACTCAATCCTTGGCCAGGTACGTTCACGACATTCGAGGGTGGCAACCTCAAGATTCTTGAAGCGACCGAGACATCATGGGACTCGCAGCCGGGGCAAGCCCTTATTAAGGAAGGGAAGCTTTACGTGGGAACCGGAACCGCCGTGCTGCAAATCGAAACACTTCAGCTGGCGGGTAAGCCACGCGTAAACGCCACCGACTTTGTCAGGGGTTACCCGCGAATCGATGGCGTTGTATTGGGTTCTTAAGCGGTTTCGATCTGAACGATTTCGCGGTGAGCAATGTGGCTGCGAACCATGTCGACGTTAGCTACCCACCAGTCGCTGCCGTAAAAAGCGGCTTCACACTTCTCGATGTTGTCAGCAGAATCGCCGTATGACCGGATCCAGATGAACTGGGTCTTTTCCTCGTTCAGCCATGTGCTTTCGACTTTAATTCCCGCTTCCGCCATCAGTGGAACGAGCGTTGGAAACAACTCGAGCCAGCTGTCCATTTGACCTTTGTTGATGGTGTAGGTGCGAAGGTGGGCGACGGTCATCGAATACTCCTGTTCATGATCAAAGAAAAACTGAGTTTACTCACAACAGAACGAGCGTCTATAGCTTGCGGGCCCAGTTGGAAGTTGGAGAGAAGTCGAAACCTATCGGTTGTTCAGCATGCCCATTAGAGCGCGCTTGCCGCCGGGACCCGACAGCTTTTTCATCATTTTCTGCATTTGCTTGAACTGATTCAAAAGCTGGTTTACCTGCGCAGGCGAGGTCCCGGAACCATCGGCGATACGTTTACGGCGTGAACCGTTAATGATCGACGGATCTTCACGTTCTCCCATGGTCATAGAGTGAATGATCGCCTCAACCTGCGCCATGCGCCGTTCATCTAGATCTTTCGGATTGAACTTACCTTTGAGTGCTCCCATGCCAGGAATCATTCCGAGCAGATCCGTCATCGATCCCATCTTTTTGATGGTCTGGAACTGCTGAAGCATGTCGTTCAGATCAAACTGGTTCTTGCGAATCTTCTGTTCGAGGGCCAGCTTTTGCTCAACGTCAAATTCCTGCTCGACTCGTTCGATAAGCGACTCGACATCGCCCATCCCAAGAATTCGTGAGGCGATTCTGTCAGGGTGATAAACCTCGATCTGGTCCGGTCGCTCACCGACACCGATGTACTTGATCGGTACGCCAGTTACCGACCGCATCGACAGAGCGGCACCACCACGTGCGTCACCATCCATCTTGGTGAGCACCATACCGCTCACGCCAATACGTGAGTTGAACTCGCTACCGGACCTAACGGCGTCCTGACCAGTCATGGCGTCGAGTACGAGAAGGGTTTCCACCGGTGACGTAGCGTCTCGAATCTCTTCGAGTTCTGACATGAGGTCATCGTCAATTGCCAGTCGACCTGCCGTGTCGAGAATCAGGTAGTGCGTCCCTGCATCAGCTGCCTGTTCAACCGCTGCCTTGGCAACCTGTACAGGAGTCGACTCAGATGGCTCTTCGGAATAAACCTCGATATTTAGCTGCTTTCCAAGCTGTTTCAACTGGTCCACAGCTGCTGGTCGCTGCAAGTCACATGCGGCAAGCATTACAGGATGCTTGTCTTTCCGTAGCGACAAAGCAAGTTTTGCTGCAAGCGTGGTTTTACCCGCACCTTGGAGCCCCACCAACATAATCACGCTTGGTGGTCGTTCGGCTCTCGCCAGTTCAACCGCTTCGCCACCCAATATTTCAGCGAGTTCTTCCCGAACAATTCGAATTACCGATTGACCGGGAGTTAGAGAAGCGAAAACCTTCTCGCCATCGGCTCGCTCTTTGACGGATTTGACAAAACTGCGCGCGACTTTGAAATCAACGTCCGCTTCAAGCAGGGCAAGACGCACCTCCCGCAGAGCGGCATCGATGTCTTTTTCGGAAAGCTTGCCCGAACTCGTGAGTTTGTTGAAAACTCCGCCGAGCTTATCGGAAAGGGACTCAAACATAGTTTGAGTTTACCGCGAGAACAGAACGAGTGTCGCGCTATTACTCGGGCGTACCCTCTGCCTCTGCAGTTTGAGTTTCGGGAGCAAACAGGGTTGCTACCACCGTGCGCTTCAAGTTCGTTCATCCGGTCGACCGGCAACCCGACGTTCCTGTCACGTTCAACTGCCCGAATGTTATATCCACCGTGACGGACAAGCGTTTTTTCTTCTGGCGTGTCGACCGGGATTCTCGACAGAATCGGATCAGCCTTACCAAACTCAGAAGTCATCTTCACGACGTCGTCCTGAGTAAGGTCCTTCATCCCAAACGGTTCCGGGTCATCTCCTTCCGTGAAATGACCTGTATTTGTAAGTAGCCCGACGTTTAGCTCAGAAACTGGCTTAGCCGGCTTAGTGAACGGCTTGTCGTCGTATTGGAAGTGGCCCGCGCCGGCGTATGCTGACTTCTGGGCTTCAGTGATCGTATGAATTAGCTCGGTAGCATCTCCGGTGTCGATCAGATCACCGGTGTGTTCAAAAACTTTTCTGATTATCTGATCGGGATCTTAGACCGAGCCATTCTTCAAAAACTTGAATAGCAGGTCTGTCCTTGAACCGTACAAAAAGGACTGACGGAATTCGTCAAAAGTTTCGTTACTCAAATTCTGTGAGCTTTCTTCAGACACTCACACCACCTCGTTCTTTAACGAGTTACGCCATCTCACCCAGCGCGTCGGCCATAACAAGTTCAGCTTGAGTTCGTGCCTGGACTTCATCGAACGACCATCCGGGAGCCACTTCTTTTAGGATGAGCGCCCGCGCTGAACGATTCACATCTATCACCGCAATATCGGTCACGATCTGGTCCACACACCCCAGCGCCGTCAGCGGAAAATCACATTCGTCGACGATCTTTGGAACATCGCCACGGGCATTGTGTTCCATGGCGACAATCACTCGTTTGGCGTTCGCCGCAAGGTCCATGGCTCCGCCAATACTGCCAATTCCTCGCTTCGGGATCATCCAATTAGAAAGATCTCCGGTGCGTGAAACTTGCAGTGCTCCAAGCACGGTGACATCAATGTGTCCACCCCTGATGAGGTTGAACGACTCAACAGAATCGAAAAACGCCATCCCCGGCACTCGCTTTGGGAATTTGCCCCCGGCATCCATCAAGTTCGGATCACCCTCTCCCGGAGCTGAAAGCTCTTCAAATCCAAGGATCCCATTTTCGGCGTGGTAATTCAGTTCGACGCCGTCAGGCAGGAAATCGGCGCACAACGAAGGAATGCCGATACCGAGGTTTACAGTCCATCCGTCTTCCAGGTCACGGGCAGCTCGCCGAGCAATGCCTGCTCGATCAAGTCTCGGGGCTGGATCCGTCATCGTCACGGTAGATGATCTCCTGGCTGCCGAACCACAATTCGATCAACATACGTGCTTAGCGTTCCGACTCTCTCCGGATCGATGCCGCCCCGCTCGACCAGTTCGTCGACTTCGACAATCGTCACCTTTGCGGCGGTTGCCATTGCAGGATTAAACGCCCTTGAGGTACCGATGTACTGCAAGTTACCCCTTGTGTCGGCTTTTTCCGCTCTAATCAATGCGTAGTCGGCGGGTAACGCGTGTTCTAGGAGAAATGTCCGACCGTCAAACTCGCGGTGTTCCTTACCTTCCGCAACAGGAGTACCGACTCCAGTCGGTGTGAAGAATGCCGGGATACCAGCACCTGCTGCCCTGATTCTCTCGATTAGAGTCCCCTGAGGCACGATGTCGACTTCAGCGCGGCCTTCTCGCCAAGCCTGTTCTATGTCCGATAGTGGATTAGTCGTTCCTGGAACAGGAAATGAACAAATAATCTTGTCGGCCTGGCCACTTTCGAAAAACATCCCCTGGTCGATCGGGTCAAGATGATCTGGCCAACCGTACCCGGTGGTTTTCGAAATACCAGCAACATTGCCGATGATAGTGAGATTTTTTGCGCCCTGATCTCGCAGCGCGAGCATCAACCGAGTTGGTTGGCCGCCTGCACCGCCGAAACCGCCGATCATGATTGATGAACCCGACGGAATATCGGAAACAGCTTCACTAAATGAATTGACTAATTT